>JAEEGL010802555.1_pt1 | contig 10342 bp, 15 predicted proteins | sample 9134231 | NCBI WGS metagenome assembly JAEEGL01 (sample SAMN16246548, study PRJNA631951) | gut metagenome | biome: gut microbiome; feature: rumen; material: fiber-attached | host: Bos | place: Iran: Karaj | collected 2018-10
AGGAGCATGAACCATGATTACAAAGAGAATCGGTGAAAAGCTCGATTATTATGAGTGCCTTCAGCTCCTTGACAAAGCTGCTGAGTACGGCATCATTAAACGAGTAGGAGACAATCTTTTGATGTACTGCAAGACCATGTGGGGTGAAGGCTGGCAGGAAGTTTCCCTGACCGCTTGCGCCGATGTGCTTGCATCTGACATTGACGGACAGACATATTACAGAGAGGCATTGCGCAGAAAGGGTGTAGAGCTTTATGAGTTCTGCGAACTGAAATCCCTTCTTTGTGCAATGGGATAGGAGAGGGCATGGCACAAGTAGACAAGTACGGCTTTTGTCACCTGAATGTAGTTGTTACGGAAAAGGCGGATGAAATCATTCGGTCGCGGGCAAAGGAACTGAACATGACCGTGACCGATTTCATCATTGACCGAGCAATAAGCGTTCGGATTCCTGATTCAAAGGTGCTGAAAAAGGTGAAGGCAAAGCATCCCGCAGATTACACGGAAAAGGCAAAAGCCTTTCTGAAGGAAATAAAAGAGAGAGAAGGAAATGACGATATGAACAAGCCAAACGGAGCAAGCAAAAAGACAGCACAATTTCATCTGCGTGTATCTCCCGAAGCGTTTCAAATCATTCAGGACAGGGCAGAAGCAATGTCAATGTCCGTGAGTGATTATGTGACCTTTATCACCACGCGCTTTGACATTGAGGAAGTGTCTGCAAAGCTGGATAAGCTCATTGCACTCCTTGAAAAGAAGGAGAGTGAGCAGGCTTGACACAGCAAACTGAATCTGTCCAGAAAAAGAGCTTTCTGAAGGATAATGTTCTGTTCATTGTTCTGTTGCTTCTGGTAATCGGGTTCTTCTGCGTGTTCTTTGTCAACACGGTTGACGGAGAATCCATGACAAACAGCTATCAGAACGGGCAGAAGGTTCTCTGCATGAGAACACATTCCCCGAATCGCGGGGATGTTATTGTCTGCGATGTTCAGGCAGAGCTGGAAAGTGGTACGGTAAAGAAACGCCTTATCAAGCGTGTTATCGCAGTCGGCGGTGACACCATTGACATCAAGGACGGCAAGGTGTATCTGAACGGAGAACTCCTTGACGAGCCGTACATCCGTGAAGCTATGGCATATATTCCAGAGCATTCACAGGAATATCCGCTGACCGTTCCTGACGGAAAACTTTTTGTAATGGGCGATAACCGCAACGCTTCTCATGACAGCAGAGACAGCCGATACGGTCTGGTAAATGCCGAGAATGTTCTTGGCAAAATTATTTTTCCGAAAAAATAACGGAAGAAATACAGAAAAACAGTCATTTCCTATTGACAAATCAGAAAAAGTGTGCTATAATGTCAAATAAGCATAAGCAATCTGATTCATAAACTTCAATCTCCAAACAATATATTTGCCCATGAACCGCTCCTTTTCTCCGAAGGGGCGGTTCTCCTTTGCTTTGTAGTATTTTACAAAACCTCTGCTTCAAAATAACGAATATTCGACAGAATAAAGACTTGACTACCGTGTAGAAATATGGTATAATATACTCAGGAGCTTTATCTCTGCAAAGCTCAACAGCAAATAAAAGGAGAATGAAGAAATGGCGAAATATATCAGAATGGAAGTGGACGGTCAGAAGTTTGACCGCTGTATCTCTGGAACGCTCGTGAATCCGAATCATGTGATTGAAGTCACTTTCAATATTGAACCGCTGCCGAACAGCGATGTTCTGGTTGTTGTTTATCCGAAGAAGGATGAAAACATCGGCTGGATTGACGATAACGGCAATAAGCACATGGCACGGCTCATGAAAGGCAAGGGCATCGCCGTTGACAAGAAGTTTATCTTTGAATCAAGTGAGGTATTCTGAATATGGACTACTATAATGAACCGCTTCTCATTGAGGCAACAGAGCTTGACTGCGAACCGCATCAGGCAAAGCGCGGGCTGTTCCGCTTTGACATCGCAGATGATGCAGGACTGGATGTCATCGCAAAGATGTCTGAAGAAGGCGGCGTGTATGTCGCCCGCGCCTATGTAAGTGATACTGATGCAGTCGATGTTCCGACAGCGATTGTTGATAAGTGCCTGAACAAAGCCAAAACAGAAATCGTTGAACAGTTTGAGCTTGAAAAACTGGAACGGCAAAAAGGAGAGCGAGAGCTATGAGAATCAGCATCAACGGTGAAAACGGACTCCCTGAAGTCTATGAAATTACTGGCGCAACGGCGTTCGTTGACACTACAAACGAATGCTTTGTCATTGCTATGGACTGTCCGTCCTTGAACGCAGAGATTCGTGCGGTCTGTGACATGGATTTTGTGTACGGCGATGACGATGAAAAGGAGTTTGAGTATAACAGGCTGTCTCAGGTATACAGTGGGATTGCGACTTCTCTCGGCTTGAACGGATATGTCAATCTCCGAATCGGCGCACCGACTTGTCCGCTTGATGAATCTTGGCGGGTTGAAAGGATGGATTGATTATGAGAGTTCTTGTGCAAAACGGCTCTGATTACCCCGAAATCTACGAAGTCACGAGAGTTCTTTCGGACTTGTATGAGGACGGCATTTTTGAAATCAGTCTGGAAAGCCCTGAGTATGTTATCAAGCTCAGAAGCAGATGGAATCATTATCTGGAAAAGTATGACGAAGTGCGTGACGAAGATTCCTATGATGAATGGCTCGAAGATGCAGAGAGCGCGTACAACTGCATTCTGCATCACCTGAAAGATAACGGATGCGCTGACTTCCGCAAGGGCAGTCTGGACAATCCTCTGACATACGCCGAGCAGGATAATGACCTCTGGGAGATTGACATTGATAAAAGATAAGGAGTAAGGATATGGCAATTTCAAAAGAACGCCTGATTCAGATGAACAAGGATGCTGCAAACGCATATTACCTGAATCTGATTAAAGGGCAGGATAAGAGCGGGCTTGCGTATTTTGTCAGAGAACGGCAGCTCACACCGCAGACTTTCAAAAGCTACGGTCTTGGCTATGCGCCGAACTCTGACTGGACTTTTCTGATTCGGGAACTTCAGAAGAAAGGATATTCCAAAGAAGAAATGATTGAGGGATGCCTTGCAAGAGTTTCCGAGAAGAACGGCAAGATGTATGACTATTTCCACAATCGCGTGATGTTTCCGATTGTCGATACCAAAGGTGATGTCATCGGCTTTGGTGGCAGAGTGCTTGATGATTCCACACCGAAGTATCTGAATACGGGCGTGACGGTCGCATTCGATAAGGGCAGTAACCTGTTTTCGCTGAACAATGCCCGCGATTCCAAAGCGGATGCTCTGGTTCTCTGTGAGGGCTATATGGATGTCATTGCGATGAATCAGGCGGGCTTTACTGAGGCAATCGCAACGCTCGGAACGGCGATTACGGCAAGTCAGGCGAGACTTATCAGCCTGTATGCGGATGAAGTCATCATTTCGTATGATAATGATGAAGCAGGAGCAAAGGCGAAACGCAAGGCAATCGAGCTGCTTTCCGATGCTGGCGTAAAGACCAGAGTTCTGAACATGGACGGAGCAAAAGACCCTGACGAATATATCAAAAAATTCGGCAAAGAGGCATTCCAGAAGCTCCTTGACAATGCAGAACCGTCCTTTGACTACACGCTCCGTATCTGCGAGCAGACCATGAACATGAACTACGAAACAAGCAGACAGGAGCTTGCGGAGCGTATCTGCAAGCCGTTATCCATGCTCCCGCCTGTTGAAAAGACCGCTGCAATGGAATATCTGAAGCAGAAATATGACATTGAGTTCGATATGAACAGGGAACAGGCAATCGCCGACCTTCCGCCTCTGGATGCAGAGACAATGGAACAGGTTTGCCCTTCCAATGAGTATCAGAAAATGGCGCAGCGGATGCCTGACACGCCTATCAATCAGTGCGGACTTCCTGAATGGATGTCCGATGCTTTTGGAATGAGCGGATTCCCGACAATCGGAGAAGCGATGTCGCTTTCTTTTGACGAGCTGAAAATCGTCTTTGAGGGTGACATGGAAATTCTTCGGGATGTATGTGATACATTCGGGATGCCGTTCGGAGAAACACATGGGGGTTTAGATGAATAAGAATCAAAAAGAATTGCAGGATGAACCGAAGGAACTTCACATCGACAGAGACTTTGATTATTTCGATGAAGAAGAATATCCGAACGGCGCACACCGCTTTGCTGTCTGCGTTTGCAAAAAGCATCGCATTCAGTTTGAGAATTATTCGCCCGACACAGTGGCATCGCTCCTGAAGGACATTACGGACAGAAAAGAGCGGTGCTATGCTGCGGCTTGCCCTGAAAACGCTGAATACTATCTTGATTTCGGCTTGTGGGGCGGGAAGGAGAATGAAGCGGAATGAAAGCGTATCATGCAGTATTTTCGTGAAGGGGTGATACTTTTTGATTAAAGAAGAAAAGCTGAAAGAAGCAATGGAAGGGCATCCGATATACAGACCGCCTTCTTTACTTCGGAAAATCAAAGACACAAGACCGAAAGCAAAAGGCGGAATTGCAAATAAGCACGGGGTTCGCTGTATGCAAGACCGTTTGACAATGGAAGGCAATCATAATCTGCTTTTCGGAACGGCGGACGGTCAGCCACTCGGCATCTGTTATTGCAATGCAATCACGAATCGCAATCTGAATGCTTTTATTTTGCAGGGCGATACGGACAAGGGCGTGAAGAACTACATCGCGCCGAACCTCTTGGCGAAGCACAGCTCGGCAGTTGTTGTCGGAGCGGATGAAGCCTTTAATGAGTACGGAGCAACTTTACTCAAAGAAGGAGTTAATTTCTATCTGTTCCAGTTTTCTGCACAGACAAACGCCGTAAACAGATACAATCCGTTCAGCCACTTCAAAAACTCTCGGTATATAAAGCCGATTGCTGCGTACATGGGTGGACTTTGCCAAAGTCTGTTTCATACCGAAACAGACAAATTTGTCCTTCGTGTGAGCGAGGATGCAGAAAAGGCAAAAGAATATTTCAGCGAAAGCCTTGATGCTATTCTGACAATCGTGTTTTACTATGTGTTCAAATCGGATGCACTTCAGGATTCGGAGCGCAGCTTCAAAACGGCAGAGCGCATTTTACACGATGTCAAACTTTTCGGCAGGCAGGCATTGGAAAAGTGCGTTTTGCCTGATACCGATTCACTTCTTGATTCTCTGTCCGTTTCAGAAGAATTACTCGCCCCACTTCTGGGGGCAGTTCTGAATGACCTTTCTCCACTGATAACAAGTTCTGCCTTTTCGGAAGACGAAAACATCCCGCAGCTCAGTTTTTCAGTTGAAAAGCTGGTAAATGAGCTGACCTATACCTTTATCCCGACACCCAAAACGCAGAATGAAAAAGCGTTGACAGAATTCCTGCTTGCGATGCTCCTGCGGGAGTTGTATGATTTCGGAGAAAATGACTGGAAACACAGCAATCAGGCTCTTGAAAATCCTGTCTGCTTTTATCTGAATGATTTTGCAGAATATGAGATTCCGAACTTCCTGAATTTTCTTGCTACTACCAGACCATACGGAATCGGACTTTCCTGCATTGCACATTCTTTGCAGGAGCTTCGCTCTATGTATAAAGAAATAGAATTTGAAAAAATATTGCTTGCCGATGTCGATACAAACCTGTTTCTGGATATGGCAGGCGAAGACGATTACGCATATATTGCAAAGATGATGCCCGTCCATAAAGATGCAAACGGCAATGAAATACCAGAGTCAAAGCTGCGCCAAATGTCCTACGGAGAAATCGAGCGAAATCTTCGTAGAGGCTCTGCACTTTCTGAACAGGAAGTACAAAAACTGTTTTCGGATAACAAAGCGATTGTTGTTATCCGTGACTTTTACCCTGTCATCTGTGATGCTCTGAATCCTGATGACAAAAATACATGAAAGGTTGTGTTTTATTTGAGATACCGCAGAACCGCACAGGTTGAACCTGTTGTAATGAGTGGGGAAATGCTCAAAGAAGCTGTGAATCAATTCCGAGCCAAAATGATGTTGGCGAATGGTGCGATTGAACCACAGAACTGCATCCTGTTCGGCAAGGCATACGGGCAGGAGCTTGGCGTTCATGTCACAGCAAAAAACAGCGTGGGAGCGAATTATCACAGGCTCACAAATCAGCTTGTGATTGGCAGCACTGGTACAGGCAAGACCTATAACTACATGACTTCCAATCTGTATCAGGGAACTTCATCCGCTGTTATTATTGACATCAATGCTGATTTCCTCAAATTCAAAACTCATTCTGAGGTCTTCAAAAAGAGAGGCATCAAAACTCACTTCATGAACTTCTGCAAGGATGCGAAAGAAACGGCAAGATTCAACCCGTTCCTTCATGCGAAGTATTTCGGCGATACAAAGTATCAGCAGGCAAATCATCTTGCAGAGCTTATCATGGATTCCATGATGCCAATAGCAACGAAGGAGCTGCCGAGCGACCCGTTCCTGCAAAAGCTCACAAAGGAAATCCTTTCCGTTGTCATATTGTATATTCTGGAAGGAAATATGCCCGACAGCAAGCGCACCTTCAAAACGCTCGTTGAAATCCTGCGGGATAAATTGACACACGAGAACCCCTTGAAGGAGCTGGAGCTGCTGATTGCACTGTCTGTCACGCCCACGCAGGAAGGCATCGACCAGATGCTCAACCTCTGTTATTCTGGCGCATCTGAAAAGTCGATGAAAGACTGCATCATCTGTCTGCTTGTCGGCTTGCAGTTGTTCCTTGATTCTGGCATTTCGCGGTGCTTTGAAGAAGAAGCTGATACGGATAACATCGACCTCACGGCATTCGGTACAGAGCAGCATTATCTGTTTCTCTGCGCTGAACCGTATGAATGGAACAGCAAGATTCTCGGACTTGTAATCGCCATGCTGAATGACGGCTTTATGAAGGTCAGACCCGAATCCTTCAATGTAAGACATATCCAGTTCTATCTGGATGAATTCGGCTCTCTGAGCATTCCGCAGTTTATCAACAGATATGCCGTTTGCAGAAAATACAATATGGGCTTTTCCATTCTGGTTCAGAATACAGAAATCCTGAAAAAGAATTTTGGCGATGGCTGGCAGATGATTCCTGCGAACAGCGAAACGATTGTCCTCATGAACGGCGGGATGTACGGTCTTGACATAGAGCTTCTTGAAAAGCTGTGCCACAACAATACCGCAGCTCAGTCTGACATGGAAAAGTACATCCTTCAGAACGCAGAAAAATTCGGTGTTGAAAAGATTATCGCGTTTGTGTACGGCGAACCGCCTATCCTCTGCGAACGCCTTGACCCGAACGATTATTGTGCATAAATATAACAATCAAGCGGAGACAGGTTCTCCGCTTTTTGCTTTGTAGGAAGTGACATTTTTCTCGCTTTGCGCTGTCGATGTTTGGCATATTCACATCTTGACTTGCGTGTATAAATATGGTATAATATATTTGCAAGGGAACGGGAGTTTCCAAAGCGGAGCGATGACCGTGTGGCAAGGCAACCGTAGGAAACGGAAGGCGCAAGATGCCGATATAAGACCTCTCCGCTATATAAATCAGTGCGGTAAAAGATGCACAGGCAGTAAAAGTGCAGGAGAACCACCTCTGCCAAACCCTTCGGGGAAACATTTCATCCGCTCGGTTCTGAGCAAAATCCCTGTCAGAAAGGAAAAATCATGAAGAAGGATGCGTTCGCACAGGCAAGTGCTGGTGCGTGTGTTTATGATGCCATAAAAGAGAAAGCAAAAAGGGAAACAGAAGCATTTCAGAAGGAGCTGGATGCAAAAGAGCGGAAGCAAGACTTGAAGCTCAGAAAGAAGCAAAACGCCTGCGTGATGCAGAGGAACGCACCTTTGTCTGTCCTGCCTGCAATAATCCTTTTGAGATTACAAGAGGGCAATTCAACAAAGAGGCGAGTTGGCATTATGGGAAGGTTATTGACAGATACTACGCGAACCACACTTGCCCGTATTGCCACAGCGTTGTGCAAATTGACGGAGAAAAGAAGATTGATTCCGATTTATGGAAACGCTTGATTGTAACGCTGGTTATCGCATTCGCTATTTCCCTTTTTTCGGTCGGTCTTGCAAAATTCGTACCATATTACGGAGAATCTCATGAAATGAAAGTTCAGTATATCGGTTATTCATGGGATAAAGCCGTTTATATGGACTTTCAAGCTATGAAAACTTTTGGATTCTATGACGAAGAATCTGAAACGATATACTGGTGTCGAAGCGCGGGAGATTTGACATCATATCCAAATAAAGGAACGATTCTGGATGTAACATATTACCCGCATCACGCTTTGAACAATTTCATATCAAACGGATATGGCTTTGAAAGAAAAGTGGAAGAAAAGAATATCTCAAAAGAAGAAGCGCAGTCCATTATGGAGGGTTGTCATCAATGAAGAACAAAGAAAAAATCATCGCAGTTTGCAAATTGCTTATTGTTTTGTCCTTTGCCACTGTTGGCGTTCTTGCTGTTGTGAACGAGCTTTCTAAGCCGAATCCGCAGTCAGCAGTCAAGGTCAATGAGAAATTTGCTGATGATTTCGTAGAAGATTTTGCTGAGAAGCTGGGCGGTCAGAGCAATACGGACACGGAACAGACTTCTTCTGGCGTTTCTACCTTTGAATCATATCAGGGGTTCGGCGAGAGTGGCAAGGTCAGCGTATTCATTGACCCTGAAACGGGCATTGAATATCTGCTTTACAGAGAAAAGGTCGGATATGCAGGCATGGGTGGCATTACGCCTCGCCTGAATCCTGACGGCACAATCAAGATTCATGATAAGGGAGAATAAAGATGAAAGCGAAATGGGTTCGTCATCGCAATGAAAAGACGGGAGAAGTATGGGAAACTTGTACTCACTGTGACGAGAAGCGACCGATTGATTATGATGCGTACAGGGATGGCGCGTTTGCGTTCGCAGATTGCCCGTTTTGTCCTATTTGCGGTTCGGAAATGGAAGAAGACTACGAAACCGAATTGATTGAAGATGACTGAAAAGATAGGGGAGCAACACCCTATGAACATCATTGAGAAATGAGGAAGTGCAGTGGTAAAGGTAACAAGAATCCCGCTGATTTGCATGACAGAGGGCAAGGATTATAAGGAAATCAACAAGGCTCTCTGGGCGTTGCAGCAGGAAGTACGGACTATCAAGAACAAAGCCGTCCAGCTTTGCTGGGAATGGCAGGGATTCAGCTCGGATTACAAGAAACAGAACGGCGAATATCCGCCGAAGGAAATGATTGGCTGCAACGGCGGTCTTGCGAGCTTTCTGTACGCCCGCCTGAAAGGAGAAAACAGTGGAAATACAAGCAATTATTCCGCACTCCTTCAGGATGTTGCGAAGCACTTCTCGAAAGATGTGCCTGAATATCTGAAAGGAACGAAGTCGATTATCTCCTACAAAGAGAATCAGCCGATTGTCCTGCATAACAAAACAATCAGGGTCGCATTCGATGAAAAGTCAAATGAGTATTACATCCAGCTTTCGCTTTTCTCTAAGGACGGAGCGAAGGCGCATGATATGCCGACACGCCTGAACTTCAAGGGTGTTGTCAAGGACAAGAGTACCCGTGAGATTCTGAACCGCTGTATAGACGGTACATACAAGGTCTGTGGCTCACAGCTCTTGTACGATAAGAAAAAGCGGATGTTCTGCCTGAACCTGTCCTATGGCTTTGAGACAGAAGCGGTCAAAACGCTTGACAGCGAAAAGATTCTCGGTGTTGATTTGGGAATCTGCAAGCCGTTCATGGCATCCGTATTCGGTGATAAGCACCGCATCTTTGCAGAAGGCGGGCGCAACAGCGAGATTGAAGTGTTCCGCCGTAAAGTCGAAGCCCGCAGAATCTCCATGCTGAAGCAGGGCAAATACTGCGGTGACGGCAGAATCGGTCACGGCAGAAAGACCAGAATCAAGCCTGTCGAAGTGCTTGCCACAAAGATTCAGGATTTCCGCAATACGATAAATCACAAGTATTCCAGATACATCGTTGATTACGCCGTCAAGTGCGGATGCGGAATCATCCAAATGGAAGACCTGACGGGTATTTCGCAGGGTGAACTGCCGAAGTTTCTGAAGAACTGGTCTTATTACGATTTGCAGAGCAAAATCGAGAACAAGGCAGCAGAAAGGGGCATCAAGGTCAGATATGTTGACCCGCAGTACACAACGCTCCGTTGCTGTAATTGCGGTTACATCGACAAGGAAAACAATCCCACGCAGGCGACCTTTGTGTGTCAGAAATGTGGGTTCAAGGAGAACGCCGATTTCAATGCAAGTCAGAATCTTGCTCTGCCGAACATCGCAGA
>JAEEGL010969883.1_pt1 | contig 10342 bp, 6 predicted proteins | sample 9134231 | NCBI WGS metagenome assembly JAEEGL01 (sample SAMN16246548, study PRJNA631951) | gut metagenome | biome: gut microbiome; feature: rumen; material: fiber-attached | host: Bos | place: Iran: Karaj | collected 2018-10
CAACTGAGCTAATCCCACCAAATATGCATTTTTATTCGCCTGTATGCCAGGAGAGATTCACGGCACGGATCCTCCCGGCATACATCTGGCACGCCAAAAGGGATTCGAACCCCTGACCTACTGCTTAGAAGGCAGTTGCTCTATCCTGCTGAGCTATTGGCGCATATCTGCCTCTTTATTGAAGAGTGGAGCAGGTGATGGGAATCGAACCCACGTATCCAGCTTGGAAGGCTGGTGTTCTACCATTGAACTACACCTGCAAGGCTTGCTTCAATTCCGCTTCCGGCCGATTACCGGTCAGCCAAAAAATAATAGCACAGGAACATCAGGTATGTCAATGATTTTTCTGAAATAATCGGGAAAAAGGAACGGTGCCGGTATGCATATCCGGCACCGTTCGCCTGTCAGCTCATATCGCTTTTTTCCTCATCATCGAAAAGGCCTTCAAAGTAATCCGTTTTATCTGGTTCCACACTGCTGCGGTGTTCCGGTTTTGGCGCTTCGGGTGAGTTTTCTTCGGAGGGAGGTTCTTCACCGGAGGATCCGGAAAGATCGGACTCTTCCTCCGGGACCGGTTCCTCCGCTTCGGGCTTCTTCACCGAACGCGCCATGATGAAATAGATGACGGCACCGGCGAGCGCAGCAAGCGCGATCACTACGGCCAGTATGATGATAATAACAGGAGTCCCGCTCTCATCATGGGTCTCCGCCGGAGGAGGCGTGACGCGGATGAGCGGAGTTCCGCCCTGATCGGGCGTAGAAGTCACAGAAGGAGAGGGAGAAGGAACCGATGTTTCATCGGCCTCGACCCGAACGGTGAAAGTTGCGGTAAAGCTGCCGTATGTCACAGTGACCTGCTGGTTTTCATTGGCTTCGGTAAAAGTGGCGGGGCTGTAGGTGTATCCGGAACTGATCACTCGGGAATCCTTATTGGTTATCACGGTGATAGTCAGGCCTCTGACATCGAGCCTGTCTCCCACTTTATAGGTCAGCTTGTCCGGAGGGGTCTCTATCCGTATGCTCTGATCCTTTTTCCCGGGAGCGACGGTGACATTGAACGTGGTGGAATTCCCGTCTTCAAGGATGACGGTGATCTGGCGGGAACCTTCCGCGGTGACGATCTTGGGCGACCAGTTGAAGCCGCTGTTTACAAGCGTTTCCTGCCCTCTCTTCGTCACCTTCAGGACAAGTCCGGTGATGTCGATACTGTCACCGACCTCGTAGTTCATCTTGTTCGGCATGCTGACGATCTCGACCAGATCCTTGGACTTTTCGACTTCAACATTGAATGTGCAGGTCTTGCCCTTATAGCTGACGGTCACGGGCTGTTCTCCTGCCTCTTCAAAGACCAGCGGAAAGATTCCGAGAACAGAAGGATCGGATATCACCTCCGTGGATCCGTCCGAATAGAGAGCCTCTATCTGGAGACCGAGCGTGTTGAGAGCGTCTCCCTCGGTGTATTTTATGACCACCGGCAAGGTGGCGACCGAAATAGACGAGATGCCGTTGACCAGAACTCGGGTGGGGGATGAGTAGACCCCGGTGCTGATGCCGTTGTTGGTGTTCGTCACATAGCAGTAATAGTAATGCTCTCCGGCCTCATTTGTCGGAACCGCATAGGAACTGCTCACGGCTCCGATGACTGCGAGCCCGCCGTCGGTCGACGCTATGGAGTTCACATACCACTGATAGCTAAGGGTCCCGCCGTCAATTGCAGAGGCGTCAACGGATACAGTGGCTGGCTCATTTACACCGCATACTATCTCGGGAGCGGCAATGACGGAGGGGATGGCAGTATCTACTCTCAGTGAGCAGTGAAGAAGCTGGGAACTTCCATCCTCAAAAAGGGCGACAAGAATGAAGGAGTATTCTCCTGCATATAGCGGTGTACCGCGCAGATAGTAATGCGCTGTGCCGGTCGCCGGATCAGGCTCGGCAACAAGATCAAGACCGGAAGGGAGTCTGGTTTCAGGCACTCCGTCCCCGTCCTCGTCATGCAGTGCAACGGCAATGGCTCTGTCGGCATCGCTTATGGGCTGATTGCAGGCTGTTCCCGCGATGACCGTGCCGAAATTCGGCCAGGTGTCCGCACTGGCGTATACGGTGAGCGATAAGGCTATGAAAACAGCAAGAACGATTGCTGTGAACCTTGTTTTCATTTTTTGTCCTTTCGATCGGAAAAGCGATCAAAAATGCCGAAAAGTCGTTCTTTCGGGATTATCTTATGACGAGAGCATACTACATTATACCGCTGTAATTGTCAACAAAGCGTTACGAATGCAGTGATTTCTGAAGATTGTTTAATCAGGCGGAATGTGATAAAATCTGATTTAATAAAACGGACCGGGGGAGTGAGCGGATATGAACGGGAACAGCTGGTATAAGGAGATGGCGGTATACCACATCTGGTGCCGCAGTTTCTGCGACGGGAACGGCGACGGGATAGGCGACCTGTGGGGTGTCCTGTCGAAGCTGGATTATATTAAAAGCCTGAATGTAAACGCCATCTGGTTTTCACCGATCTATCCCTCTCCGAATGCAGACTACGGGTATGATATTTCGGACTATATGAATATCCATCCGGACTACGGAGACCTCGATCTGTTCAGAAAAGTGCTTGACGGAGCGCATGAAAGAGGAATGCGCGTATTTATGGATCTGGTCGTGAACCATACCTCGGATGAGCATAACTGGTTCAAAGAGAGCAGGAAGAGCAGGGATAATCCCTACCACGATTATTACATCTGGCGGGAGGGGAGGCTCAAAGGCAAGCTCCGCTGGAAACACAGGATCCCGCCAAATAACTGGATGAGCCTTTTTGAAGGAGAGGCCTGGGAATACGATGAGGGGCTCGATGAGTATTATCTTCATCTCTTTGCGAAAAAACAGCCGGATCTGAATATGGCCAACCCGAAGGTCCGGGAGGAAGTCAAAAAGATCATGCGTTTCTGGCTGGATATGGGTGTGGACGGATTCAGGGAGGATGTGATCACATTCATCGGGAAAACGCCCGGTCTGCCGAATTCGTATCCGAAGCTTCCCGTTGCCAACGGGATGAAGCATTTTTCAAACCGCCCGGAAGCGCTTGAATATATGCGCGAGTTCAAAAATGACGTGCTCGACGGATATGACTGCTTCATAGTGGGCGAAAGTCCGCTCACGAGCGCCGATACGGCCCTCAAATACCTGAGCGAAGGACCGGACAGGGTCCTCGATGAGATGATAGCTTTCAACCATATGGAAGCGGACTGCTTCATGACGGATATGATCCAGCGCCCCTTCGATCTGAAGAAGATGAAAAGGGCGTTTTCCGAATGGCAGGAAAAACTGTATGGAAAGGCATGGAATGCACTGTATATAGAAAACCACGACCATGCCAGGATAATAAGCCGCTACGGGAACGAGGACTATCGTGTGGAGAGCGGCAAGATGCTCGCGGCGATGTATATGCTCCAGAGAGGCACCCCTTTCATCTATCAGGGGCAGGAGATCGGGATGCTGAACATAGACCTCCCCGATCTGGATTCGTATGCTGATGTCCAGACAATCAACAGCGCCCGCGTTGCCATGAGGTTCATGCCGAAGAAAAAAGTGATGGAGCTCGTAAACAGGTCCAGCAGGGACAATGCCCGAACTCCCGTGCAGTGGAGCAGCGAAAGGAATGCCGGTTTTTCCGATGGCGAACCGTGGTTTCCCGTAAACGGGAATTACAGGGAGATAAACGTCGCGGCTCAGGACGGAGATCCAGACTCCCTGCTCAATTTCTACAGGAAACTCGTCCGCTTCAAGCTGGATAATCCCGTTGCCCTTTACGGGGACTATAAGGAACTATGTGCGGACAGCGACAGGCTCTATGCGTATCTGAGAGAATACGAGGGGAAAAAACTGCTTGTGGTATGCTCCTTCACCGCGGAAAGCGTCCGTTTCGAAGCACCGGAGGATTTCGACCTGAGCAGGGGAGAAGCGGTCTTCACGAATTACGAATACAATTATGTGGTTTCAAACGGGTTCACGACAAGACCATATGAAGTGAGAGTGTATCTTTTTGAATGAGTTAAAAGAAAAAGCGTTTGCAAAACTGAATATCTCTCTTGATGTGCTGTCCAGAAGAGCGGACGGGTACCATGATCTCGCGATGGTCATGCAGACGGTTTCCCTTTGTGATGAGGTCCGGATTGTTCCGCATGACGGGGAGACCGTCAGAGCTGTCACAAATATGGGGTTTATACCCGGAGATGAAAGAAATCTTGCCGTGAAGGCGGCGAAGATCTTCTTTTCGGAAGCATCCGTTCCCCTTCAGGGGATGGATATAGAGATAACAAAGAACATCCCCGTCGGAGCGGGTCTTGCCGGCGGTTCGGCGGATGCGGGGGCAGTCCTCCGGGCACTCAACAGAGCGTTCGGAGAGCCTCTGGATCGTGAAGGGATGATCACTGCCGCGGAAAAGATCGGGTCGGATGTCGCATTCTGCACGGTCGGGGGAACAATGCTCGCCGAAGGAAGAGGAGAGCGACTCACCGCACTGCCGCCCATGCCGGAGTGCGCTTATGTGATCGTGATGCCCGAGTTTTCCGTTTCCACTCCCGAACTGTTCAGAAAGATCGACGGAAAGAAACTCAGGTGCCATCCGGATACTTCCGGGATCGTTGCCGCACTCGGGGCAGGGGACCTGAGAGGGATCTGCAGAAGAATGTACAATGTGTTCGAAGATGTCGGAGACCGCAGGATGAGGACGATCGCCGAGATAAAGAACCGGCTGCTGGACTGCGGCGCTCTCGGTGCGGTGATGACCGGAACGGGGTCTGCGGTGTTCGGCGTGTTCGAAGAGGAAAAAACCGCCCTGGAAACGGCAGCTGTAATGAAAAAAGAATACAGGATGGCGGTTACGGCTGATAGTATTACTGCGTTGATATCGTGATCCGGAGATGTATTTTCGGTCCGGATTATGATTATATTGTATAAGAGGACGGAATACAAAACTGATTATGTTGGAAGAATAAGAGAAAACTTTATTTTTTTATTGATTCAGTAAAAATGAAATGATATAATAAGCAACAATTTTTGATGGTACAATGGCTGAGAAGCTGTTGTGACAGCGCGGAAAGACGTGCCTGAGAATGTGAACACAGGTCAATGCCTTGTTCAAATATATTTTTCCACAAATCATTTTAGGAGGAAAAGAATGAAAAAGTTTCTCGCATTGCTCATTGCAGTTGTGATGGTCCTTTCCATGGCAGCCTGCGGCCAGCAGGCAGCTCCGGCACCGACCGAGACTGCTCCTTCTTCGGGCTCCAGCACCAGCACCCCGGCAAGCAGCACGGAGCCGGAGACGACAAGAAATGAAGTTGATTCGTATAGCCTGCTCTATGCGTTCAACATCACCACGCTGGATTATCTCTATGATAACCACAGCACCAACGGAGACTTCACCGCAAACTTCACTGAAGGCCTCCTCACGCAGGATCCCCACGGAGTCCTCGTACCGGGCATGGCCATCGAGTGGGAACCCAATGAAGACGCTTCCGAGTGGACGTTTATCATTCGTGACGACGCGGTCTGGGCCACCAGCAGCGGCGAAGAGTATGACTATGTCACTGCGGAAGACTTCGTCACCGGTCTTAAGCATGCGGCAGATTCCAAGAGCCTTGTTCTCGGCCTTGTAAAGAACCTGATCGTAGGTCTTGCCGAATATGCTGACGGAACCGGCAGCTGGGACGATGTCGGCATCAAGGCTGACGGAAACAAGCTCGTCTACACCCTTACCGGCCCCTGCGGCTACTTCGACGGACTCACCACCTACAACGTCCTCAGACCTCTGAACGCAGAGTTCCTTGAATCCCAGGGCGAAAACTTTGGTGCTGTCGATCCTTCTTCGATCCTCTACAACGGATGCTATATCCTTTCCTCTGTTGTACCCGGACAGGAAGTCAAGTTCGATGCCAACCCCCTCTATTATGATAAAGAGAACGTCCTTGTCCAGCACGTAACGGTCACCTACACCGACGGCAATGATCCGATGCAGAACTTCAACATGTTCGTGAACGGAGAAGTTACCACCACTGCTATCCAGCTCGGCCAGCCTGAGATGGTTGCAAAGGCTAACGAACTCTATCCGAACAACCAGTATAAGGGAATGACCAATTCCACCTCATTCTGGGGCGCATTCAACTGGGATAGACAGTCCTATGCACTTTGGACAGACGCCAACAAGAGTACCACAGCAAAAACATCTGATCAGCAGAAGGCAGATGCCCACGCAGCCATACTCAATACCAACTTCCGTCTTGGCGTTTTCGCAGCATATTCCGAGGAGGCTTACTACGAAGTTGCTCTTGGCGAGATCGCAATAGACAGAGCAAGGAACACCCTTACTCCTTACACCTTCTCCGCACTCAGCACGGGCGAGTCATACGGTTCCCTCGTCACCAAGTATATCGGGGAAGAGAATGAAGTATTCAAAGACATCAACCTCAACGACGGACAGGATGCCTGGTACAATCCTGAAAGAGCTGTGGCGTTCATGGAGAAGGCCAAGGCTGAACTCGGCGACTCCGTAAAGGAATGGCCGGTACATCTCGATATGGTCGAGAACGGAACAGACGCGCAGGCCAAGAACATGGCTCTTGCAATGCAGAAGTCCATTGAGGATGCTATCGGCGATTACGTCAAAGTCGACATCATCTTCCTCGACAACGACGAGCAGGTTAATGATGCGTTCTACACCAACGAGCGCGGTGAAGACAACTCTGTTGACTTCGCATTTGCTGCTGGCTGGGGTCCGGACTACGGCGATCCTTACACCTACATCCACTGCTTCGATCCGGTGGACGGCGATATGCTTCTCTACTCCGGAATCACTCCGCTGATCACTGAAGATACAGTTCGTCCCGAGTCTCAGACTCAAGCCCTGGAGGCTCTCGGTCTTACAGAGCTTAAGGCGCTTATGGACAAAGCAAATGCAGCTACCGGCGACGAGAGGATCGATCTCTTCGCACAGGTCGAGGCCAAGCTGCTCGCCAATGCAATACTCAGGCCCTTTGCGACCAGAGGAGCAGGACTTACCGTCTCCAAGGTTAAGCCGTTCTCCGCAGGATATGGTCTCTACGGACAGGCATCGACCAACATCGTTCCTTACTTCAAGTACATGGTAGTATACGATGAGCCGATCACTGCTGACGAGTACTATGCTGCCAAGGAAGCCTGGCTCGCAGGAAACTGATTACACTGATTACATAGAATCAGCTTTACTGGATTAAAACCGGATTATAAATGAGAAACTGAGAGCTCGAAGATGCTCATTCCTCAAGCTCTCAGTTTTTCTTGTTAGGAGTTGTTCCGATGAATAAGGGTTATATCCTTAAGAGACTTATCAGATCAGTAATCTCCGTGCTGATAATAATGCTAATAGTCTTTACTCTGGTCTATACTCTCGTTCCGCGCAACAGCATTTTCTCTGGTGACGACGGATACAGAAAGCTTGCCGCAAAGCCGGACGACAAGACGGACTATATGTACAATATTTGGCAGAAACTCGGCTATCTGGACTTTGTACGGGCTTCCGATTATTTCCAGACTATCTACGATGTCGATTCCCCGGAAATGAAGGCAGCTCTGGAGCCCGGATCAAAAGATGCGGAGCAGTTCAAGGCAAAGTATGAGGCTGAAGGATATACTGTCGAACAGTATGCCAAAAGCGGACGTTATTATGCTTACAAGGATATTCCTGTTATCAAGCATCTTGCAATATGGTTCGCTCATCTCGTAAAGATAGATACCCCGTGGTCCGTCCAGGACGAGAACAATCCCGATCTTGAGCGCAGACTCTATTTCGGCAGGACCGAATCCGGCGGACTGGCGCTCATAGGAAGCGGAACGACTCACAAGTATCTGATATATACGGACAGCCATTTCCCGTGGCTGCACCAGAACATAATCAAGCTCAGTTTCGGTGATTCTTATCCTACGTATCAGGGACTTGACGTGATGACGGTTCTGTTCCAGAGTCAAGGAACAGAAGTAAAACGCCCCGTGACATATGCTACCGGCGCTGAGGGTGAGTCCGGTATCATATTCGGCTCCCTTACATATAAAAAGATTCTCGACCGTATGGACCGGAAGAAATTTACCGACAATTATGCTACTTTCCAGACGGCGAAGAATCAGCCCTCTATGATAGGAACCTCTTTCATCATAGGCATATTTGCCATGCTGCTTTCATATGGCCTTGGACTTCCCATAGGCGTTCTTATGGCAAGGAAGAAGGACAAACTGGCCGATAAGCTCGGCATGGTCTATATAATCTTTATTATTGCAGTGCCATCGCTGGCATACATTTATCTGTTCAGGTATTTTGCCACAGCGGCCTTCGATCTGCCGTCCGTGTTTACAACATACGGCGCTTCGGATATCAGGTCGTGGATACTTCCTACTATATCGCTCGCGCTTCCATCCATAGCAAGCCTTATGCTATGGACAAGAAGATATGTTGTTGACCAGATGAGCCAGGATTACGTTAAGTTCGCAAAAGCAAAAGGTCTCAATCAGCGGGAGATCTTCAACAAGCACATTTTCAAAAATGCCATCATTCCCATCGCACAGGGCATCCCGGCATCTCTGGCCGCTTGCATAGCCGGCGCAATCATAACCGAATCCATATACGCTGTCGGCGGTATGGGAAAGATGCTTCCGAATGCGATCCAGCAGCACAACAATGTGATGATCGTGGCATTGGCGTTTCTCTTCTCCGCCGTGTCGGTCCTGTCCGTATTGGCAGGAGATATCATTCTGACTAAAGTCGATCCGCGCATCTCGCTTACAGAAAAGGCAGGGAGGTCATGATGGAAGAGAATAAAATGGAAAACGAAAAAGATCTCTTCGGATTTGCTTCCTTTGACAAATATGAATCCGAACATATAGCTGCACCTCAGTATTCCTATTGGAAATCTGTCTGGCGCACTTTTGTTAAAAATAAATTTACGGTAGCTGTCGCCATACTGCTGCTGATACTGATTCTTTTCACTCTTATACAGCCGTCGATCTCGGGATATGATCCGCTTGTCGCACCATATGTCAACGACTCGGAAATGAGATTCATCAAGCCGTGCAGAGAGCATATATTTGGTACCGACAATGTTGGCAACGAGGTGTTCGACGTTGTATGGGCAGGTGCCAGAAACTCGATAATAATCAGTTTTGTCTGCACCTTCATTATTATGGTTATTGGCGTTACGGTTGGTGCTGTATGGGGCTTCTCCAAGAAGATGGACAGATGGATGCTGGAAGTCTATAATGTGGTGTCCAACGTTCCGTTTCTCCTTTTGGCTATGATCCTTTCGTACGTTCTCGGCGCCGGAATGTGGACCCTGATATTTGTGATGTGTGTGACAGAGTGGGTCTTCGTTGCGTTTTTTATACGTACGCAGGTCATGATCATCCGAGACAGAGAGTATAACCTTGCGTCTAAGTGCCTTGGCACAAGCACCTGGACCATGATAAAAAACAATATCCTTCCGTATCTTATCTCGGTCATCATGACATATGTTTCAAGGACGATTCCGGCTCTCATCTCCTATGAGGTGTTTCTCTCGTATATGGGACTCGGACTGGGAGTTACCAAGGCTTCTCTGGGAAGAATGATCTCGATCTACACATCCTATATGAACGGGTATCCGCATCTGTTCTGGATACCGGTTACAGTGCTTGCCGTCTTATCCATTTCTCTCTACATCGTCGGTCAAAGGCTTGCGGATGCAGCTGACCCACGCACGCATATGTAAGGGGGAGTACAGGACAATGGATGATAACAGAAACGTCATCATTTCCGCAAAAGACATTGAGGTCAAATTCCGCGTCCGCGACAAGTATCTCACTGCCATACGGAATGTTTCCCTGGACCTTTACGAAGGCGAGACTTTCGCCATCGTCGGTGAGAGCGGATCGGGGAAATCTGTTTTTACCAAAACATTTACTGGCATGCTGGAGTCCAACGGAGCAATATCCAACGGCTCAATCATGTTTCACGGGACTGACCTTACAAAACTGGAAAAAGATAAGGATTGGGAAGGAATCCGCGGCGCAAAGATATCCACTATCTTTCAGGATCCGATGACATCTCTGAATCCAATACGGACTATCGGGTCTCAGATCACCGAGGTCATAGAGAAGCATCAGAAGATCTCCAAGGCTGAGGCTAAAAAGCAGGCCATCGAAATGATGGAGCGTGTCGGCATCAAGGATGCAGCCAACCGTTTTGACGAGTATCCTTTCCAGTATTCCGGCGGCATGCGTCAGCGTATCGTTATCGCTATCGCGCTGAGCTGCCATCCGGAGATTTTGATCTGCG
>JAEEGL011641287.1_pt1 | contig 10342 bp, 7 predicted proteins | sample 9134231 | NCBI WGS metagenome assembly JAEEGL01 (sample SAMN16246548, study PRJNA631951) | gut metagenome | biome: gut microbiome; feature: rumen; material: fiber-attached | host: Bos | place: Iran: Karaj | collected 2018-10
AAAAAACACTCGAAAATAATACGTTTTCGGGTATTTTTGATTTTTATCTCATATAGATGGCACCTAATCTATATAATATAATTAAGGATACATAATTGATTGCTTGAAGACAAAGAGGGACTTCCTTACGAATTGTCGCGTTCAGGCTGTCATTTGTTTTTTATCAGAAACCTTTCTTTTTTAAATCGGCAACCAACTGTACATAGAATTCACGGACATCAAAACCGTCCAGATTTTCTCTGTTCAGATCAATCATGTCTCCGTGAGAAATGCCGCGTTTCTTTGGTACAGAGAGCAATTGAAAATGGTTACCCCATGGAAACGATTTTTCTCCGACAAGCCCATCGTTTTTTCCATCAAACAGATGGACAAGATGACAAGTCATATTCAATGGAAACTGTCCGGCTGAAGGTCTGGAAAGGACAGATCCAATTGACTGATAATAAACACCGGGAACATCTTTTATAGTTTCATTCAATTTGGAGCATGAAGAGAAGGTCAAATCCTTAACTGCTGCCATAAAGTCAGGATCGGGATCACCGAGCTTTTTTGCTGCAAGGTTGTAGGTGCTTGCAATCGCATTCTGCTGTGACGCTGGTATTTTTTCCAGAAGATAATCTGCGAATTCGCAACCGCGGTGCGGGGTATTGATTGTGGTAAGACTTGCGACATAAGGACCGATTGAGGTTTTTGCAATAGCCACACGCATATCGAGCCCGCCTTTGGAGTGTGCGATCACGTTCAGTTTTTCGCTCCCTGTTTCCTGAACGATCTGAAGGATTCTCTGTTCCAGCTCTTTGGCGCTCCCGTCGACGCTTGCAGCTGAGGAATGATTTCCATAGTAAACGGAAGCTCCGTTTTTGATCAGTTCGTCAGGGATCCTTCCCCAGTAATTGAAATGTTTGAAATCCCGGAAAAAGACGCCGTGAACAAGAAGGAGAGGATATTTTGTCTGACAGATTTTTGCATTTTTTCTGGATTCGTTAAGCCTGCATTTCTGCAGTTCGGTTTTTGCTTCTTTTCCTGTAATAAGTAGAATAATAAACAACATGACAAGATTTGCAATTGGAATCATCCCCAGAAGGATTCCCCAGAGACGGACTTTGAAACCGAGCTGTCTTGAAGAGACGTATACGATGATGATCCCTACCCAGAAGATGACAAAAGCAAATGCTGTTACCAGCAGGAAAGAAAGCAGGTGGGAAAAATCATGTACGGTAATAGCATAATGCAGCATGACAATAAAGCGCCAGACCGCAATGGCAGCGACAGCGAGAAATAAGCATAGAATAATGTTCCCTGCTAGAAGGAGCCTGTATCTTCCTTTTGTATCTTTCATTTAAACACGCTTTCTAAAGCAATTCTGTCCGTGTATGGTCAAGAAATCCGAAAATGATCCTAGCTGGATAAGAGAATATGCATCTATCAGTTGTTATAATAGCATGGAAAAACACTGCGTTTTCGGGTTTTTCCTTTTCCATCCTATTTGCAAAAGAATCAGAACAGGCAAATTCACCTATAGTAATAGATAAGATTATTTACGAACATCCCCATTACTGGTTGATAAAGAACCTTTTCAAAACATCCGTAAGTTCGTCGATAGTAAGGTCGCAACCATGCAGAAGCCATTCGGTCATCAGCCCGACACCGGTCCATGCACGTGTTGCGTAGAGATAATATGCCTTAGGATCTACCGCCTCGGCGGGATTGTTGGAACGAATGATTTTTCCGACGATTGTTTCAAAGTAAACTGCAGAATTTGCACGGTAAAAGCAACGGAAAAACCGCTGATTCTGTTCAAAAATCTGACACGAAAAACGAAAAATATCAAAATAGTCAAAATGCTCAGGCGGAACCGCGTCTGCCGGCGGCTGCACCATTTCCGCAAACTGCTTGCGGAAAATATCGTCTTTCTCTGCATAATTCCGATAGAAAGAGTTGCGACATACTCCGGCTTCGTCCACGATATCCTGTACAGTCAATTCGCTGTACGGTTTCTTATCGTTTTCTACCAACCGGCATAAGCCTTCCACAATCAAACCTGTTACCTTTACAAACCTTTTACGTTTTGGCATAGAATTGCCCCTTTTGTGCCAAATTTTATCACGCCTTGTCAGCACCATTTTATACTGCTATGATTTTTATGGAACATTTTGATACATTATAGCAAACAATAACTTATTCTGCAACTGAGAGAGGAGGAATACCGTTTGGAACTGCCGAAATGGATGATGCGTATGATCGTATGGATCTGCCGAATCAAACCGAAGGTTTTCACGGAAGAGGAAAAAGCTGCGTGGATTGAAAAAACGACAGCAGACAACCGCGCACAGGATCGTGCCCTGCTCAACTGCTCGCAGGAGCTTCTTGAAGGACTTTCGATCGAGCCGGTCACTCTGCCGAATACTGGAGCATGGGCCGTGACAAGGCCGGATAATCCCGCGGATAAGGTCGTATACTACATACACGGAGGCGGATTTACAGGTGCATGCACAAAGGAACGGATGAGGTTCGTTTCAACGCTTGCCAAACGCTTCGGGTACAACGTGTTTTCGATTGACTATCGTCTTGCACCGGAATTCCGGCATCCGTGTGCAGTTAACGATTGCCTGGATGGGTATCGGCATCTGCTTGAGCAGTACAAGCCGGAAAACATCGTGCTGATCGGAGAATCCGCAGGCGGAAACCTGGTCATAGCTTTGTCACTGTTGCTGCGGGAAAAAGGAATAACGTTGCCGAAAGCTATCTACGCAAATTCACCGGCAACGCAGTTAGTCACATACACAGACAGTTATCGTGCGTTTTCGCTCAAAGAGGATTTCATCGTAACGGAGGGAATAATCGAGAATATGCGCGGGGTGTACTTTTTACCCGGTGAAGAAAAAGATCCTCTCATATCACCGCTGTACGGCAATCTTTCGGGATTGCCGCCGATCACAGTGAGCGCAAGCGAATGTGAATGTCTGCTGGATGACGCAAAGCTTCTGTACGAAAAACTCAACGCGGCGGGTAACGATACAAGGCTTCTGACCTATCCGAAGCTCTGTCATGCGTTTATCATTTCGCCGCAGATGAAACGGGTTGTCCGGGATGCGTATCCGGATTTGGAACAATGGCTGGAACACTATTTGGGATAAGAAAGGCGGTGTGTCTATGAATTCAACCAAAGCCGAACGGACGCACGTTTGGCGGAATTACTTTACGATGATCTTCCGTGCAGGATTGCCGTGGGCTCTGATGGCAGTTTGCTTTTTGCTCAGTCTCGGAGCAGCGCAACTTGCACTTGTGTTTGCCAATCAGGTGGCAGATGCGCTGTCCCCGCGAAACAATCTTTCGGATGCGACGGGTCCTTTGCTGGCAGCGTTTCTGATCGGCATGGCGATCGTGCTTCTGAAGGTTGTCGGTGCACACCTGCAGGGAATCGTGACCGCGAAGGTGGACCGGAACCTGCAGCGGTATGCCGTGGAACGTGTGTTTTATCTGAAAACTGCCGATGTGGAAAGCGGTGACCCTCGTGAACTGATTACGCGCCTCACAGAGGATACCACGAAAAACAGCCCGTTCCTTGTTGATCTGATGATCAATGAGATTCCACGGCTATACTACCTGATTGTAGCTACAGTGCAGGTTGCCGGAATCGGCCGTCCGATACTGACGCTGACGTTGCTTGGCGTGATCCCGGTCGTGTTCTTAGGTTCGTTCGTTTCCGGCCGTATCACGTTCAAAATCAGGAACAAGATTCAGACGAAGATTGCGGCGCTGACGGCACGACTTGCTGAAAAGATCAATCATGCTGAAACAATTAAAGCGTACGGGACTGAAGACAAAGAAATTGCCACGGGTGATGCCGTAATCATGGAACTTGACAAGGCGAAAAAGCAGGGGGCGCTTGTCGATCAAACCAATGCGTTCATTAAGAACCTTATGTGGTTTTTACCGCTGCTGCTCATCATCATCCCGCCCGCCGTGCTGTTGTTCAACGGTGAAATCAACCAGGCCGGATTCTATGCCTACATTTTGATAGCAACGACATTCCGTACCTATACGGCACAACATCTCGATCTCTGGATTTTCCTCAAAGACGCGCAAGGCGCAACGCTTCGCTTATCCGGCTTGCTGTCAAAGCAAAGTGAAAAGAGTGATAAGCCTGCCCAAATTCCATCCCCCGGTGATATCGAGTTCTCTGATGTATCGTTCGCCTATGGTGACCATCCTGCACTTTGTAATGTTTCGTTCACTGCGGAACAGGGTAAAAAGACTGCTTTGGTCGGGCTGTCCGGATCCGGCAAGTCCACAGCATTGAATCTTATCGAAAAGTTTTACGACCCATCCGCGGGAAGGATCCTGCTCAATGGCAAGGACATCCGTGACATGGACTATGAAGGCTACCGCAGTCTGTTCACTTATCTGCCACAGAATGCACCGGGCTTTGCCGGCACCGTGCGCGACATGCTGAACTACTGCGCACCAACGCCTTATGACGATAAGACACTTTCCGAAGTTTTGAAAACCGTCGGTTTGGGTGATGATTTTGCACCACTTGGCGGCTTGGAGTATGAGATTGGAGATGGGGGTGAACGACTGTCCGGCGGACAGCGGCAAAAGTTGGGTGTGGCACGGCTGCTGCTGTGTGACACACCATATGTGCTGATGGACGAGGCGACGAGCGCACTTGATGTGGAAGCCACTGCTGATTTGCAGGAAGCGATCGACAAAGCAATGGCAGGACGAACGCTGCTGACCGTGGCACACGATCTTACGACCGTGAAGAATGCCGACCGGATTCTGGTGTTCAATCAAGGCCGCATTGAAGCAATCGGGACGCACGGGGAGCTCTTGCAAACGTCCCCGACCTATCGACTGCTTTGGAAGGAGGTGCAGGCAGCATGAAGTTTTCACAATATTTCCGCTATGACGGTGAACATTGCAGCGAGGAAAAGCCACAGCGCGGCGTATTGAAAACGCTGTACCGTAAAGTGAAGATTCCGTGGGTGCTGCTGATAATCGGTGCTATCTTTGCGGTTTTTAATTCAATCGTCATTCTGACGCAGTTTGAAAATTACAACGCGATCTTTTCAGGTGCATTGACCAGTCTTGATCCTCTGTGGCAGTATCTTGCTGCGAGCTTTATCCAGTATGTGCTGATCTTTGCCAGCATTCTGACTGACATCGCGCTTGTTACGATCGTGACCGGTGTGCGCAAAAAACTCTGGAAAAAGATTGTACGGCTTCCACTTTCTGATTTTGAAACCGAATCCCCGAATGGAATGTTATCGCGTATCACGTCCGATGCTGAGTTTGCTGCGAAGCCTTTTTCGGCGGTTATTGCAATCCTGCAGATTGCACTCTATATTCTTTCGCTCAGTGCCGCCGCCCCTAAGGATTTGCCTCAGGCACTCGTGTTTTTGATCATCACGATGATCCTCGCAGTCGCGTCGATTATCGTAAGTGTGCGTGTTGTGGCTAAGGCAACGACGCTCGTACAGAGCAGGATATCGGTACTGACGAACCACTACAGCGAACAGCTTGCCAATATCAAGTTCGTAAAGGCGTCGAATGCCGAGCGGAAAGCGATTGACAAGAGCAATTTGCTGATCGAGACACGCTATAAGGCAGCACTGTACAATGCGTTTGCAACCGGCCTGCAGACACTTGCAAACAACTTTACCTATGTCATTATTTACTCATGCGCTTTTCTAGGCGGCATCGTGGCAATCGCAGCAGGCGCGATTAATGACACGGCGCCGATCAGCTCGGTGTATGCGTTCGGTATGGCACTCGAGCTGACGCTTGTAGCAATCATGACTCTGCCGAGCTACTTTGCTTCCACCGTCGGCGGCTCGAAAAAACTTGTCACAATTCTGACGATGCCAGAGGAGAATGTTTCGGATGGCGGCGCAATGCCAGATCAAACCGGCGATATTCGCCTTGCGGACGCCACTTTTGCGTATGAAGAAAAGCCGGTGATCGACGGAGTTTCGACGGTCATTCCGGCAGGCAAAGTCACAGCGATCGTCGGCGCGAACGGATCCGGCAAATCCACAATAGCCAAGCTGATCGACCGGCTCTATCCGCTCGGTAGCGGGAGTTTGATGATTGGTGAAGCGGACGCAAAGAGCGTGTCGCTGCAGGCGTGGCGCGCGCGTATTGGTGTCGTTTCACAAAGTCCGGCACTGTTTGCAGGCACGATCCGCGACAATATCCGCTACGGCACTGACCGTGAGATTTCCGATTCAGAGTGGGATGCGGTCATTGCCGCATCGAATCTCAGTTCGGTGCTTGCCGCGCATGCGGGCGGATTGGACTGCGTTGTCGGCATCGACGGCACCGGCCTTTCGGGCGGCGAACAGCAGCGTGTTGCGATTGCACGCGCGATGCTGAAGGATCCGCAGATTCTGATTCTTGACGAAGCGACTGCAAACCTTGACCCCAAAACCGAAGCTGAGGTCAAGGACGGGCTTCATAACCTGATGCAAAACCGTACAGTCGTTGAGATTGCGCACAGCGCATCGGCAATTAATGATGCAGATTACGTGATTGTGCTGAATAAAGGCCGTATCGCTGTTTCCGGCACTCCGGAGGAACTGCAGAAAACAAGCTTGTTCTATCAGAGACTGCAGCAAAAAGCGTAAACCGCATCAGAAAAAACATAGCAGCAAAAAAACGGCAGCCATACTGACTGCCGTTTTTCAGTTGATGGATTCCATGAAACCCAGGGTTGCTTTTATGGCTTCGTCCATATGGTGTGCGTTGCGGAACCGGTGGTCTGCACCTTCCACGGGGATCAGTTCGATCAGATTTTCATCAGCGAAGTTTTGTGCCATTTCGAAAGGAACGACCTCATCTTCTGTGCCGTGAAGAATCAGGATTCGATCCATTTCGCTTGTAAAGTCAACTGTCGTCATTGGTTCTCGTTGCAGCTCGTCCAAAAACGCACGCTCCACGCGGATTTTGCGATCGAAGCCGACCATTGCGTCTTTGCCCTTTTGAATCTGCTCGGATTCACCCTCGTTCATGATTGCGTGGGTCAGCACCGCGTACATATCCACAGCGGGACAGCGCAGAACCGTTGCGGTAAACGGATTTCCGTGGTGCGCAATGTAGCGCAGAAAAAGGTATCCGCCGAAACTCGTTGCGTAAGCGTCAAGACGTTCGGCATGGAGGCGCTCATGCGTATCGCGGAGCACCATCGTCATATATTGATCACAGCTGGAAAGATCCAGATGTTTATGCATATCATCACCATGGCATGGCCAGTTGAATACGATCACCGCCATATCGCTATGCTTTCCGATCGCATATGACGCGAAGCGTTCCGCAGCCTTGTTATCCTTGTGTCCGCCGAATCCGTGACCAAAGATAACTGCCCGGCGAATTGCCTTCGGATCGCTGCAGTAGAGCTTGCATCGCACGTTGTACCCATTGTCATGTATGTCATAGTATCGTTGATTCATTTGATTGTCCTCCTTTATTATGATAACAATTTAACGCGCATCATGCAAGAAAAGGTCGCACAGAAGGCGACTTATTTACCCGAATTGCTTGACAGGAAGCCTCGGTTTCACCTTTGTAAATAGGGAAGGAATACCCGCTTTTGCATTATTTCGTTTGCCGAAATTATGATAAGATGAACAGAAAATATATAGTTTGATGTGTACTTTTTTACTCAGAAAAGGTTTACAGAACAACAATGTTCCAATAAAATAAACATGTAAATGAATCATTCAGGAGGATAAACTATGGCAAAACTCAACCATAACCCCGCCACTGACTCGGAACTGCTGCTAATGGATAAGTATTGGCGCGCGGCCAATTATCTGACAGCATGCCAGCTTTACCTGCTCGACAATCCGCTGCTGGAAAAGCCGCTGACGGCAGAACATATCAAGAAGAAGATCGTTGGTCACTGGGGTACCTGCCCGGGGCAGAACTTCATTTATACGCATCTCAATCGCGCGATCAAAACCTACGATCTGGATATGATCTACATCTCAGGCCCCGGACACGGAGGCAACGCTATGGTCGCCCAGGATTGGCTGGACGGAAGTTATCAGGAGGTCTATCCGGACATCAGCCGCGATAAGGAAGGCATGCAGCGTCTCTTCAAGCGCTTCTCTTTCCCCGGAGGGATTCCGTCACACGTCGCGCCTGAAACACCGGGCTCCATCAACGAAGGCGGAGAACTTGGCTATAGCCTTGCGCACTCATTCGGTGCAGTTACGGACAACCCAAACCTGATCGTAGCCTGTGTTGTGGGCGACGGTGAAGCCGAAACCGGACCTCTTGCAACGAGTTGGCAGCTTAATAAATTCATATCCCCCGCTACGGACGGGGCAGTTCTGCCGATCCTGCATTTGAACGGCTACAAAATCGCCAACCCGACCGTTTTTGCCCGTATTCCGCATGAAGAGCTGGAGAGCTTCTTCCTTGGCTGCGGATGGCAACCGTATTTTGTCGAAGGCTCCGACCCGATGACAATGCACCGTAAGATGGCGGATACCCTTGATATCTGCATCGAAAGTATTCTCACATTCCAGAAGGAAGCACGCGAAAACGGCAAGCTCGCACGTCCGAAGTGGCCGATGATTGTTCTGCGCACACCGAAAGGCTGGACAGGACCTGATTACGTGGACGGCGCCAAAGTCGAGGATTATTGGCGTGCGCACCAGGTTCCGATTTCTCCCGATACCGATGAGCACATCCGTCAGATCGAAACGTGGCTGCATTCTTATCACCCTGAAGAATTGTTTGATGCGAACGGTGAACCCGTTGAGGAACTGAAGAACCTCCCGCCAAAAGGCTGGCGGCGTATGGGTGCGAATCCTCACGCCAACGGCGGACGTCTGATGCGTGATCTCAGAATGCCGGACTTCCGTAAATATGGCGTAGATGTGCCTTTCCCGGGCGCTGTAGAAGCACAGGATATGGCGAAGCTCGGCAGTTTCGTGCGTGACATCTATAAACTCAATGAAGCCTCCCGCAACTTCCGCTCGTTCGGACCGGATGAAACGACGTCAAACCGGTTGAACCCGGTGTTCGAAGAAACCGACCGTGCCTGGAACGGTGAAATATACGATACCGATGACCATTTGGCACCCGGAGGCAGAGTTATGGATTCGATGCTGTCAGAGCATGTCTGCCAGGGCATGCTGGAAGGTTATCTGCTCACCGGCCGTCATGGCTTTTTCAACAGCTATGAAGCGTTTATCCGCATCGTTGACTCCATGTTCTCGCAACATGCAAAGTGGCTCAAGGTCTGTGCACAGCTCCCGTGGCGTAATGACATTGCATCGCTGAACTATGTTCTTGCGTCGAATGTATGGCAGCAGGACCACAATGGCTTTACCCATCAGGATCCGGGATTCCTCGATCACGTGGCGAACAAGAAAGCTGACGTTGTCAGGCTGTATCTGCCGCCGGATGCGAACTGTCTGCTGTCCTGTTTCGATCACTGCATCCGCAGCCGGAACTATGTCAATGTCATCGTCGCATCCAAGCATCCCCGCCCGCAGTGGCTTACGATGGATCAGGCGGTCAAGCATTGTACGCAGGGTGCTGGAATCTGGCAGTGGGCATCCACCGATGAAGGACAGGAACCGGACATCATCATGGCATGCTGCGGTGATACGCCGACGCTCGAAACGCTTGCTGCAGTGACGATTCTGCGGGACGCGTTCCCCGAACTGAAGATTCGCGTCGTCAACGTTGTCGACCTGATGCGTCTGCAGTCCATTGAGCAGCATCCGCACGGCATGACCCAGGCAGAATATGACATCCTGTTTACGAAGGATAAACCGATTATATTCGCTTTCCACGGTTATCCGTCGCTGATCCATGAACTGACATATAAGCGTGTGAATAAAAACCTGCACGTTCGCGGTTATATCGAGGAAGGTACGATCACAACGCCGTTCGACATGAGAGTAATGAATCATCTCGATCGCTTCAACCTTGTTATGGCGGCAGTCTATAATCTTCCGCAGCTCGGCAACCGGGGAGCTTACCTGATTCAGAAGATGCAGGATAAACTCGTGGAACATAAGCAGTACATAGCTCAGTACGGAGTCGATCTGCCTGAGGTTTCCGAGTGGAAATGGTATAAATGATCCAAACCAACTAAAATGAGCAGACGTTGCAGACGTCTGATACCGTTACGTCAACTACCCCGACCTACGACTAAAGCCTTAGAGGTCGGAGCTTGTAACTGCCCCGTGGTATAGCGGCAAAAGCCTTCCACATTTTATCGTTCGGTATTCTTGCCAAACGTGGCGTTACATCAGGGCACATTGACCGGTACCCGTGCCGATAAGATCTACTCTTCGGCAACTGCATCCGGTACTGT
>JAEEGL012023310.1_pt1 | contig 10342 bp, 5 predicted proteins | sample 9134231 | NCBI WGS metagenome assembly JAEEGL01 (sample SAMN16246548, study PRJNA631951) | gut metagenome | biome: gut microbiome; feature: rumen; material: fiber-attached | host: Bos | place: Iran: Karaj | collected 2018-10
CAAAGTCAGGAGAAACTGATGTGACATAACCAATGGTCCATACATCAACATGACCAATGTCTCCCGTCTGGAAGAAAGCTCCTACATCTCCTGTGACTGTTCCGTAAGTTACAAAGTCTTCAACATTGAACTCTTCATCCATATCGTTATAGATTACAGTCTTTATACTGAAGTTTGTAAGAGTACCATTTGGATAATCAGGTGAAGGAGAAGGTGTTGGGTCACTAGGGTCTGATGGTTCTTCCGGACCTTCATCAGGGTCAGGAAGAGGTGTACTTCCGCCTGGTTTATTTTTATCTACTATCACGCTACCGATTTTTTCTGTTACATTACCTGCATTATCAACTACATATGCTTCATAAATGATACTGGAAGCACTTGGGAACTCTGCATAAAGGTTAATAGGATAAGTTACGGTTCCTGAGAACAGAGCTGCATCTTCATTGTCAGTTAAAACTTTATTTGTTACGTTCTCGAGAGGAACAGAATAAACCTTGACATTGGAAGTATCATTCTTATCCCAGACTCTTATGTAGATTCCCTGAATTCCTGATGTATCCTTCTGGTTAAGATAAGCTCCCTTAGCAGCATTATGTGCATCAGAGAATGATATCTTAAATGTAGTGTATAATCCATCTGCAATAGCATCTTCAATATCAGAAGACTTATAGTTCTCAAGTCTGTCCTGTGTAACTCTCCAGGAAGTGATGACAGGAGCTGTATTGTCAACTTTTATCTTGAAGATATTGCTTAAGTGCTTGTATGCAGGGTCACCCTGGATGACGCCCGTCTTTATAGCTTCTTCATACTCTCTTGACTCATTCCTTACAGAGACTGCATAAGTACCTTGGATGTCGTAATCAATATGATATGTGCCTTCGTTCTGAGTATAAGCTCCGGATGTAGTTTTGCTCTTATTAGCATCAGTTTCTCTCTTTATGCTGTTGGACAGAGCACTTACTGTTCCTGAGTCTTCTACGAGACCTGCAGCAAAGATTGTCGTTGTACCTGCATCCTGATTCTTATGAGAGTTATCAGCTCCAATAAGCTTTGAGTAGAATAAGTAGTTACCTGTTGCCTTATCCTGGCCTGTGATGTTTACAGCCACATCTTTGGCCCAAGGAAGAGTAACTATGCTTCCTGAAGCTGATACAGTTGTTGAAGTCTTATTTTCAAACTGAGCTTCAAGGTTAGCAGCTGTTCCGGCTACACCTGTTGCATCATTTACAACACCCTGGTTATAAGTAATGCTTGCTTTTACAGTTGCATTATCTGCCCATATAGCATAGAGAGTATATGTCTGACCATACTTTTTATTTGTAGAGTCAATTACAAGAACTGCTGTATTATCTTTATCTGAACCTGACTTATTACCTGAACCAAAAGCTGAGTACCATTTACCGGAGCCGTCTGCTTTATCGTTCCATCCAAGGAATGTGCAGCCTGTTGCAGTAACTGTAGGGAAGTCTCCGCCCCAGTTCTTAGTGTTACCGCCGCCATTACCTTTATACTTATCAGCAATGGACTTAAGCTGGATTTCACTTTGTCCTCTCGAGATGAAAGCACCATAGCCTGATGTAACATTGGACCCTTCCACAGCGTAAAGCCTTTGAACAAAATATCCCTGAACGTTCTCTGGACTTTCAAAACCATCAGATGAGGAATTTGTTGTACTTGTAGGTGTCCATTTCCATGACGCAGAAATGTTTGCTCCCGGGTCAAGATGCCAGTTTAATTTATTGGTATCGAAAGTAACAAGGCCAAGGTTTTTAGCTGAGTCTCCACCACCTGTATTATTGCCGTCGTCCCAGTTGTAGTAGACACTTACTACATTCTTCTTGGCTACATTGGCAGGTTCTTCAGTAACAATAGTAATCTTGTTATTACTTAACTTTCCGCCAGACGCTACTTTCATTGAAGAGTATTTATATTCTGCTACTGTCGGAAGAGGAACAGTAACCTGATAATCCAGAAAGAAGGTTGATTTTATAGTGGCAATAATGTTTGTGTCTTCCGTATACCCTTTACCGTTAATATTCTGGAAGTAATAATGTATTTCATACGGATATGCCAGTGTCGATTTAACACTACTTACATTTCCTACATAATCTTTTACCCAGAAGTAATATGTCCCTATAGGAAGAGATGAGTAGGTATATGTTGCAGCCGTTTGTAAGCTTGTCCACTTAGCGGTGTTCACATTGTTAGTAGTAGAATATCCGTAATAAAAGCCATACTTACCTGCACCATCTGCTGTCTTACCTGAGCCCTGTGCTTTGATGGTTGCACAATAGTCATTAGCTGTTACTTTGACATCAAACACATTACTCTTAATAGTTAGAGCAGTGGTTAAAGTTGGGGCTGTATTATCCAGGTACCTTACTTGTTTCCCCAATAAATCTAACGTTTCATAAGATACATTACCCGCAGTATCCTGACCCCATATAGCAAAGGATTTACCTTTACCGGTAGCCGTAAGATTAACATCACCCGTAAAAGTATATTTACGTGTAGTTGACTCAGTGCAATCCTTCATATCTTCTTTTCCGAGTCCTATACTAAATTTCTTTGTAGCATCCTTAGCAGTAACATTATATGATTTAGTCTTTGACCAGGTGTTTATATTATTGAGATTAGTAACTGAAACAGATGGTCCCTTTGAATCAATATTTGATACAGTTACAGGTATTAAGTCTGATAAATTCCCTCTTGAATCTTTTGCCTGGATATATATCTGATGCTTACCAACTACCTCTGTCTGTATCTGCAATGTAGCCTGCCATACTTGAGAATCAAAGTCAGTATCTCCGTCATTAAATGTTGTTATCCTTTCACAAGGGACCCATTCCTGACCAACTACAAATTGTTTCATGATAGTCTTCTTATCATTGTCATACACATGAACATATACAAGGTTTTCATCAAACTGCATCAGGTCTGAGAATTGCACTTTAAGTGTAGCCATTGTGGCTGCTGTACTTCTCTCTTTTGTGCTTATATTTTCCCAGGCTCCATTATCACCATACTTAATCTGCCATGTTGAAGTGTTATATGATTTTGGTGCAGTATCATCTATCAGTGGGTAATATAACCTTAATGATGTATAATTATCATAATAATCTTCGGGGTTATTCTGTTTACGCTCGGGTACATAAGGACCTTCTATTGTATCTCTGACATACATATAGCAATATTCTGTCCAATCAGCTTCTCTATTAGCATTAGTAGTTGCTATTTCAAGCCAAGAAGTTGTTACATCTGTACCCTTAATATCTTCATATATCCAACTAGAATATGTTCTACTAGCATCTGCGGGTTGATTAGTTATATGTCTTGTTCTTATCTTGTATATATAACCACCATTTTGACAAATACCTCTAAATTGAACATAGTAATGATGCCCCTCTCGTTTATAACGGAAATAGTAATTAACAAGTAATTTTTTATTTTTACCCAATCTATGTCCAAAATATATCCATTCAGTAGTTGTTCCACTTGGTAATTGGGATATTGATTTACCTGTATATTGAGAATAATTATTAGTGCCTAAAACTTTACCACTTAATGAGCTATCTGTATATGTATATGTACCGTAAGCACTAGCAGCCATATTCACAGTTCTAATCATAGGCCAGTTTAAATCCGTATACTGTTCATCACCTCTATACTTAGCCCCCGACACGTCTGCCTCTACTGGTGTTCCATCCCACCAGCTCGTCCAATGCCCACTATTGTCATCACCTACTGTTGTACTATTGTCATAATTTGTTTCGTTATCTGCATAAGATTTTGTACTTGAACCATCATCATGAGTATAAAATGTGTTACTACTATCCATCCTAGTACAACGTACACCTGACCAAGACCAAGACCATACTTGTACATGTGGAGTAGTTCCTTTAAGTTCTTTCACAATCTGTTTAAATTGAGCGTCTGTTACTCTGTTTGCATATTTAGTGTCATAGCCATATAATGCATGCTGTGTAGGGTCTCCACTTTTACTATAAATCTTATTCCTTAAATACTGTACAAAACCACTTCTAGTACATGCATTTGTATCCTGATTGCACTCATTATACCAATACATATCTAATGCTAAGTATTCATCTGCTGGGTAATGTTTACCACAATCACCCTCGGCACCTACAATATATGCAATAGTACCCATCTGACCATAAGTATCATAACTACCTTTAGTGTTCTCTGTCCTTGCTATAACAGGTCCACCACAGAATACATTACCAAATCCATCTCCATCATAGTCATACCATGTATATTCATGACCATCATGTGTTTTCCCTGCATACCATGCATTAAACTCTGCTTTTGTTATCTGCATTACATTTTTAAGATAAATGCCTGACGGTCTACTATAGCTATTATCATCTCTATAGTTATACCAACGTCCATGCACAACTACTAAAGATTTAGTAGTATATCCACATGTACATATATACTTAAAAGCTTTATCTCTACCATTTTGACAATACTCTTTGGAACCATTATTCTCTGTAAGTACATGAGCATGTTTATTATTTATCTGTCCACAAATATCACATTGTTGCCAATGATAATCGTCATCATAATAAAAAGACCACAGATGTGTATGTTGTAGTCCTGTGAATGTTTTATTTACATCATACGTTGTTTCAATAACGTTGCCTGCTGCATAAACTGAATTTGGCATAGAAATAACTGCACTACATAGACACAGTAGTACAGTTATTATTGTTGTAATTAACCTTTTCTTCTTAATAAAATTTAGGGGTCTCTTATCCATAAAATATCCTCACTTTTCTCGAGAGGAAGAACGTCAGTCACTTCCTCCGGTAAATCCATTTATTGTCTCCCCTACATATATCCCTTCTCTCCACAGTCCCCTTAAATAATTTCAACATATAGTAGTGGTTTGCCCACATTATAGCTCGAGAACCCGCATAAATACTGCAGATGAGCATTAAACTTTTATTAACAATTCCTTCTTTATATATGTAAAAATAAAAAACAAAAATGTACAAAAACTGTACATTTTTTGTACAGTAAGTGTAACAGTGACTGTAACACATACTGAATCAGTAACTGAACAGATACTGAACCACCTATGATACAGAGACCGACCACTACCCGATACAAGGACTGAACACTACATGTATCAATATATGAGACAGAGAGTGAAAAAGATTTGAACATAAAAAAAGGTACCGCTCCCCTGCAGATACAGGGCGGTACAGAGACTACCATAAATCGGCCTGAAGCCGATACAAAAATAAGGTTGGTGAATACCGACCGGGGATATTAAAAGCGGTACCTTGGGATTACACAAAATCTTTTTCCTCATGGAACGCCTATAAGTATTGGAGAATAAGAACGGTTCCTGAAGAACCGTCATCACGAAAGTGATGTGCCGCCCGAATAAGACGGGCAGGCATCTTAAGTGCACCTGTCGGGCTAGGCTCGAAGGTGCTTCTAAGGCAAAGCCTTAGAATGCGAATAGCATAATGTCAAGTCGGCTTTGCCGTGGAGCGCCTACGGGAAGATGCGACTCCGGGTATAGATGCCTGACCATAGACATATGGTATCGGCTTACGGTATCTTTTGCTTTTGCTTTTGGACTATACACTCTATTGGACCCCTGTCGGGCGAGCGGTGGTAAGTATGAAGAGTTCTACTCTGAATACTTACCATAGCGAGTTAAGGTATGTTTTACCGCCTTTCCGATGCGCAGCATCTTTTTTTGATAAGGATATACACTTTGGTGATTTTACGAAGTAAAATCCTCTTTTATCTCGAGAGAAAAGAACTCTCTGGGAGGATTTAAGCAGTAAATCCGACCTGAGTTAGTAGACTGTCTATTAAAATTTACGGTAAATTTAGTAGATAGTCTACTAAGTTTATTACCTGGTGAGGCGTCTGCCGAACTAATCCCGGGAGGTGAGCCGTTAAATAACAATAAGCTGATGCCATAAGCAGCAGAACCAGTTAGGCGAGACTCCCGCACGCTGGTTTTACAGTATATGTATCAGTGAGTGTATCAGATAGTGACTCATGGGGTGATTCAGGGACTGTAACAGGGGGTATATCAGTCAGTGTAACAGTGACTGTATCAGTAGGTGATACAGGGTATGTATCATATGGTGGTTCATAGGGTGTAACAGGTACTGACTCAGAGGGTGACACAATAGGTGTCACAGATGGTGTTAAATAAAAATCTCCACGCATGTGGGGATTTTTTCAAAAATATATTGCATATACAGTTAGATACCATATGAACGCATATGGTAAGTCAAAAGATTTTCTCGAGAGAGAAAAGAAAGGAACTATATATGCATACCGAAAAATATCAATTAAGCAAAGTGGGTCATGTCCTGATGGAAGCTAACAGAACCATGTACGGTCGTAAGGACTGTGTAAGTAAGTCCCTCATTGACCAGGACAGAACTCATCTCAATTATAACTTAATCGACCATGATTACCTTTACCAGAGAGTAAAGGACCTAAACAGATTCTGGCGTGGTCTTAAAGCTACAGATAAAATGAAGGCCAACTCTAATCTTATGTTTGGCACTGTCGTGACCCTCCCTAAGGATTTCTTCCCGGGAATGGAGGATTTGACCGGAGCTGAGCTTGTTGCCTTTATACAGGAAGACCCTGAGCGTGAAAGACAGGTCAGAGAGTTCTTCCAAATAACCTATTATACCTTGAAAAAAATATATGGGCTCCATGATGAGGATGTCTGCTCAGCCTATGTTCACATGGATGAAAGCACACCTCATCTCCACTTCTATGCCATCCCGCATTATCATCCGGAGCTCCATGTAGATGCTCAGACTGAGAGGTATATGAAACTGGTTACCCAGGCAAAAGAGGACCCAGATGGATTCGTTGCAGACCAGATTGAAGAGACCACTAAGAAGCGTGACAGGGTTAAAGATGATGGTCAGAAGAAGAAGTACCAGAAGCAGCTGGATGCTATCACAGCTGACCCTGAAGCTTATATAAAAAAGAAGCTGAAGGGCTATGAAGGAAAATTGAAAGGACTTGGAAAAGAGACTGTCTCTTATGAGCATACAGTTCCCAGGAGCACATATAAGAGTCAGCGTAAAGACCTGGCAAAGGCTTTAAGGGAACACTTCGGTCGTGAGATTTCCATTGAAAATGGGAAGACAATTGGCATAGATGTTACCAAGCTTTCTGCAGAAGAAAGAAAACGTGGTAAAGCTGCTTTTGATAAAGGATTCAAGGACCAGAAAGAGGCTGAGCTTGCTTCTTTGTCCGCTGAGGCGGACGTTGTTCTCGAGAGAGCAAAAGCAGATGCAAAGAGAGATGCAGACATAATTATAGATGCAGCCAGTGAGAAGGCTGAGGAGATTATTGATAAAGCCTACATGGAGCTTGAGAAGTTTGAAGTCTATGAAGTGGATTTCAAAAGTAAGACAAAGAAGCATCTTGGAAAAGATGATGAAGTCATCTATGAAGTCCCTGAGGATAAGATGAAGGACCTCTTAAAGACCGGAAAGATGGTTAAGTCTCTTTATGCAGAAAAGCAGGAATTACGGGCTCAGAAAATCACTCAGGAACGCAGAGAAAATGAGTGGGAACGAAAAGAATATAATACCCGCCAGGCAGCTGCCAAGGGAGAAAAGCTCCAGAAGGTTCAGGACTCTTTGGTGAAGAATCTTAAGCCGGATGAGAACCTGGTGCTAAGTCGTCTTATAAGGACACAGATGCTTTTTGATGCAGATACAGATAAAAAGGGAGCACCTATTCTTACGGATAACACAGAACTGCAGGTAAGGGTCCTGGATGCTCTGGATGTGTGTGATACTTTTACAAGGCTTGGATGTGCCAAGTATAAAGCACTCTCTCCTACTGAATATCAGGATGGCGGAATGCTGGAAGAGCTGAAAAAGAACTACATCCTGGCACAGACCCCGGAGGGCTGCAAGGAGGTTTATAAAAGGCTTCCGGAGCTTTGGCAAAAGGCTGAAGATATCGTCACAGCATACCAGGCAACTTTACCTAAGTCTGCAGCTGAAAAACTGATTGCGAAATTCAAGACCGCATTTAAAGAGGCTCTCGAGAAGGTCGAAGAAGTTGTGAATAAGATTAAGGATAAGGTTAGGGATGTTCTGGATGGACAGAGGGAAGAACCTGAAAATTATGAAATAGACTAAGCATAGAAAGGAACAGATAAATGCCTATTGAGTTTTATATATCCATGGGTAAATTAGCTGGCGTAATAATTTTGGGATATATCATTTTTGACAGATTCAGAAACCCATTTAAGTATCCCAAAATCCAATATAAAATCAATATCTCAAGAAGAAGGGAACCATCTTATGAAGATTGTATTGACCAATGGATAATCGACAATCAAAACATAGATATTCAAAACACTTTTAATAAGATGTTATCAGACTGGGATTGTAAATCACAGAAATACCTTAAATGGACATTATTTTGGAAAAGACATAAAACAAAACTGTATAACAAAATGAGACAGGAAATAACTCAGGACGATTATTATGCATTTGAATTTATTTTTTTCAGAATGCAAACTCGTTATAGACAGCAGGATTATCAAAGATACCCTTATAAAGTTGAAAACACAGAAAATATTGAATCATTGACTTTAAATGACATGTTGTCTATTGATGATGCATTAGATGATATCGGATATGAGACAACAAGAGAAAAATATAATTCAAAGAACCAGCGAAAGCTTATGACAAAAGAATTGCGCCGTAAGATTATCAGAAGAGATAATTATACCTGTCAGATATGCGGAAAATATATGCCTGACGAAGTAGGATTACATGTAGACCATATAATTGCCATTAAAAATGGTGGCAAAACTGTAGAGAGTAATCTGCAGGTTTTATGTGATAAATGTAATTTGGGTAAGGGCAGCAAAAGATAAATATTCAGATGGACAACTCAAGATAATTAAAAGAAAGACGGTAGCCGTTAAAGCTATCGTCTTTTTTACTTTTTATTTTGATTTCTTGCTTATTAAGTTTTGCTCCTTATAATACTTCTCAATATACTCTTTAAGGGCACGTTCTACAGCCACAGTCTTTGATTGTCCACTATCATTGCAGAACTTCTCGAGAAGGCTGAACATATCTTCATCTATACGGAAGCTTACCGGATGTGCTGTCTTTGTTCTTGGTCTTGCCATATTACGCTCCTTCCTGGTCTGAAAAGGTTACCTGACCATTCATAAGAAGTGGAAGTAAATAGTCACGAATAGATGTAAGTTCTTGATTTTCTGTATTAAGCAACATGATTTTTTGATACATAGGGCGAACTGTTTCACAAAACTGTTTTATAATACCAGGCGTTGCTTTTAATACCTTTATATTGTGAAGAGTATCTTTAGTTAGTGCGCCAAAAGTTGTTCCAGTATTATTCATAATATCAAAATAAGCTTTTAATCCATTTACAGTCTGATAGATAAACTCATTGGTATTATTTTTGCCACTTATAGCAGCAAGACCTCTGCCAATACAACATTTTCTATCTGATATATTATTTGTTCCTACCGGAGCTCTTACACTTAAAAGCATATCCCCATATTTAGCAATGCGTCCTGGCTTTGTTGTATACATTCTAACCAGTGGAGATACTCTTCCAAAATCTGTACTCCCTTGAAAAAATACCATTCCCTCACCATTTTCATTATAGCTGTCACCAGCTGGTGACTGTCCCATAGTGATATCGGCAATTTCGCTCAGTTGAGTATCTCTCCATCCTTCAGGAATCTCTCTTCCCAGTTCTCCATTCATCACCATTTTCCCACCAGATGATTTGTAAGGCTTGCCATTTTCATCAGGAAAATCAAACTGAACGAACCAGTAATCGTATATTTCCTTTGCCATTGCTTCAAGTTCAGAGATGATGGAGTTGTTGTTTGTAATTTTGGAGTTCAACATATCGAGAAACAGCCCTATCTTTTTCTGGTCCTCAATATCTTCTGGTATCCACGCTATACAATCTTCAATCTTATCTGGTGAAGTATGGCGTATTTTGGTTTGCTGAGCTGCAGCTCCAAGCTGATATTTTACCGAAGGAGATGGTAGTAAATAATATGCAAAATTAGGGTCAAGCTTTCCTGGCTTTGGTGTAACAAGCCCAATATCTCCACTCTGTATATACAAATCATCTTCAGGAATACGAGCTGTTTCGCCAAGTAAGCCAGCAACCTGTTCAGTCAAAGGGGTAATAATATCGCCCTTTTTCAAAACAAACTCATCTCGCAAAATTCCTGAAAAATATTTTTTCTCTGTGCAGGTATTTCTGTTAATACTACCATTAGGTTAATTATAATTTCCATTTTTTA
>JAEEGL012676809.1_pt1 | contig 10342 bp, 6 predicted proteins | sample 9134231 | NCBI WGS metagenome assembly JAEEGL01 (sample SAMN16246548, study PRJNA631951) | gut metagenome | biome: gut microbiome; feature: rumen; material: fiber-attached | host: Bos | place: Iran: Karaj | collected 2018-10
GAACCGCTGATATCGCAGTCTTCGATGACCCAGCCCTTGGACCAGTTGGGGCCGATCATACCGTCCTGGAAGGCCGTGGGAGGCGCCCAGGTGGTTGCCGCATGGCGGATGGTAAAGCCGGAGACGACGATGTGGTCGCAGCCTGTTTTCTCCGGGAAAAAGCATCGTCTTCTGACAATGACTTCCGTCAGTTCCTCTTCGGGATCGCAGTCGCCGAAATTGGCGTATAACAGGGTGTCTCCCTTATCCTGACGGGTGTACCAGGTAAGCTCCGTTCCCGTTGCATCCCAGGCGGAGGTGTTTTTCTCCGGATGGCGCACCTGATCCAGGGAGGAGACTTCCGTTAAAGGTTTGCCGTTTAAGAAGATCCCGCCGGTGTGGATCTTTCCGCCTTCGGAAGGAATGTGCCAGTCGCCGCCGATCAGTGTTGTATAGGGATGGTAGGAGCCAAAATAGGAACCGGGGATCCGCAGCCTATAGACTTTTTTCTCATAGGGTTCCCAGCCTCTGATCCGGTCGGAGCCGGTGATCACGGCAGCACCTTTGGAGACACTGCGGTAAACGATGGGTTTATCCTCGGTACCGCCAATGGGAGGGACCACCTGCTCTCTGTAAATGCCGGGGCCCACAAGGATCTGATCTCCGGGAGAAGCGGCAGCGGCGGCTTCGGATATGGTACGAAAAGGACGGGAACTGGTACCGTTCCCTCCGGGAGCTGTTTTGGCGGATACGTAAATGAGCATGTCTGACTCCTTTCTTTTACACAGGGCAGGCGGTGGAAAACACCGCGCATCCTTAGTATATATCGGCGGAAATGCCCACTGTCTATAGGTTGTTTCGGGTGGTCAATTCGGGTATACTGTTATATTAGGGTAAAATGCATTTTTCCGCCAAAACAGACGGATCATAGGAGCGTTTTGTGAAGAAGATCAGTCGAAATCTGCAGGCTTTTCGGTTCCTTTGTGCCTGCATGGTCCTGCTATCCCACAGTATGATACTGACCGCTGCCGACAGGGGGGCGGATGTACTTTTGCGGTTTTCCAAAGGTGGACTGACCCTGGGAGGATTTGCCATCGGATTTTTCTTTCTGGCGGCAGGGTACTTTTCGGAAAAAAGCCTGGAGAAAAAGGACGCGAAGTCTTACCTGGTGATCCGGGCTCTGCGCCTTCTTCCTCCGCTTTGGATCGTGGTCGCCGCCTCCGTTCTCATGGGCTTTTTTGTGACGGAACTGGAAAAGGAGGCATACCTTCTTGATCCCGGAACCTGGCGGTATTTGCTCAACGGACTTTTGATCCCGGTGCATGAACTTCCCGGGGTATTTACGCATCATACTTACGTTTCCACAGTAAACGGTGCTCTTTGGACTTTGACGTTGGAAGCCCTTTGCTATGTGGGCGCGACCATCCTTTGCAAAGGTTTCGGCTGGAGAAAAGAAACGACCCGAAGGCGGGTTCTGATGGGCGTTTTTACTTTGGCGTTGATCCTTTGTTACGCCATCGGCATCCTCAGTGCACCGATCCTTCGTTGTATCGGGATGTTTGCCCTTGGGCTGTTTGCCTCCGCAGAACAGGAAGCGGGCTGGTTAAAGGGCCGGATCAAAGTCTCGCGGATCCTCTCCGCCGCAGGTCTTGTCCTCCTGATCCCCGTGATCATCCTTGGAGGCTTTTTCTGGGAGATTTGGATGTACCTGGGACTGCCTTTTATCCTTTACGAACTGTTTTTTGACTGCAAATGGCAGGTCCCGGAGGCAGTTGCAAAACCGGGAGATATCTCTTACGAGATGTACCTGATCGGGTTTCCCATCCAGCAGCTGTTATTGGACTGCGGCCCCGCCGTCAGCGCCGGCTGTCACTTTGTTCAGACCGTGGTGCTGGATATCACACTGGCGGTGCTTTTAAACTTCCTTGTCAACAGGACGCTGAAAAAACAAAATCGTTGAAAAACGAAAACCATAAGAAAACGAGAAAACCATGAAATTACGTGACCGCGTGATATCGGGGCTTCTGGCTCTGGTACTTGGCGTGTTATCCCTGGCTTTTTGTTATATTCCCGGATCCTACAGACAGTATGCAGCTCCGGAAGGAAAGACAGCGGATGCTGCGTGGCAATTACATACGGAAAGTGAAACTGACCTGGAGTTACCAAGAGGAGTACCGGATGGGCGTTACCTGGTCTGGCATTTTGAGGAAACAAAGGCCCGTGGCTATGAGTTGACGCTTCGGGTGCTTCATGACGGAGTGGAAGAAGATGTGACCACCATCGTTCCTACGGGGAGCGATCTGGCGGTGACCATCCTTCCGGAACATGCGGAAAAGGTTATCCTGACAGGTGGGTACGGATCTGCCGTATCCGCGGAACTCTTTACCGGAGAGCCGGATCATACCGATTCGAAGATCCCCATGAATATTCCGGGACTTTTGACGATGCTGGTCCTGTCCGCTGCCGTCTGGTATTTTGTGAGAAGATGGGTGCTTTGCAAAAAGTCCGGCAGGGCGGCTTCTTCCGAAAGGGGAAGGAACGAGCTTGCAAAGGATGATCCTGCAGGTGACGAAGCAAGAAAGCAGCTTCGCCTCGTGTGGTTCATTTACGCCGACTTCGCTGTGGCTTCCGGTCTCATCACCGCCGGGATCTTATTCCTTACCCGGGATGCTTACGGCTTTAACCGCCGTTTTTTTGCGTATGTTTACGGGGCCCTTCTGGCAGCAGGCTTCCTTGCCATCTGGGGTTGGAAACTCCATAAGAGCCTGAAAACGGAAGGCTTATTCCTTGGGCTGTTCCTCATCGAGAGTATCATGCTCCTTCTTGCCATGCCCGTCGGCTATTTCGGTTTTGATGTGGATACCCATTACCGCTTCGCCATTGCGGATTCCTATCTCGGGGAGATCTATGCCACCCAGGCGGATGAGATGGTGATGAATGCGGACCTTGTAACGTACATGAAGGACAACCGTATCACCAACCTTTTGAGCACGTATCAGCTGGGGCTCCATGACGATGTTTACCTGGATCATTACCGGGCGGGTATCTCTATCGCCCATTTCCCCGGAGCAGCGGGACTTGCGCTGGGACGTCTCTTCGGGCTTGGCATCAAATGGCGGTTTCTTATGGGAGAGGGCATTACTCTTCTTCTTTACGGGATCCTTACCTATTTTGCCATCAAAACCTTAAAGAGCGGCAAGCTGGTACTGATGATGATCGCGCTGCTTCCCGCCAACGTGTTTATGGCGGCGAATTTCAATTACGATACCTGGGTTTGGGGCTTTTCCTTTTTGGGCATCGCCCGGTTTATCCGCGCAAGACAGGAAAATAAGAAACAGGTTTCCTTTGGGGAGGCCTTCCTGACCTCTGCCTGCCTGGCTGTTGCCTGCATACCCAAGCAGATTTATATCCCCTTGACGCTGATCCCCTTCTTTATGCCGAAGGAAAAGGTAAAGGACAGAAAGAAATACCTTCTTGCATGCATCCTTCCCATGGCGCTTTTGCTGGTATCCCTCCTCATCCGGGGGAGCGGCGCCGTTGGAGGCACCGGGGATTCCCGCACGGGGGACCTTGTAAATCCCGGCATGCAGCTGCAGTATATCCTGACCCATCTTGGGACGTATCTTGTTGTACTCATTCGGTTTTTGGGGAGTTTCCTGTCCTGGGACTTTTTCAAGGATGCGGTCATGTACTTCGGAAACCTTGGCTTTGCGGACCTTGGGCCCGTATGCAATATCCTTATGGTGCTGACTCTTATCGCAGTCTTTTTGGACCGGGGAGAAGAGTATGAGTTTGTTTCCGACTGGAAACTTCGAGTTTATACGGTCCTTTGCTATGTAGGTACCGCAGCCCTTGTGGCAACCAGCTTTTATCTGATCTTTACCCCCGTGGGCCTGGATGGGATCATGGGAGTTCAGGCAAGATATTTGATGCCCCTTGTTTGGCCGCTGCTTGGCCTTGTTTACACAAGGCCCTGTACCTGGTCGGTTTCGGTGGACCGGGCAAACATTGCCGGCAGGGACATTTCGTTCCATAAGAGCGGAAGCATCGGAGACAGTAGATGGATCCTGATCTTTGCGGTAATTCAGGCCGCAGCTTACTTTGCGGCAACTTATCAGGTACTGGTCACGCGGATCCTTTGACCGTGATCTGTATGAAATTTTGATGGTGAATGATGTTAAAAACCTTGGTGATCATCCCTGCCTTTAACGAGCGGGAATGCATTGAAAAGACAATTAAAGAGGTACAGAGCGCCTGTCCGGAGGTAGATCTTCTTGTGGTAAACGACTGCTCGGAAGACGACACCGCGGATATCCTAAAGCGCCTTCGGGTACCCTTTCTGGATCTTCCCGTAAACCTTGGGATCGGCGGGGCGGTGCAGGCCGGCTATCGGTATGCATTGGAAAACGGCTATGATGCGGCGATCCAGTTGGACGGCGACGGACAGCATGATCCCCGCTACCTTTCGGAGATGGTAAAGACCCTGGAAACCGGGGATGCGGACATCGTCATCGGGTCTCGCTTTCTGGAAAAAGAGGGGTTTCAATCCTCCGGCGCAAGACGTGCCGGGATCCGGTTTTTGGACCTGCTCATCGGCCTTTGCAGCGGTGTTGTCGTAACGGACTGCACCAGCGGGTTTAGGGCCGTATCAGCAGATTACATCAAACTCTATGCGGAGGATTATCCCGTGGATTATCCGGAGCCGGAAGCCATCGTGCAGGCGGCGCTGAAGGGCGCAAAGATCCGCGAGATCCCGGTGGTGATGCGGGAGCGAAAGACCGGCAGCAGTTCCATCAGGCCCCTTCATTCCGTTTATTACATGATCAAGGTTTCTCTGGCGATCCTGCTCCTGCGGCTTGGCAGCAGGCGCATCAAACAAAAATAAGGAGCACATCCCATGTCGATAACATTGCAATTATCCATGATCGCTGCGGAACTCATTTACTTTGCGGTGATCCTGTACTTTTTAAAGAAAAAAACTTTATCTCTGAAATACACACTGATCTGGCTCATCGGCGGTCTTATCATGCTGATCCTCACCATTTGGCCCATGCTGATGGTAAAGATCGTGCGGCTCTTTGGAGTCCAAGACCAGATGAACGGCCTCTTTTCCATGCTGTTCTTCTTCATCCTGATGATCATCATGTCCCTGACCTCCATCGTTTCCAAGCAGTCGGATAAGATCCGGTCCTTAACCCAGGAGACGGCCCTTTTGGAGAAGCGGATCCGGGAATTGGAAGAGAAAGAAGCAAAGTAAGTGAAGGAACTCAGTAAGTTTAGAAAGAAAAGAAGTAAGAATGCAGCAACTTGGATTTGAATGTCAGAAACAACATTACACGGAAGAGGATCACAGCTTTGTGATCTGTGCCTATAAAGAAAGCCCTTATCTGGAAGAGTGCATCCGTTCCCTGATCCGGGCAACGGACGGCAAAAACGTGCTCATGGTAACAAGCACCCCCAACTGCCTGATCAGTGAGATGGCGGCAAAGTACAGGATCCCCCTGTATGTCCGGGAGGGTGCAAGCAGCATCGCGAAAGATTGGGATTTCGGTCTTTCCAAAGCGGGGACCAAACTTGTTACCATCGCCCATCAGGACGATCTCTATCACCTGGATTACAGACGACAGGTGGTGCGTCAGGCAAACCGTATCAAGGATCCCATCATTCTCTTTACGGACTACGGCGAGATCCGGGATGGCAAGAAGGTGCTCCATAACAGGCTCCTGCGTATCAAGCGCCTTATGCTCCTGCCGATCACGCCCCGTATCTTTCAGCACAGTAAGCGGCTCCGACGGATGATCCTTGCCTTCGGATCCCCCATCAGCTGTCCTTCCGTCTGCTACGTGATGGACAAAATGGTACTGCCTCATTTCCGTGCGGACATGAAAGTAGCCCTGGACTGGGCTTCCTGGGAAGACTTATCGAGGCTTGACGGAAGCTTCGGCTACGTTGCAAAGCCTCTTATGATGCACCGGATCCACGAGGATTCCGAAACCTCCCATATGATCCGGGAAAACGTCCGGGAACAGGAAGAGCTGGAGATGTACAAGAAGTTCTGGCCGGCCCCTGTGGCAAAGCGCATGGAGAAGTTTTACAACAAGGGAATGAAATCCAATCAGTTAAAGTAGGACCCACATGGCGAAAGAAGCGGAGCTTCGGCTCAGAAAACAAAATACATTCTGGAACATGATCTACAGCCTGATCAATGCGGCCCAGTCGGCGCTCCTTTTGATCATCGTAAACCGCATCTGTTTCGAGGAAAAAGCGGGAGTCTTTTCCTACGCCTTCTCCGTGGCGGTGCTGTTTATGTACATCGGCAGCTACGGGATCCGCAATTTCCAGGTCAGTGACACGGCTGAAAAGTACACGCCGGGACAGTATTACGCTGCCCGGCTTTTTACGGTGGCCCTTATGGTTTTATGCGGCGCCGTCTATGCCTTTGCCGGTGACTTCACACCCGAAAAGGCGGGAGTCGTCTTTGCCCTGATCCTCACGAAGGCGGCGGAAGCGATAGAGGATGTGTTCCACGGACGCTACCAGCAGCTGGATAAGCTTTATGTTGCCTGCAAACAGGGCAGCATCCGGTTCTTCGTCTCCGACATCGCTTTTACCGCGGTGTTATTCATGACCAAAGATCTGGTCCTTGCTTCTTACGTGTACTTTGGGGTAAATCTTCTGTTTACCCTTTGTTTTGCGTGGATCACCCTGCCTTCCTTTGGCGGGTTCTCTCTTGATTTCGGAAAATCTCTTTGGAGAAGACAGCTGGCAGAGTGTTTCCCGCTGTTTCTCAATTATTTCTTTATCACGTTCCTTGCAAACGTTTCCAAGTACGCCCTGGACCGCTACGGCAATGATGTGATGCAGGCCCATTGGGGCATGATCTTCATGCCGGTGTTTGTCATCAATCTCTTAAGTACCCTGATCTTTCGGCCGGTGATCACAACCATGGCGCGGATGTACGCGGAAAAACGGTATGCGGCCTACATGGATCTTGTCCACAGGCAGGAGAAGTGGATCGCCCTCATCAGTATCCTTGTTCTGATCCCGGCGTATTTCATCGGGATCCCCGTACTGGGATTTGTTTATGCAAGTGATCTTTCCGGTTATTTCCTTGCCTTTATCCTTTTGATGATCGGCGGGATCTTCTCGGCTTATTCCAGTTTTTACAATGTTTGCATCGTAACCCTCAGAGGACAGAAAAAGGTGCTTTATGCCACCGCGATCACCGCTGTTGTTTCCGCGATCCTGCACTATTGGCTTTTATCCATGATCGTGGAAAAATGGATGGTCACCATGGCGGCAGTAGTATTCCTTTTGTCCATGCTGTTGCAGATGGTGCTGTATCTGCGGATCCACAAGGCTCTCTTTAAAAAGGCCTGCGTGGACAATAAACCCGAAGTCGGTATCCTTACGGTATATTCCTTTAACTACGGATCCTTTTTCCAGGCAACTTCTCTTTACCGGAAGGTGCAGGAGATGGGATATTCCTGCGAATTTATCAATGAACGCTTTAAGCGGAGGCAGTGGGGGAATCTTGCCCTTCTCTATACCTTCCATGACCTGTTGCCGGAAAGCCTTCGGAAATGGCTGTCCGGTAAACTGCCCCAGTATCTGACGTATTTACGGCTTCGAGAGGATGTGGCTTCCTACCGGGAGTCGGATCCCGATGAAGTACGGATGGTTGAGATCACAAAGGGTTATGATCTGGTACTCCTGGGAGCAGATGAACTCTGGTCCGCAAGCCCCAAGTCCATCCGTTATACTCCGGCTTATTTCGGTCACGGTATCACCGCGCCCCACAGTGCTTACGCTACCTGCGGAAGCCTTTTTGACATGGAAGATGAAGCGTTGTGCTCAAAGGCCCGGGAAGGCATCAGGACCTTTGAACATGTGGCGGTCCGGGACGGCTACACGGCCAAAGTGGCAGAGAAACTCTGGAACCGCGAAGAAGTACCCGTGGTCCTGGATCCTACGCTGCTGCATCCCTGGTTTGTCACGGAGTGCAAGGCCGTTTCACCCAGAATTGCAGTAACCACAACGTCAGCCTCCGGAACCGCGGCATCCGCTTCCGCGACGGCATCGACGACGGATCGGCCTTACATCCTTCTCTACGGCAGTGAATACAGCGAGCCCCAGCGGGACCTGATCAAGAAGAAAGCAAAAGAACTGGGCGCATCCGTTTACGCCATGGGCTGGCCCCAGGACTTTGCCGACGGATTCTTTGATCCCGAGGATGCCCTGTCCTTCCAGAGAGCCTTTGCGGATGCAAGCTTTGTTGTACCCGCGACCTTCCACGGCACCATCTTTTCCATCCTGCACCATAAGCCTTTTGTCACCGCAGGCAATGCCCTTCGGGGAGTAAAGATCGGCGAACTCTTGAAACAACTGGAACTGACGGACCGGTTATTTGATGAGAAGAAGGCCGGCGAAGAGGGCTACGGCGCCATCGACTACGATGCGGTGGAAGCAAGACTGCAGACCCTTCGGAAAGAGTCGGAAGCCTATCTCCAAAAGGTGCTTTCCGAGCATGTTTTCCGTGTGGATGTCACCAGCAAGGGAAAGGAGAGCTGCACCGGCTGCAGAGCCTGTGCCCACATCTGTCCCGTATCCGCCATCTCCATGCAGGAGGACGAAGAGGGCTTTTGTTATCCCGTTATCGACGAAGAGAAGTGCGTGCACTGTAACCTCTGCAGGGAAGTGTGTCCTTCTTTGAAGCCCCTGTCTAAAACAAAGGGCGAGATCTTCAGTGCTGCGGCGCCGGATGAGACAAAGCGCCTTTCCGCATCTTCCGGCGGAGCCTACGGTGCCCTGGCGGAGGCGGTCCTTGCCGGTCCGGGAGAAAACCCGGCCATAGCCGGCACTACAGCAACGCCTGAGAACGTCCCCACAACCGAAGCCGAAAACAAAGCCATCGCCGCTGTCTACGGCGCAGCTTTCGACGAGGACTTCCACGTCCGCCACACCAAAGCGGAAAACGCCGAGAAACTGGCACCTCACAATGGTTCCAAGTACGTTGCCGGTACCGTGGATGTTTACGAAGATGTTCTCCGGGACTTAAAAGACGGCAAAGAAGTGCTCTTTTCCGGGACTCCCTGCGAAGTTGCCGGAATGAAAGCCTGTATCGAAAAGAAGTGCAGCACCCTCCCGAACGGGGACTCGCTGACAAAGAACCTCTACCTGGCGGACATCGTCTGTCACGGCCTGCCTTCCCCCAAGATCTTTGAGACTTATCTCCGGATCATGGAAGAGAAGAAGGGCAGTCCCGTTACCTCCGTAAATTTCCGGAACAAGGAAAAGGGCTGGTCCCATCAGTGCCTGGAACTGAAGTTTGAAAGTGGAGACCGCTATCTTTCGGAAACGGATAAGGATCCCTATTATATCCTCTACTTTGCAAATCTCTGTGACAGACCTTCCTGTCACAGTTGTCCTTACGCGTCCTTTGAACGGATCTCCGACCTGACCCTGGGAGATTACTGGGGGAACGAAGAGAGCCGGGATCCCATGGAAGATCCGGAGAAGGGAGTCTCCCTGGTCCTTGCAAACACGAAAAAGGGCAAGGCTCTTTTAAACCGCGCTTCCGAATATGGTTTCGTCAAGGTAAAACTCGGTGATGAGAAAACCGCATTCCAGCCTGTTTTGGATCATCCTACCGCAAGGGGAGCCCGCAGAGACGCCTTTTGGCGGGAAGTCCGGCTTTACGGAGCGGAAGAAGCCATCCTCCGATTTGGAAAACTTTCCGCAAAAGAAAAGATCGTAAAGCGGGTGATCGCACCCCTGACAAAGAAACTGGGGATCTATAAGTTTGCTCAGAAGATATACTTTGGCAGGCATTGAGTTTTCGGGCAAATTAGGGTAAAATTATGTTTTGATCGCAGGCTATTTCTCCTGCGAATACGATTGAGGTTTTTGTAACATGGAACAGAAAGATTATTTCGATTTCGGTAAAGATATTTTATCCACCGTCAGTGATGCGATCGAAAAAAATGATTACTCTACGCTGTCTGCTGATATCTCCGGCAGGGTCAAGCAGCTGACCAAGGAAGTTCAGGCAGAGAGCGCAAAGTCCATGGAGAGACGGGCTCAGGCCCAGGCTGCGGCACAGGCAAGAGTGAAGGCCGCTGCGAAAGTGCAGCGTGCATCCTCCGGTGCTTCCGCCTATCAGTCCTCCCGCGGCGGCCGCCGGAAAAACCTGGTATCCCCCTTTATGCTGGTTCCCGTCAGCAGATCCAAAGGAGTGTTCCAGATCGTTGTGGGTGCAGCCCTTGCTCTTGGCGGATTTAGCAGCTTTTTCGATGAACTGGTACAGTTCTTTTACAGCGGAACGATCTCCGGTGTGATCTGGGCCGCAGGCTTTGCAGCCTTC
>JAEEGL013888048.1_pt1 | contig 10342 bp, 8 predicted proteins | sample 9134231 | NCBI WGS metagenome assembly JAEEGL01 (sample SAMN16246548, study PRJNA631951) | gut metagenome | biome: gut microbiome; feature: rumen; material: fiber-attached | host: Bos | place: Iran: Karaj | collected 2018-10
GTTAATCTCGATTGTATAGGACTCGACATTTTCCTCAGGGGTCTCGTCGATCCATTGTGCCTGGAACGAAGTCGTGTCAATCTCGGCAGGTTCAAGCAGCTGCGGGACGATCTTTCGCAACGATGCGTTACCAGTAATCTCAATCACCTTATCGGCCGCCTCGGCACTAGAGAGGGTGATGGTGGCAGTGTAAGTTCCCACTTGCTTGGGCGAGAAAGTCAGGGTAATCGTCTTCCCATTCTCAACCTCATCGAGGGCTACAGCCGTGGCGTCGATTGCAAAGACCTCGTTCTCATCGGCCAAAGTCAATTGAATGCCTTCGGTGAGCAATTTGCCCTTGACAGTGAACGTGGTTGTTGCTTCCTCGTTAGTGAACGACTCGATGCTGATAGCCTTGGTCGAGGAGCGCAATGTCGGCACCTGAGCAGGTGGCTGGATTCCGATGACCATCTGCTGGTATTGGTTGAAAGTGCTCGAGCCGTCAGAGAATGCGTTCAGCGCAAAGTCACCATTGCCATCTCCACTCCAGCCATAATTCACGTGATACTTGTTGGACTCAGCGTTGTATCCGTCGACATTAAAGGCATGACCACCCGAGGATGAGATGGCACAATAGACAATTGGACGCTCTTCTTCCAGCTCCTGCTGTATCATCGCTGCCCATTCGGCATCGCTGTATAGGGTTGTTCCGCCCGAATAGGCGCTTACTTTCTTGACATAGCGGACTGTGTTCTCGTCATAGCCAAAGAACAAGAATGCATCTACGATATTGCTAACACTGTCGGCATCTATACCACTTCCGCCAGCGGCATAAGTACCATACTCCATACGCTCGGCCTGACCCACATAGCGCATCAATGTCGCCACGGCTTCGGCTTGCGCGGAGTTGTAACCACCAGTATATTGGTCAAGCATGTTGTCCCAATCGAAGGTAACTGGGGGCAGTGCAGGGATGTTCACTGTCGTGCCACCACCCCACCAACTGGTGCTGACCGTGCTGCGATAACCGGGCACAACAGGTGTCTCATCGACAGGATACTGCCAGTAGTGGAACACCATTGCCGCCGAGGTGGCGGGGCACCCTGTATAACACTGATTGCCGCCAATGACACACTGGTCCCAATAGGGCGCATCCTGGTCCCACAAGGAAGTAAGCAACGGTTCCACAGTGGAAGCACTGCGCATTTTAGCGACATTGTAAGGCCGGTCAACCTTGAGGCTAGGGTTACTGAAGAGATAGTCGATTTGCTCCTTATATCCTTCGAGCCAAGCCTTCATGTTAGCGGGCATGCGGTCGACATCGAGCGGTCGGTCGCCCACGGCAAGGATTTCCTCGGCACGGTCGTCACCGGCAACGATCACAAAACTGGTGGCGGTATTGAAGATGTAATAAACCGCCGCATCGGTATTGGTCTTTCCCTTCTCGAGCAACACGAGCGAGGGGTTAATTGCCCCTGGAGCCATCATTTGGCCGGCACGGGCACGGCTCTGTAAGAATTGTTTAGCCTTGTTTTGTGCAGTGACAAGATCTACTTGGGCGGCCGAGAGCTGCAACGCAGTCATCACGACAGCCAGCATTAGTAACGCTTTTTTCATCAGTTATTCAGTCTTACTGGTTATGTTTTTGTTTTTATTTACGGGGGCGGATATAGGGTACCAGGCGGCCCGAGAGGGTCATGCGTGGCCCGCTGAAGGTGGGTTGCACAAGCGCTTCGGCATAGTCGGTACCGGCGAAGACGGTAATCGTGACCTGGGCATTGATGTCGGTACTCATGATGGAGTAACTGTAGATGATGTTCCCCTTCTTGTCGGTGCGCATCTTCACGCCACTAATCTTGCCCTCAAGCGTCATGCCTCCCAGGCCGTTGATGCTGGGTCCGCCATGATTAAAGGCAAACTGCACCATTCCCTCCTGCGCCTGCTGGAAGACGAAGTTTGTGTTACCATTGAGCCCACTGACTGTATATCCAGTGTATCCCACATTGATGCGATCGGCGACGATGACCCAGTAACCACGCTCCAACGCAGCAGCAGCCTTGGCATGGCCGAGCGAATCAACGCGCTGCTTCATCAACTTCTTGTGCTCCTTCTGGGCATTCTTGCTATCCTTGTCCTGTTGGGCCGGCGTGACAATAGTCAGGTCTACATTGTCACCATAGATGTCATCTACGACTTGGCCCTGAGCCAACAAAGCGCCCATCATTGCTACTAATAATATCCAGTGTTTCATAATGCTTATCGTTTTTAGAATTGGAACCGCAAATATAGTTCTAATTCACTCATGCGCCAAACAAAAGCGCCCGAAAAATGCGAAACCGCGATATTTTTCACATTCTATCACAAAAAAGTTACCTCGAGACAATTTACCTAGGGTAACTTTTTGTATCTTTGCAACTTTGTCGACCCAGCCCTTATTTTGTGGGATGGGGGAGTATTTAAAGACTGACGATGAGCAACGAAAAGTTCAAGATATTGTTCATTTGCTTGGGCAACATTTGCCGGTCGCCGGCTGCCCAGGCGGTGATGCAGCGGCTGGTTGACGAGCACGGGCTGACCGACCAATTCGTCATCGACTCTGCTGGCACAAGCGGCTATCATGACGGCGACCTTCCCGACCGCCGTATGCGGGTACATGCCCGCCCACGCGGCTATGAGTTGACGCACCGCAGCCGACCTGTCGAACGGGCAGACTTCGAGGAGTTTGACCTAATCATCGCTATGGACGCGGACAATGCCAGTGACCTGCGCGAACTGGCCGCCACCCCCGACGAAGTGTTGAAAATTGAACTGATTGGCCCGTACATTCATCACCCTCACTACGACTACGTCCCCGACCCCTACTACGAAGGCAGCGAGGGTTTTGAGCTCGTCCTCGACCTCCTCGAGGAAGCCTGCAACAACCTGCTGGACAAACTGATTGAGAAAATAAATAAAACGAAATAAGATGAAACAGAAAAAATCACTCATTATCTTGATTTGCCTTATGGCAATGCAGGCGGTGGCACAGTCGCCTGTCGCAGTGCGTTGGGAGATGGGCCAGAACGATGCCGAGAAGGGCTATTATAGTTCGCGATTCATCATCAAGAATGTATCAAACAGCAAGTTAGCCGCAAACTGGCAATTGTATTTCAACCAGTTCTCACGCTCGCTGAAGCTGCCCGAGACATCACCCGTCGACATCAAAGAGGTGTCAACGACCTATTACCAGATTACGCCCAATGTGCGCTATAAGGAAATGAACCCCGGCGACTCGCTGGTGATTGACATGCTCATGCGTGGCACGATGGTCAACATTAGTTACCGTCCCGCCGGTACCCACCTGGTGCTTGACGGCGACACACGGCACCCCATTCCCGTCAACTTGGAGTATGCTCTACTGCAGAAGCCCGGCCAGTGGGTCAGCCATGCCGCCTATCCAGACGGCAACTACAGCTATGCCTACAACCTGGCGGTGAACAACATCGGCGATGCTTATACGGGCAATGACTATGACATTTTCCCGCTGCCCAAGCAGGTAGAGATTCACGATGGCTACACCCCCATTGGCAACATGGTCACCGTTAAGGGCGGCCACTTCTGGCAGAAGAAACTCAAAGCCCCTGTCAAACTCCTGAAGCAGCAACTGCAGCAGCGTGGCATCTACGGTCTATCGGGACAGAAGACTACCATCGCCGTTAAGGTCAATAGCAAGTTGAGCGACAACCCCGAGTACTACACCCTGGATGTGGCACAAGGCAAGGTCACCATCGTCGGTGCCGGTGAGGCGGGTGCCATCAATGGCGTGAAGACATTTATCGCCGCGCTGGACCACAGCAAGGGACACAACCTGCAGAACGCACATATCGTGGACTACCCCGACCTGCACTATCGCGGATTTATGCTCGACATCGCCCGCAACTTCATTCGCATGGATGACATCAAGCGTTACATCGACATCCTCGCCTATTACAAGATGAACCGCTTCCAGTTCCACTTTACTGATGACGAGGCTTGGCGCGTGGAGATTCCTGGTCTGCCTGAACTCACCGAAGTGGCATCACGCCGCGGCTGCACGTTGGACGAGAAGGGCTACCTGGCGCAAATCTTTGACGGAAACGGCAACCCCGATGACCTCACGCAGAGTGCCAACGGTTACCTCACCCGCGCACAGTTCATCGAGTTGTTGAAATATGCCCACCTGCGTGGTGTGAAGGTGATTCCCGAGATTGAAACCCCGGGACACGCGCGTGCCGCTATCATTGCCATGCGCAACCGCTATGACAAGTATGCTGCCACCGACCGTGCCCTTGCCGAGCAATACAAGTTGTGGGATGACAAAAACACATCGCAATATACTTCGGCCCAGAGCTACCACGACAATGTGCTGAATGTTGCCAGCGAGGGCGTGTACAACTTCGTCTTCAAGGTGGTGGATGAACTGAAGAAGATGTACAAGGAGGCTGGTCTGAAGCTCGATATCGTTCACCTGGGCGGTGACGAGGTGGCCAGCGGAGCATGGGATCAGTCGCCCGATGTGCAGGCACTGATGCAACGCGCGGGACTGAAGAACAACCACGAGGTCAATGGCTACTACCTGCGCCGCATCACTGATGTCCTGCACAAGCAAGGCATCCGCATCGAGGGCTGGCAAGAGGTGGCGCAGAACCACAACGCTGAATTCAACAAAGCAATGGCTCCCCGTTTTGCAGGTGTCAATGCATGGAGCACTGTGGGCAGTCGCGACATCGTGCCCTATAGCATCGCCAATGACGGTTATCCCGTCATCCTGTCGAATGTCACCAATTTCTATATGGACATGGGTTACACCTGGCATCCCTACGAACAAGGACTGCACTGGGGCGGTAAGGTCGATGAGTTCGATGCCTGGAGCGCCCTGCCGTGGAACGTCTATGCCAGCGCCCGCAGCGCATACGACGGCTCGCCCATTGACGTGGCAACCAACCACCAGGGCAAGGTGGCATTGACCCAACGCCAGAACATCATCGGTGTGCAGGCACAACTATGGGGCGAGACCATCCGCAACTTCGACCAGGTGCAGTACATGTGGTTCCCCAAGGTGTTCGGCGTGGCCGAGCGTGGCTGGAACGCCACACCCGACTGGAGTCTGGACCTCGCCAACACCGCACCATACGACAGCGCACGCCACCAGTACAACCTCAAAATTGGTACGCGCGAGTTACCGTTGCTGCATCGCATGGGCTATAACTTCCGCATCGGTCAGCCAGGGCTCAAGGTCGAGAACGGCATGTTGCTCGCCAATGCCCTCTATCCCGGCGTGACTATCCACTACACTCTGGACGGCAGCGAGCCAACGATGCTTTCGCCCGAGTGGACGGCACCCGTCAAGCTCACTACAGTACCTCCAGTCATCAAGGCCCGCGCCTACTACCTAGGAAAAGAGTCGGTCACCACCCTGTTGTGGCCTTAACTCCCCATTATTAATCGATTACTCGATCATTCGAATATTCGAACAATCGAAAATTCGTGATAAAAAATAATTGCGATGGTAACGTTCCCTAATGCAAAAATCAATCTGGGGCTGAACGTGGTCGAACGTCGCCCTGACGGCTACCACAACATCGAGACCGTGTTCTACCCCATCCCGCTGACCGACATCCTCGAGATTGTGCCGGCCAACGGCAATGAGACCACGCTCACCACCCATGGCAATCCCATGGATTGCCCCCCCGAGAAAAATCTGGTGATGAAGGCCTATCGTCTGCTCGCCGAGCAGTTTGAGCTTCCGCCCGTGGAAATTCATCTGTACAAGCACATCCCGGATGGCGCTGGCCTGGGAGGTGGGTCGAGTGATGCCGCCCACACGTTGACGATGCTGAGGCTGATGTTCAAGTTGGACATCTCTGACGAGGAATTGGCGGCATTAGCGGCACGCCTGGGAGCCGACTGCGCCATCTTCGTCTACAACCGTCCGATGGCTGCGACAGGCATCGGCGACGTGCTCACTCCCATCGAGGTCAAACTGACCGGGAAGACTTTGCTGCTGGTCAAGCCACCTGTTGCTGTATCAACGGCACAAGCATACGCGCACGTGAGCCCAGCCACTCCGCCGCAATGGGCACGCGATGTGGTGACCTGGCCCATCGAGCAGTGGGACGGAGCATTGGTCAACGACTTCGAGCCCAGCGTGTTTGCGCTGTACCCGCAGTTGTGGAATATCAAGATTGCACTGCTGCAAGCTGGGGCACACTATGCTGCGATGTCGGGCTCGGGGTCAACCATCTACGGCATCTTTGATGATGCCAAAGTGGCAGAGCAGATAAGTGCCAAATTTGCCGATTGCGCCACTTTCGTCCTCACCTTATAAATAGGCAAGATATTTGCTTGATTTAACTAGAGGCTCTAGACAGTCTAGATAATCTAGAACATCTAGTGCCTCTAGTTGTAAATTTGTCACGATTATGAGCAAGAAAAACAAAAATAACAAGAAGGCAGAAAAGCCGCTAGAAGAGCCACAAGTCGAGCAGGAACTTGAACAGAAAGGCACCGAAGCGCAGGAAGCCCCTCAAGAGGAGACTCCCGCCGAGGTGACAGTAGAGCAGCTGCAACAAAAACTCGAAGCACAGCAGAAGGAATACCTTCTGCTCATGGCAGAGTTTGACAACTTCCGTCGCCGCACCCTCAAGGAGAAACAGGACCTCATCAAGACCGCCTCGGAGAAGGCGATGCTCCAACTATTACCAGTGGTCGACGACTTTGAGCGCGCTCTTGACGCAATGAGCAAGAGCGGCGACGTGGACGCCCTTGCCGAGGGTGTGAACCTGATTTACTCCAAGATGGTCAAGTATCTGGAGCAACAGGGTGTGAAGCCCATCGAGTCGACGGGCAAAGACTTTGATCCTGACCTGTTCGATGCCATCACCACTTTTCCCGCTCCCGACGAGAGCATGCGGGGCAAGGTGGTGGACACGACCACCAAGGGATACATAATTAATGATAAGGTTCTGCGCCACGCACAAGTGGTGGTGGGGCAATAAAGAGCCCCCTCAGTCCCCCCTAAAGAGGGGGAAGAACTGAGAGACTGAAAACTTGTAACTTGTCAACATTAGAAACATAATGGCAAATAAGAGAGATTACTACGAGGTGTTGGGTGTTCAGAAGAACGCCACCGCCGATGAGCTGAAGAAAGCTTATCGCAAGTTGGCCGTGAAGTATCACCCTGACCGCCAACAGGGCAAGACCGAGCAGGAGAAGAAGGATGCCGAGGAGAAATTCAAGGAGGCAGCCGAGGCCTACGGTGTGCTCAGCGACCCGGAGAAGCGCCAACGCTACGACCAGTTCGGCTTCGCTGCCGAAGAGATGGGTGGAGGTGCCGGTGGCTTTGGCGGCATCAACATCAACGACATATTGAACTCGGTATTTGGTGCCGGGTTTGACTTCGGCGGATTTGGTGGCGGCTTTAGCGGCTTCGGGGGTGGCGGGCGTTCGCGTCAGCGCGTGAACCGCGGCACCGACCTGCGTGTACGCGTCAAGGTGACTCTGAAGGACGTGGCGCATGGCTGCGAGAAGAAGCTGAAGATACCACGCATGGTATCGTGCCAAGCCTGTCATGGCACGGGTTCGAAAAACGGCACGTCGCACACCGAGTGCCCCACCTGCCACGGCAGTGGTGTGGAAACTGTCGTGCAGAGCATGGGATTCATGCGCATGCAGTCACAACAGGTGTGTCACACCTGTGGAGGACAAGGCAAGGTCATCAAGGAGAAATGCCCGCACTGTGGTGGACAGGGCCTGACTCGCAAAGAAGAGGTGGTTTCCATCAACATCCCCGCCGGTGTGGCAGAAGGCATGCAGCTGAAGATGTCGGGACGCGGCAATGACGCGCCGGGTGGAGGTGTGCCGGGCGACCTGCTCATCGTGATTGAAGAGATTGCCGACAGCCAGCTGGTGCGTGATGGCAACGACCTGATGTACAACTTGATGCTGGACTTCCCCACCGCCGTGTTTGGCGGCAAGGTGGAGGTACCCACCGTTGATGGCAAGGCGTTGCTCACCATCAAGGCAGGTACGCAGCCAGGTTCAGTGTTGCGCATGCGCGGCAAGGGACTTCCTGACCCCAACCGCTATGGAAATGGCGACATGCTGGTCAACGTCATGGTGTATGTCCCCGAGACACTCACCGCCGACGAGCGCAAAGCCATCGAGAGCCTGCGTGGCTCGAGCAACCTCAAACCCTCGGAGTCAATCAAGAACCGCATCTTCAGCCGTCTGAGGCACATCTTTGATTGAATGCATAATGCACAATGCACACACAATTACTGCCAAACATTCTACCAGCGAAGCGCGGTCTTAATTCTTAATTCTTAATTCTTAATTCGTTTTGAGTCGTAACCACAACCACAATGTGCCGCGTGCCGAGCGGCAATCGACCGTGTTCCAGGTGCGCGAGCAGATGGGACTGCTTGACTTCGTCATGAAGGCATTGGACGGCATCAGCCGCAACAAGGCCAAGTCCATCCTGAGCCACGGCGGTGTGACCGTCGATGGCCACACGCAGACGCACTTCGACTTCCAAGTGCAGCCCGAAAGTGTGGTCGAGATTTCACGCCAGCCACGCACACCCGCTGAGACGAGCAAGCACTACAACATCGTCTATGAAGACCAGTGGCTCGTCGTGGTCGACAAGGAACCTGGCGTGTTGTCAATGGGCGTGGGTGCGGGCAGCCTGAACATGAAGTCGTTGCTCGACCGCCATTTTGCCGAGACGCGTCAGCGCTGCACGGCGCATGTAGTACATCGCCTGGACTGCCGCACCAGTGGCTTAATGGTCTATGCCAAGAGCAGCGAGGTGCAGCAGGCGTTTGTCAAGGACTGGCGCAACGTGGTGACCGACCGCCGTTATGTCGCTGTGGTTGACGGCGTAATGGAACAAGACGAGGGCCGCGTGGAGAGTTGGCTCAAGGACAACAAGAACATGCGGGTGATCAGCTACCGCGAGGACCCGGGCGGAGGCAAGTTCTCCATCACCACTTGGCGCATCCTGGAACGAGCCAAGGAGCACTCGCTCATAGAACTGAAGTTGCTCACGGGCCGCAAGAACCAGATTCGCGTGCATATGCGTGACATCGGGCATCCCGTGACGGGCGACGGCAAGTATGGCCGGCAGCAGGAACCTGGCAGTCGCCACTGCCTGCATGCCATCAAGCTCGCCTTCACCCACCCCATCACCGGCGAGGCGCTCACCTTCGAGACCCCTATCCCACCCTACTTCCTGCGCCACCTGAAGTAGTTGGAACAATTACACTAAATTCTAGTTGTCGAAAAAAATAGGGCGGCCTTGAATGGCCGCCCTTGGGGTTTTGAGCGATAGACGGGATTCGAACCCGCGACCCTCAGCTTGGGAAGCTGATGCTCTACCGACTGAGCTACTATCGCTTATTTAATTCATAATTCATAATGCACAATGCATTTTTTCAGCCCACATTTTCCATCCACACGCAAGTCCCCCTTTAGGGGGATTTAGGGGGACAGGAGATACATGACGAACTACTACATGCTCAGGTTCTCGAGGGAGGCGATTGAGTCGGCTCCGTTACTGTCGACCTTGACCAGGATGCTGATGGAGTCGCCGACCTCGTAGGTGAAGTCGATGTAGTACGGAATCTCGAAGTCGAGCGTGTCATCGTAGAACTTGAGACTGATGTTGCGGCGCGACCCGTCGACGACGGTGCCACGATACAGCATGTCGCCATTGGGCAACACGATAACGCTGTCGGGATGATGAGCCACCGAGTCAGAGTCCTTGCCGTTGTCGCTGCCCTCACCACTTCCCCACGTGCAACCAGCCAGAGACAACAGGCCAGCCACGAGCATGTATTTGGTAAACTTCTTCATTGTCGGTGCAAAATTAGTGCTTTTTCTTAAACCAGCAAAATATATGCCAAAAAAATAGCACAGGCCTTTTGAGACCTGCGCTAATTTTTCATTCATCGGGGCTGCAATTACTCAGCACCCTTCTCCATCTGCTCCTTCAGGGCAGCCAATGCGCTGATGTCACCCAGAGTGGTCTTCTCGACGGTGGCAGCAGGAGCGGCCTCCTCAGCGGCGGGCTTGCTGCCCTGCTGAGCCTTGCGGGCCTTGCGAGCCTCGGCCTTCTGCTCATCTTCGAAGATGCGGCTGTGCGACAGGATGATGCGCTTAGCGTCCTTGTTGAACTCGATGACCTTGAACTGGAGCTTCTCGTCCTTCTGAGCTTGCGAGCCATCTTCCTTCACCAGGTGCTTGGGGGTAGCAAAGCCCTCAACACCGTAAGGCTGCAGGTTGATCACGGCGCCCTTGTCGAGCATCTCGGTGATCACGCCCTCGTGGATGCTGCCAGTGGTAA
>JAEEGL015076104.1_pt1 | contig 10342 bp, 6 predicted proteins | sample 9134231 | NCBI WGS metagenome assembly JAEEGL01 (sample SAMN16246548, study PRJNA631951) | gut metagenome | biome: gut microbiome; feature: rumen; material: fiber-attached | host: Bos | place: Iran: Karaj | collected 2018-10
CGCACTTCATCCTTAAAGAGGATCTTGACCGGCTCCACCAGCTCAAAATTCATATCTTCGGGAAGACCGCCCGCGTTGTGATGCGCCTTGATCCCCCGCTCGCTCTCGAGGATATCCGGCCAGATCGTTCCCTGTGCCAGGCACTCGATCCCGTCCAGTTTCCGCGCTTCTTCCGCAAATACTTCTATAAATTCCGCACCGATGATCTTTCTCTTCTTTTCGGGTTCACTCACGCCCGCAAGCTTATCCAGGAAACGGTCCGTTGCGTCCACATAGATGAGGTTTACATTCATCTGGTTGCGGAACACTTCGATGACCTGCTCGGGCTCACCCTTACGCAGCAGTCCGTGATTCACATGCACGCAGACCAGCTGCTGTCCCACCGCTTTGAACAACAACGCCGCCACCACCGACGAATCCACGCCGCCGGAAAGTGCCAGGAGCACCTTACGGTCACCGATCTGCTCTTTCAGGGCCGCGATCTGCTCTTCGATGAACGCATCTGCCAGCTCGGGCGTTGTGATGCGCACCATATCATCCGCTCTTCTGTCCTTTGCCATTTTCTTCCTCCTGTCTCTTAAATGATCCCCCCGGGGATCTGTTTGCTGATAAGCTCCATCTTTTATCTTTCCGTTCCTCTGTCCTAAGGAACCGTTACAAAACAGCTTTACGTTTTGCCTGGTATAACGCTTCATAAATACCTGGCCCCAATGCTTGCCTGCTTATCCCGATAGCATGCATCTGAAAGCCTCAGCGCAGCCCACTACGCCTGCGTTTTCAGATACGCACTCTCGGGCAAGCATTCTTCGCATAGGTCCAGATATTTTGCGACCGTTATACTTGTCTTTACGCCCATCTGCTTCAACAAAAATACTGACATAGCCCGCTACGCCTTCGTTTTTTCTCTTTGCAGCTGAGCAGAAATACTTCGACAGATCCGCAAATATATTTTTGAACAGTTCCTGACGAAAAAACTGTTTTGATTATAGCATGCCGGGCCTTTGAAATAAAGCTGAAATTCTGCGGATCGTTCACAGATGACGGCAGTCTGCCGCCACATATAGGGACGGGTGAAACGCGATGGATCAGCAGCGGGACTTACGGTACTTCCTTTAGCACGGTGGCATGCTCACTACTTTCAGCAGCCGGCCGGCGGCTGATCAGTACCGGCTTATGCGCTGAACGCCCAGATCTTCCAGCCGCTGTCGCGGCGGATAAAGAACACCCTGAACAGCTGGTCCGAACCCGAATAGTCCTTTCTCTGCCCGTTCAGGGTAGCGTAGGCATGATAGGTAAATTCGATGCTCACACAGTTATCCGCCCAACGCAGGGGTCCGTGGGTATCCATCAGGCCCACATCCTGGTCGGTATAGGCCAGACCGTAACAGGTACTGTCAAAAGCCTTATACAGCATGGAATAGGCTACGCTGTCCGTCGGGATATAGCGGCAGCACGCGTTAAATCTCTGCATGACCGGATTCGCGGGAGCTTCCCGGCCTTCCGCATCCGCTTCTTCCTTTGCTTTCTTCCAGTCTTTCCAGCCGGCGCCGCCGGACATGGTATACTGCATATAGGCCCGGAAGAATCCTTCCGCCTGTTCCTTCAGATCAGCGGGCAGATCAGCTGCAAGGCATACATAGCAGCCGTCTTCTTCGGAATACATATACTCCGTATCGGATGCATAGGAAAGCTCAGGTTCCGTAAGCAGTCCCTCAGCCTTATAACGTTTCCAGGCTACAGGATCCTGCAGAAGATCCTTTATGCCGTTATAGGGAAAATAATCTTTTGTATCTTCTCCGGGCTGCACTTCTTTTCCGTTGCAGAGCAGTGTCATTCCCGCCGGCAGATATTCCTCCACATCGTATGTGCCCGTATAAAGAAGCTCCGCCGCACTCACGGACCAGTCCGCAATATACGAACCGTCGCCTTTATCTTTTTTCAGGCTGATACGGGCGGCGTCCTTATCTCCCAGCTTTACCTTAAATACCGGCTGTTCCGCCGTATAGCTCAGGTCCCGGAAAAGAGAAACGTTTTCCGACGCGAGAATCTTTTCGAAGGCCGCCTCTACGCTCTCACGGCTTTCCGTGACATCCGCTCTTTCCTTCAGCCAGAAATCCGTCCACCACTGCGCGTCCATGCTTTCCGCAAAATCCTCAAAAGCCTTCTGCGCGATCTTTTCCTTATCCGCAGGTTTCTCCTGCACCGCAACGGCCGCTTTCTCCCTTTCCGTGCGGTCCTGATCCCTCTGCTCCTGAAAAGAAGACAGCTTGAAATAAAGTACCGCAAGTACGATGGCAGAGATGACGATCAGCACCAGAATGTAGGCGAAATAGACCATCATCATTTTGGATTTTTTCGGACGGCGCGTCAGGAATCCTTTCATGGATCATCCTCCGAAGGCATCACAAGTATGGCGTTGGGCAGTGCGCGCATTCCCAGGAGGTTGGAGCCTCTTGTGATCTGCTCTCCCCGGAAAAACATCACCGCGGAGGTTCCGCCGTCCAACATGGAAGCATTTTCCGCACCGTAACGTACAAAGATATCCCGCAGGTCATCCGCCGTGGCACCGAGACTCCCTGCATGCCGGCCCTCGATCACCAGAAGGAGTATCGTACCGTCGGGGCGCTGTCCGATGGCGGTCCGGGGGTTCACGCCGCTGCGCTGGTCCGGCGAAGGCACGCCGTCCTTCACAAGCACCAGCCCATCCGAAAAGCTCACCGCCGACACCACGCCGGCATCCAGTGCCTGCTTCGGAGTCCAGTCCCCGAGCATCAGACGATGGTCCTTATCGAACCCGATGACATTGATATAAACGCGGTCAGCCCCATAGCGTACCGTTCCGTTTTCGAGCACCATGCCTTCGGGGCAGCCGCCGGCGCCCCGTCCGTCGGGATCGTAAAAGCCTCCGGCATTGGTCCCGCCGATGGCACCGTAATCCGAGATAAAATTGGGAAGCAGTTTGCCCGTACCGCCCTCGCTGTAATTCGGCAGCGTCCCGATGACCACACGGGACGGATCCGGGATGATCATCATCATGCCGCGGTAGATCCCTTCATTGACTTCTTCTACCGTCACCTTTCCATGCGCATCAAAGCCGATCCCCAGCTCGGCCTTATCTTCCTCGGAAAGTTCCTCCAGGTCTGCCGGATCAAAATCCAGCTCTCCAGAAAAGCCCAGTTCCAGCATGGGACCTCCGCGGCGCACGGAAGCAACGCTGGTCTTCGGATCCAGGATCTCGTCCACGCTGTCCCTGTCCATGAACCAGTAGGGAAGAAATTTCAGTGCGCTCGTCTCCTGACAGGAGTGGACAAACAGATCCCTCGCCTCCTCGGAGGGGCCGTAGATCAGAAAGAGTATCACAAAGATCACAAAGAACAGAAAAAGCAGCACTGTCGTAGACAGATACGCAAAGAACATTCCTATGATCTTTCCCGCCTTCTTCATTCTTATCTTTCCTTCCCGAAAAAATCAGTTCACCCGTATGATATAGCAGCTGCGTCCGGTCCCGTCCGGCTTTCCTGTAAAGACCACTTCCCCGAGGGCGCAGAGCTCCGCGGCGTCCATTCCCTCTTTATCGTATTTCTCATATTCGCAGGAACCGAGGAAGATATAATCCACATCATATTCCCTCATCAGCGCAGCGTCTGCCTGTACGTACATGCGCTTCACCAGCTCCGCACGCTCATCCACCGGCGTCAGATCGTTATGCCACAGCCACTCATGGGTATGCCAGCCCAGGACCGTCGGAAGCCCCGTGATCACGGACGCCCGGTTATAGATCGTATAGCTTGAACCGTTGGCCTCCAGGAGCACGCTCCCGTCCGGAAGGTTCTCCCGCGCCCAGTAGACCGCCTCGGCATCCATCGGTGCCTCGCGCTCCAGAAAATCATCGGCTGCCAGCCCGCGGTATTTCTCCGGATCCGTGATATCCCCGGCACTCATCTTCATGGCCGTAAGGAAATAGCCGCAGCAGAGCAGGAGTACGATCCCCGCCTTGATGCCGCCTTTCCGCTGTTCCTTCGACTGCGGATGCAGCACAAAGCTCCCTACCACATAGACCGCCACCAGATTCAGAAGGATGAAGGCCTGATAGGAAAGCTTGAACATCGTATTAAAACGTTTGTAATCCCCGGAATAGATATCTGCCAGATAGATCAGCTCCGGAAGCAGCACAAGCCCCACTCCGCACAGTCCCAGCAGCATCACGTAAAGATCCGTCCCCTCCAGCGAGCGCAGACGCTCTCTCAGTCCGTGTCCGCTGCTGCGTGAAGCCTGCGCCACGAAGAACGCCGCCGCCAGCCCGAGCGGGAGCGCCCAGAGTATCGCCAGCTGATAAATGGGCGTATGGTTCTGCGCGATCCGCAGGCCGTTGGCCATGGCCGTAAAATTCAGCTGGAAGGGAAGGCTTACGAGAAATGCGGTCAGCAGCACCGATATTCCCTGCAGCGCCGTGACTTCCGCCACAAAACGCGCGCTTTTTCCGCTGCGCAGGTGCAGGGTAAGGAGCACGGCCCCGGCTACCACAAAATAAATGGGAAAATCCCAGAAATTCTCCATCATGCTGATCCCGAGAAGGAAACCAAGGGTCCAGAGCTTCGGATCCCGCAGAAAGGAAAGGAGCGCGTTCACATCCTCGTTTTCCTCCTCCCTGCTTTCCGACTTCACCCAGGCATAGAGCAGCGCAAGGATGGTCATCACCACAAAGATATTGATGACATGCGCATGCAGATCCCCCAGCAGGAAGGAATACGCCGGATATTCGTGGGCGGTCTTGTCCGCCGTCTCGGGATGATAGCCAATATAGCGGGTGGAATCGGCGTACCAGTAGGAGGGTTTGTCCCCGGGGATGACCAGGATGTCCCAGATCCAGGGGACAAGGAAATTAAAGATCAGATAATGCACGCTTGCGGAACAGCTGAGTACCAGCCCCCCGAAAACCGCCACCGGCCAGGCACCGCTCTTCTTCTTTCCGAAACGTCCCCGTATCCACTGATAGACCAGCGAAAAGGAGAACGAAACGCAGAAAGCAAAACAGGTGCAAAGCGCAAGGTTGTAGCCGTAAGCGACGCTGTTGAAGGAAAGCTTTGTAAAGAAGGTCATGAAGTACTGACCGAAATAATAGTAATTCAGGCTCTCCCCGGCAAACCAGAAATCCTGTGGCGGGAAGAATTCCGTGCGGAAAATGCTCTGCATGAAGCCGTAATCCATCATGCGCTCGGTTCCGTAGGCATCCGGATTGTAACATTTGACATAGCAGAAAAAGAAGAAGGCGCCGGCAAAGATCACCTCGCGGCTCAGGATCTCCGAAAGCCCCGGAAAATCCGTAAGGGAAAGGCGTTTATCATTCGGAAGAAATGCCGAAGCCCACATCAGCGCCAGACAGATCAGCGTCACCACGATGACGGCTGCCGTTGAAAAAGACATAAGCCTCAGTGACCCCAGAAGCCACATGCACCAGGCCGCTGCCAGTCCTCCCAGCAGTTTTGCGAAAAGGTAGCCCTTATCCGAAAACGTGGAAAAGAGCCGCACACAAAAAGGCAGGGCTCCCAGCCCCAGCAGCACGAGCATCAGCCACCAGTGGAGCGCCGGCATCATATTTTCCTTCAGGAAATAAAAGCCGAGGATCAGTTCCGCCACCAGCACAACCCACCATATAAATGTACTCTTCTTCACCGTATTCATCGCTCTCCTCCGGCTGCCAGGGCTTCATATACACAGACGGCCTCCGCGCCCTCACCGCTCTTATAAACCAGATCACAGCAGTCCGCGATCACATCCTCACGGACAAAATAATCCGCACTCTGTCGAAGCCCTCCGTCCACAAGTATATATCGTATCCCCTCCGCGGAAAGTTCAGCTTTCAGCACTTCGGGATCCCCCGTGGAAAAGAGCTCCTTTACCCTGCGCTCACGCGCCGCCGTATCATAACCCGCGCTCCAGGCATAGTAGGGCCAGCCGTAATAGAGCATGGCGCCTCCCAGCACGCTCTCGTGATTCGAATACATATCCGTCAGCCACACATCCCGGGAGCAGCTGTTTTCCCTTACCCAGAGGGACAGCGGATCGTCCTCCTTAAAAACCAGGGCTCTTTTGTCGATGTTGCTGACGATGCGGCATTCATAGATCCCCGTAGCCATCAGTATGAAGCAGAGCAGCACGCCGCCCAGCAGCCGCGGCAGGCGCGCGCTTTTCAGCATCAGCGCGATCAGCCCCGCCACCGGTATCCCAAGCAGGATGAAAGACAGCATCAGATACTTATGGTTCACGGTCACATCCGGCGTGAGCGAAAGGTAAAAGCCCAGAAGCAGCGGTGCCGAAAAGGCAAAAAGCAGTATGCGCGTGTTCTTCCGTCCGAATATCATCAAAGCCGCGGCCACGATCAGCAGCGGTCCGGCCAGGTCAAGCAGATAGCGGATGCAGCCCCAGAAAGTGGGATTTTCCGCGATAAAACCATATAAAAGCTGCGGCGATACCGTGCTCCCTTTTACAAAAAGCAGCGACTGCAGAAAAGAAAGCCCCACGGCGATCACCGCGGTGACAAGATGCTGCAGGCGATCCTTTGTAAAAAGCGCCAGCACAAAGAGCACCGCAAGTCCGCCGATCACCATGGCGCCGTTCCAGAATGCCGCCAGTCCCAGGAGCAGTCCGCAGAGAACGGGACGCCGCAGGGAAGTGAGCTTCATCATGATGGGCGGTCTTAAGCTGTCCTTTTTCAGGTTCAGCCCCGTATAGGCGATCAGCACCAGCATCACCACCGCCATACCAAAAGCCAGATGCCGCTGGTTTAAATATACCTTGAAATTCCACAGCCCCCAGTCCTCCCGCGGGGTATATGAAAAAAAGTAATCCCGGCGCAGGAATTCCTCCATGCTGCTTTCGCCCTCCCGAAGCTCTCCCAGCCAGCGGAAAAGGCTGGGCGAAGGATGAAAGACCAGCAGCAATACCGAGACGATCCCCGCCACACGCCCGCTGCAGATCTTTGCCGCAAGGACAAAGAGGAGCATGCACAGGCTGATGAGCGAAAGGATGCTCGGGAAATTGAAGGCATGATCCAGCGGGAGCCCCAGATATTCGAGATTCCCCGCCAGAAACTGGAACATAAAATGATAACGGATGTCCCCTGCCGCAAAGTGGGAATACTGCGTGGGGAAATTATTCCCCCAGGAAAACGATCGTATCATCCCGAGATGCGTGGCGAAATCACTGAATACCGAATAGCCTACATTGATCCCGCCCTGCCGGATCGCAAAACTGCGATAGCACATGAAAGTAAAAAACACAAACAATACGATAAAAAAAATGACGGTAACGATATCGCCCGCACATTCCGGCCGCAGCATACGTGCAGCGGAAAAGCTTCCTTTTCCGGGCGTTCCGTCAGGCTCAGGCACCTCTGCCTCCGCAGTCTTTTCCCTCTTCCGCTTCTTTCTTACACTCAGCCATAAAAAAATGCTGAGCGCCGCAAAAAGCGGCATCACTATGGCATTGGCCGCCAGAAGCGGATGTCTGGGCGAAGCCGCAAGGCTCAGCAGATCTGCCGCGAGGTAGCTTGCCCAGCCCAGGAGCAGTGTTCCGACGATATAGGATGCGGGGAATATAATAAAGAAAGCCGGGAGATAAAGCTCTTTTCCTGAATAGCTCTTTTCCCCCAGCCGGACATATTCCGGACATACACGGTCCAATACTGTTTTGCCGCTCCAGATGCACAGAGCGATATACAAAATTCCCAGCATAGGATCTTCCTCAAAAAAACCATGGCCCCGGTCTTACTCTCAGGTTTTCCTGCGGCACATGCGAATTCCCGCTTAGTGCTGCTGCGTTCCCACCCTGACACGGTTCGCAGGCACGCATTGCGCAGGGCCCGAAAGGGACCGGAAACCACGGCTATAACAGTTTACCCAATCCTGCGGTTCTTGTCAAGTTTTGAGTCAGTCTCCACTCTTGAGGTTCGCGTCAATCTCCGCTTTTGAGGCGTTTTCTCAGCGCCGTGAAAAAAGCGCTCAGCATGCGGCTGCATTCCTCCTCAAGGATCCCCCGCACCACTTCGGCCTGATGGTTGAAGCCCTTCTCCTCCAGAACATTTATGACCGATCCCGCACAGCCGCCTTTCGGATTGCTGCAGGCCATGACTACCCGCGGGATGCGGGCCTGGATGATAGCGCCCGCACACATGGAACAGGGTTCCAGCGTAACGTATAGTGTACAGTCCTCAAGCCGCCAGTCGCCCAGTACACGGCAGGCTTTTTTCATCGCCGTGATCTCGGCATGGGAAAAGGTGGAGTGGTCGGTGTTCCTCCTGTTATAGCCGCGCCCGATCACCCTGTCTTCATGGACGATGACGCAGCCGATCGGCACTTCCCCCAGAGCCTCCGCCTTCTGCGCGAGCTTCATGGCCTGGCGCATATATTTTTCATCGGTCCTGCGCTGTTTTTCCAGCGCTTCTTCCATCGCAAGCGCCTTCGCTGCCCTGCGGATGGCCCGTCTTTCCCGTTTTCCCGGCATATTATCCTCTCAAGCTTCCCCGATCCTTCCGCGCATGAAAGGCCGCCGCTTTTCCCTCATCGCGACAGCGTTTCCGCGATCGCTGCAGCTCACTGGCGGTTTTCGATCATCAGCGCCAGCCTGAGGAGCACCGCGTCATCAAAACGGCGGATATCCAGCCCCGTTTTTTTCTCGATCTTTTCCAGATGATAGACCAGCGTATTCCGATGCAGGTACAGATCCCTTGCGGTCTCGGAGATGTTCAGGCCGTGCTCGAAAAAGCGGCTCACGGTCTGCAGCTCCTCTTCGCTCAGCTTCGAACGCTGCTTTGCACCAAAGCATTCTTCCATAAAACGCGCGCAGGCTTCGGAACTCAGATCGATGACCAGACCGCCCAGCCCCAGCGCGCTGTATTCCATGATCAGGCGTTCCTCATAGAAACGCTTCATCACTTCCATGGCCAGCTTCGCATGGCTGTAACTCTCCGCCAGCGCCTGCCCGCCTTCCGCCACGCTGCCGACGGAAATGCGCAGTTTGCACATCAGCTCGGTATTTAAGGTGCTCAGCGTCCGCTGGGCCTCGGTCCTCAGCTGTTCCGCTTCCTTTCTTCCGCTCAGTGCGCTGATCAGGACCAGAGAACTTTCCTCCATCCTGAGGATAAAGACAGCGCTGTTTCCGGACAGCTGCCGGAGCAGCTCCTCTGCCGCAGGCAGGTCCTCCGCCTGTTCCAGTTCCAGGAGCAACAGCCCGTAATGCGCGGCAGGATCCAGACCGGCCGCTCTCGCTGCTTCAGCGGCCTGCTCCGCGCTTCCGCTCAAAAGGCGCCGGAGCTGTTCCTCCGGCCCGGCCCCGGCCGCTTCTTTTTCCGCCCATTCCTTCGGATCCAGCTTTCCGGCCAGCACCTGCTCCAGTTCACGGATGCGTCCTTTGCTGTAGCCTGCTGCCGAAAGCGCCTCATTCAGTTTTTCTTTTTCTTTTGCATTCACGCCTTTTACTATACCACAAGAAAGCGGGAAAATAAAGCAACCCGCTGATCCTCCGGGAAATTACTATCCACGGCCCTCAGGCTGTGAAAAGTAAGCTCCGGAAAATCCCACTAAAAAAGAGGACGCCGGAGCGTCCTCTTTAAGTATATCCTTATCGGTCTTTCTTTTAGTTGGTGATCGTCTGCTCGGTTTCCTTATCGAAGACATGGATCTTCTCGGTATCGAACGCAAACTTCACGACATCGCCGGGACGTGCGGTGGTTCTGGGATCCACACGGGCGGTCATCGGGAACTCGTCCAGATCGAAGTACAGGAATACTTCTGCACCCAGCAGCTCGTATACACGGATGGTAGCTTCAAACACGCTCAGCGGGGAAGCTTCAACCATCATCTCGCTGTCATATACGTCCTCGGGACGGATACCGAAGGTAACGGTCTTTCCGTCATAACCGCCCTCGATGAGCTTGCGGCTCTTCTGGGGATTCAGAGGGATCGCACGGTCAGCGATCTTCAGATATGCGGTCTCGCCCTGTACTTCCACAACAGCATCCAGGAAGTTCATCTGAGGGCTGCCCATGAAGCCTGCCACGAAGAGGTTTGCGGGCTTCTCATACAGATTCTGAGGGGTATCCACCTGCTGGATCACACCGTCCTTCATAACGACGATTCGGGTACCCAGCGTCATAGCCTCGGTCTGGTCATGTGTAACGTAGATGATGGTGGTGCCCAGTCTCTGGTGAAGCTTTGCGATCTCAATTCTCATCTGCACACGCAGCTTAGCATCCAGGTTGGACAGAGGCTCGTCCATCAGGAAGACCTTGGGGTTACGCACGATAGCACGTCCCATTGCCACACGCTGTCTCTGACCACCGGAC
>JAEEGL015539742.1_pt1 | contig 10342 bp, 10 predicted proteins | sample 9134231 | NCBI WGS metagenome assembly JAEEGL01 (sample SAMN16246548, study PRJNA631951) | gut metagenome | biome: gut microbiome; feature: rumen; material: fiber-attached | host: Bos | place: Iran: Karaj | collected 2018-10
GCTTTATAAAAAGCAGGACGCACCCCCGTGATCTGCTTGATCCGGTCAAGTACGTCCTCTTTGGAATTATAAAGATTGTCAAAAATAACCACATCGAAACCACGCTGGATGAGTTCGACGCAAGTGTGGGATCCGATATATCCGGTTCCTCCGGTGACAAGTATCTTCATGTATCCTCCCTTCGAGTTGCTCTCGATATAAGTTTTTAGGATTCGAAAGATTACTCTTCGTTCTCTTTTTCCACCTCAACGATAGCACTCTTCTGCATCGGGATGCGGCAATTTTTATTGCTGCCGAACTCCACGATGATGACATCATCACTCGGGATGTCGATAACGACACCGTAGAAGCCGCTGGTGGTAAGGATCGAATCGCCAACCTCGACCGCGTTCATCAGAGCTGCATGTTCTCTTTCTCTTTTCTTGTTCGGGCGGATCGCGATAAAGTAGAATGCCGCGATGATCACCGCATACAGTGCAATAATACCAACTGTTGAATTCATGTTTGTCTCCTTCCTATGCCACGGCGTCATTCACTCGCCATAGCGCTTATCTTTTCTTTTTTATATGAAGCGTAGCGTCCTTCCCGGATCGCTTCACGCGCTTCAACCATCATTGTATTATAAAAGTATAAATTATGCAAGACCAAAAGTCGAAGTCCCAACATCTCTCCGCTTTTTAAGAGATGGCGGATGTAGGCACGACTGTGATGACGGCAGGTCGGACAACCACAACCTTCCTCAATCGGGCGGTCATCTTTTTCATACTTCGCGTTGTTTAAGTTCATCTTGCCATGATTGGTGTAAGCATGTCCATGGCGGCCGTTTCGCGAGGGGTAGACGCAGTCAAAAAAATCCACGCCACGATCGATCGCCTCGAGAATATTTGCCGGCGTTCCGACACCCATCAGGTAGACCGGCTTGTCCTGTGGCAGATGCGGCACCGTCACATCGAGGACGTGATACATCTCCTCATGCGATTCACCGACTGCCAGCCCTCCGAGTGCGTAGCCGGGGAGGTCAAGCTCAGCAATCTCTTCAGCGTTTCGGATTCGGATGTCCTCGAGTGTTCCTCCCTGGTTGATCCCGAAGAGCATCTGCTTAGGATTGATCGTGTCCGGGAGCGCGTTCAGCCTCTCCATCTCCGCCTTGCAACGATGCAGCCAACGTGTCGTGCGGGCGACGGACTGCTCGATATACCCTCGATCCGCCTTGCTGGGCGGGCACTCGTCGAAAGCCATCGCTATGGTCGAGCCGAGGTGTGACTGGATCTGCATACTCTCTTCCGGTCCCATAAATATCTTGTGGCCGTCAATATGCGAGCGAAATTCCACACCTTCTTCTTTGATCTTTCTCATGCTTGCCAGCGAGAAGACCTGAAACCCGCCGGAATCCGTCAGGATCGGGCGATGCCAGTTCATGAATTTCTGCAGGCCTCCGAGTTCCTTCACGACCATGTCGCCCGGTCGCAGATGGAGATGATAGGTATTGCAGAGTTCGATCTGGGTTCCGATTCCCTCAAGGTCAATCGAGGATACCGCTCCCTTGATCGCCGCCACGGTGCCGACATTCATGAAGACCGGGGTCTCGACCGTGCCGTGGGGGGTCTCCATATGCGCGGACTTTGCTCGTCCGTCGGTCGCAACAAGTTGATACATTTGCTCTTCCTCAGGACGATTCGTATGCTTCCCGACTCGGAAGTAGCACATGCGCTAAATACCTCGTCGGGGGCGCATAACGAATCGTCCGATAACTATCTTCTAATTCCTTCCGCAGCATTGTTTATACTTTTTGCCTGAGCCGCACGGGCAAGGATCATTCCTTCCGATCTTGCGATCTTCCTTGCGGATTGTGCCGGAGGCTTTCTGCTCCTTGTAGAGCTCCTTGCGTCGTTCCTCGGTCAAAAGGGTGTCCCACTGCTCCAGATTGTAAAGCCAGTCCGCTCCGCAGTCGACCATATTTTTATAGAGAAGTTCCAGATCCATATCCAGTTTGACCTGCGTGTCCTCTTCCATCTCCTCGATGGGGTTCGGCTCCTTCAAACTGTCGTTGATTCCATCGAGGAATCCTACCATCATCGAAAGCGGCACTTCGTATTTGTCCGCGAGTTCCTTGACCGTCCCACTTACCACATTTTTCGGATCCGCGAGCAGTTGCTCGTAGATTCCCTTCTCAAGCTCGAAGTACTTCTGCCAGAACTTCTGACCGTCCTTCGTTGTCTGCATCTCTTCACTGTAGGCGTAATCACGCCAATCCTGTAATAAAGCCATAGGCTCCTCCTAGTCTTATTGGGTTGATTATGAACAGATATCACTATATCATACCGCCCATCAAAAATCAAGCAAAACCGTGTAAAAATGTCCTCATATTGTGCTTGATTTCTGTAGTCGGGTATGGTATCATAATACTTGGATGACGGGAGCGTCGTTTCCCGTGGAAATGGAGGGATTCTATGAGTTCGGAAGTACTTGCTTTGGTAGGATTGGGTGTAGCGGTTGGCGTTGTGATCATCGCCGTTATTGTGGTTGCTTCGGTTGTTTCGTCGGTTATCGGCGGCGCTGTGAAGGACACATTGGATGAAGATTGATAAGAGGTAAGGCGCTATGCGCCTTATTTTTTTACAAAAAATTGTCCCGGCCGGCATCAAACACGACACCGGTACGTAGACAATCCAAACAGAAATACCATAGAAAAGAAGGACAACAAACATGCTTACAACAGGAATCAAAGGAACAATGGAACGCGATGTAACCGATGGTCTGACCGCCAAAGCTATCGGAAGTGGTGAACTGGCGGTCTTTGCCACACCGGCTCTGATCGCGCTGGCGGAGGAGACCGCCTGGCGAAGTGTAGCAGATGAGTTGGAAGCCGGTCAGGGAACAGTCGGCACACGCATGGACCTCAGCCACATTGCTGCCACGCCGGTAGGCATGACGGCTCGCTGTGAGACGGAACTGATCGAGCTTGATCGGCGAAAGCTCACTTTTCATGTCGAAGTCTTCGACGATATCGAAAAAATCGCCGAGGGGACGCACGAGCGATTCATCGTTGATAACGCAAAATTTCAAGCCAAGGCGGACAGTAAATGTTAAGGGAAGCAATCGGATCGACCGGACCATGAGATAGATCGACCATGAGATAGATCATAGTTATGTAGTTCTAATATTGAAGGGAGAATGCTTATGAACAGAAAGAGATTGTCACTGGTTCTTGTTCTGGCACTGATCATCGGGATGCTGGGTATCAGCGGAGAGACGAAAAGGGCTGCCGCTGCGAGGATCAACCTCGGGGAGGCTGAGATGAACGGCGAGGTAGAGATCGTTCTTGATAAGGAATCTTATGTCTACACCGGACAGCCGGTCGAACCGATCTTTCAGGTTATCTACAAGGGAACCACACTGATACCCGGTACCGACTACGACTACATGATCCGGGACAACAACGAGGTTGGCTGGGGGCTCATCATCATTGACGGTGCCGGAGCATACGAAGACCGCATCTCGAAACTATTCAAGATTGAGGCGGAAGCCACACCAACTGCGACGCCGGAGGCAACGGCAACCGCGGACCCCACTGCGACGCCGGAGGCAACCGCCACACCGGAAGCAACCACAGTACCGTCTGCCACACCGACCGCCACACCTCCCGGCAAATATAAGATCGGTTCTTACAGCAAAAAGGTCAAGTTGAATCAAAGCAAGATCACGCTCTTTTATCTGAATAAAAAAGCGAAGAAAATTATATCAAACCAGATCATATACCAGTTCCGCGGGCATATGACGCTGAGTGTGTTGAACGCCAAATCAAAGACAAGTTTTTCCTCCGGTAACTCCGGCGTAGCCACCGTCAACAGCAGCGGTGTTGTCACCGCGGTAAAGCCCGGTAAGTGTACGGTTACCGCCAAGGTCGGATCGAAGAAATACAAGTGCAAGGTAACGGTAAAGAAAGCCTTTTCCTATTCCAAAGCTTACATCAAAAAACACGTTAAATGTTCCTTCAAGGACAATAAAAAAGGCGTCATCACGATGACCATCAAGAACAAGATGAATGTTCCGGTCTACGTCGCATACTGGCTGGACGAAGCCGGTGCCAGATCGTACTGGACCTACGACGGTGCTGTTCCTGCCAAGAAAACGATCAAACATTATATCCGAAAATGGAAACCCAAAGCCAAGGTTAAGTTCTACCGACTGGAGGTCGGCTTTACCGGAGGCGGCGGTCCTTCCAAGTTAAACGGACATTATGACAAATACGAAAAGACAACACTATACTGCTACGGTTCTGCCGAGATGCAACCGGTCACAAGCAAGCAGTTCAGTATCCGCTACTCCAACCTAAAGGTTAAAAAGAAAAAATCCGGCAATACTACCTACAACACGGTATATGCCGATGTCAAAATCACCAACAAGCTTCCCTACGGCGTATGGTGGACGATACCGTACAACGCGTACGCGCTCTTCTATAAAAAGAAAAAGCTTGTCAGCGCCATCGAGTTGTACACCTACGATATCGCCAAGAAAGCTTTCGGCCTGGATACCTATTATCTCCCCAAGGGCTTTCGGGGCACGGTCAAGCAACAGGAGATCAGTGGTCTCTCCGACGAACGCTGGGACGGCAAATATGACAAGGTCAAAGTAGTCTACAATACGCAGGACCTGAGAACCGACCGGATACAGTTTAAGTAAAACGGAAGGGCAACTTCCTACCGGTACACCACCCACATGCATGCAGAAACCTATTCCGTACACGACATATGCAAATAAAAATAACCCCACACGGATTTTACATTGTACCATCCATGTGGGGTTATTTATAATATGAGTTATTCCTTATTTCCCTTCGTATACCAACACGCTGTCGACATCGTAACCCGCAAGTTTTTCGCGTCCGTTCAGTCCGGCAAGCTCCATCAGAAAGATCAGTTTTACAACTTCGCCACCCAGGCGCTCCACCAACTTCGCCGCCGCGCCGATCGTTCCGCCGGTCGCGATCAGGTCATCCACGATAACTACCCGCTGCCCCTTCTCGATCGCATCGGTATGGATCTCAAGCGTCGCGGTACCGTATTCGAGTTCATACTCCTGCCCGATCGTCTCACAGGGAAGCTTTCCTTTCTTACGCACCAGAACAAACGGCTTTCCGAGCGCATACGCGAGCGGTGCACCGAAGATAAATCCTCGGCTCTCAGCACCGACCACCACATCGAAGTCTACGCCGTCCAAGAGTTTCTTCATCTCGTCGATCGCAAGACGGAATCCATCCGCGTCCTGCAGCACCGTTGTAATATCACGAAACATGATCCCCGGTTCCGGGAAGTCCGGAATCGTACGTACATAATCCTTCAGTTCTTTCATTGACACTTTCCTTTCTGCCGGCATCCTCCTACCAGCTCCCCTTTATCAAATCTCATAGTCATAGAAAAAAACAACCTTGTCACCCTTTTGAATGGAATACTTGCTGCATCCGACACCGGGAAGCTTACCGTTCACACTGTACTTCCAACCACTCTCAGAGCCGCAGTCAAACTCATACAGATTGCCGATCCCACTCACATAATATGTATCATACAACGGCGTGAACTTACTGTCAAGCAGGATGTCATGTTTTTCGCATATACGTTTCAGCGCTTCATACACCGATTCTCCTTTTTTATAAGTCAGATTCCCGCTGAAAAATACCCCGCTCTTCGGGATCACTTCCTCAAGTCCATCCCGCCAGAGATCCTTTTTATCCAGGATACGTTTGCACTCAATCGTAAATGAAAATGTCTCCTGTTTGGACTTCGCTGTCGCAGTCGGACTTGGCGATGCAGCCGGATCTGACTTCTCCTTCGCTCCGCTTCCGCCGGACGAATTGGAGGCTCCGCCCTTTTTCCCGGAAGAATCCTTGGACACATGCGCATCACCGGACTTACCGGATGAAGTCTTAGCGGCATCGCCCTTTTTAAAGGTCGCGGTAGCATCTTCGCTACCGGGTTCTTCACTACTTTCATCCGCCGCCTTCTCCGTATCCCGGGCCGCGGCTCCCGCATCCGGTGCCCCACTGTCCGCAAGCGTCCCGGCCGTCACACCGGTTCCCGTGACACTTACCAGCATGTCTTCCCTGCCGTAGTTCGTCTTCCCGGATTCGCCGCCGAACACGCCAATCCCGATCAGCACCCCGACCAGCACGATCCAGAGCGCACCGAAAACCGCGATTATTTTTCGTCTACTCATCATTATGCTTGGACTCCTTTTTGTCCGATGACTTCCTATAGTATCTCAACACATGTTTTACATAATCCGGATCGCCGTAAACACTGGTACCGAGCCGGTTCTTCATCATTTCAGAAAAACCACTCGCGCTTTCCTCCGAGTATCCTTCTCCCTTTTTCTTCTGCATCCGGATGTAGCCCATCCCATAATTGTACCCCTGGATTGCCAGTTTGATACGTTCGATATCCGCCGGCCCGCGCACCTCTGCCAGGCGCAGACAGTCGCGTAGTTCCTGCACTCCGCAGACGATAGATTCATCCGCGCCACCGATCGGCGGGTAGTGATTGTACCCACTCTCCTCTGCCTGCATCACATCCGGCTCCTGCCCGTCGGATTCCTGCCGGATCATCGCCAGGATCAATTCACGGTATTTATACACCTTATAAATCCTGCTATACTTCTCAACCAACTCCCTGTGGCTCTCCACACGGTTATTGACCTTGGCAACATACTTGGGAACGATTACCTTTTTCTGGCCATCCTCCTCGACCACCTCGATCTGGTTTTTCTGACGTTCTTTTTCAAACTGATCATCGGTACCACCTCCGAACAACGCGCGGATCCCTATAAAAATACCCGCTAAAACAGCGATCACGATCAGCAAAAATATCGTCACCTGAATACGGATTGCCCAGGGTGCCTTTCGGTACGCCCGGACAATCCGAATCATATACATTTCTTTACGGTGTCTTCTTCTCCCAGCCATGACTGTTTCCTTCGATTATTCTTCTTTATTCTCTTCTTTTTCCCTCGCTTCCAGCGCTTCTTTTCTTCGCTGATTCAACGCATACATGCACAGAAGTCCGGCGATAAATCCTCCGACAACACCTGCCATCGCGGCAATCGCGATCACACCGCCGTCGCCATTCTCAACACTCACGGAACCGACAACAGGTGCGCTCGCATCTCCGGCTTTTTCCGTCTCCACCTCCGGCCGCTCCTGCGGTTTCTCATCCTCACGCTCATAAAAATCATCGGCAGCTCTTACATAAGCAAGGGAGGTTTCACCATAATGATACTCGACGATTTTTTCCGCGTTTTTAAACCAGGTTCCTAACAGGACATCAAACGTAAGCTTTTTATCTGCCAGTTTTTTATCGTTCATTACTCCCGGCACCAGCTCACAGACAAAGTTTACCATGGTCGGCCATATCTTCTTGATCTTAGCATAGCCATCCTTACTCATGTTTGTTTTTAACGCGGGATCCACGATTGACCAAAGCTTGTCATAGTATGCCTGGTGATCGTCACTATACTGGCTTTGATCAAGGCCTCCCAGCATAGGCAAAAACAGCAACATCATCTCCCCTGACGAAAGACTCACTCCCTTGAAGGAATCCAGCATCAGCTTGAAAAATCCCTCCTGCGAGCTCTCCACGCAATACACATCGACCAGAGTTCGGATTGCCTCTTCTATCGTAACCGCTCCTTCGATCACTTCGCCGGAGTAGTGTTTTCTGCTCTTAAATACGGAACGCTCGATCGCATCCACCGTATTTTGGATAAATTCTTCCTGCGTCATCTTCAGCTTACTCTTTTTCTTGATCGCGTTGCTTTCCATGATCTTGTCATAGAGTCCGCTGACAACCTTTCCGTTTTCTACGACATCACCTTTTTCCAGATCCTTGTTCTCGACCGATTTGACATCTTTCTTGGCAAGATCACCTTTGCTTTGCATCGCTGTAAACAGTGTAAAAATATCAAGAGCATACATGTCAAATTCGTTATCCAACTTCACCTCGGATCCCATCTTGGCGAGTTGCTCATTGACCTTATCCAGGGATGCAAACCCGGTCATATCCTCAACCTTACCATTGAATCCGAAGCCGAGATCTTCCATCGGAAAATACAGAAAAAGATCTTTTTTATTTGAAACATTATGGATGTTTTCGTATACCGATTTGCGGTTCGACTCCAGTACGGCACGCGGTCCGGCAAAGCAGTATCCGTAAACCTGATCCGCCGAATACTTATCCGTCAGATTCCTGGCGAGGATATCTGTCACAGCGGCGCCGCGTGAGTGTCCGGTAATCAGGTATTTGGTTTTCGTCGCGTCGAGTTTTTTGTTCGTGATATAGGCATCCAGATCCTTCTCCACATAGTCCGCTGCCGTGGAGAACCCTTTGGCATCTCCCTCGGTACCGACCAGGAAATTGTTACCCCACTCAGCGCCATAGTTTCTGCTACGGATCACGGCCACTACAACGGTCTGTTCCTGACCATCGATTTTTATGGTTTTGTGACCGAAGATAGTCCCGGCTCCGTCCATCGTATCTTTCTGATAGGCATCGTTGGCTTCCACATCAGCAAACCCGCATTCACCAAGAATCTTCGCCACATTGGCATCCACGCCCGAAGCCCCGCTGAGATTCATGGCAAAACTTGACAGGTGGTTGTCATACGTTTTCGACGAACCTGCAAAGTAAGCGTCCGAATAAAAATAGTGAACACTCTTAGGAATCCCGCTCGCCCCGAACAGCACGATTCCCGATCCGCGGATCAGCTCCTGTCCCTCGTACTCACCGAGATAATCCGGCTTCTCCATACCGGCCAGACTCCGTTCGGCCTGAGCCGGAGAGAGCAGTATCGTTCCCAGTAACAAAATTGCCATCACACATGCCATAATTCGTCTTTTCATAATCCGTTCTCCTTTCCGTCTGAAATAATTTTTCTTCTTTTGAAAAAACACATGCACAACAGTCCCAATATAAATCCACCGGCCAGACCTCCGGTTCCGTAAAGAACCAGCCTCGTTCCTCCGATATGAGAACCTGTCGCCCCCGCTCCCGAACCGGATGCCGCCTCGCCGTATGTTTCCTCTACCTCCGGAATGGTACTCCCCTCTTCCCAAGCATCATCCTCGAGTTTCTGACCGGACGTTCCTTTTTTATAATACATCCATATACCGTCCACCTCATCATTGTAACAGAATTCCGGATCCACCAGATTCTGAATGGAATCCCTGCCAAACATCGTCAACGGTACATGCTTCAGGGAAGGGGCATTTTTCCCACCCGCCTTACCGGTTCTGCAGACGATGCTGTCTGCCAGGATGGGATCCCCCATCGTCGTATCCGTCGTCGTGTAAAGCGCCAGCCACTGCTTTCCGCCGTCTCCGTTCAGGTCGCCGCGGTCCTCGCGTCCGCAGCCCTCCTTATTCGGTTCACTCCGTTTAAGATTCCATGTGACCGCATGGTAGGTAACATATTTTCCGGCCTCATTCTCCGTATCAAAATCGATAATGGTCTTCGGAATCGGAAGCTGCTTGACATTGTGTTCCTTTTTCGTAACCTGGATGTATTCATATATCGAAATAGCCAATAACACCACACTGACAACCAGCATAGCCACGCCGAATATACGATATCCCACGGGGACCTTTCCCGTTGACTGCGCTTCCTTCAAAACTCCTATATCCGTAACCTCTCCCATGCTCTGAGCAAAGCTATCGTCCACCTCCGAAATAATATCATCCATTTCATCATAGATGGAAAGGTCAAAGTCAACCGTCATGTTATTCATGCCGGGACCGGGGATCTCCTCGATCACTGTGGTTACCGGAGCTTTATTCATAAAGAACAGTCCCATAGCGGCATAACCGACAGCGGCCATCGCGCAGAACAAAAATATCGCGTAAGCGGAATCTTCCTTTCTATTATACTCATCGGCCCCCATATACATTTCCGATGTAGCCTCCGAGGTCATCGCCGCGCCCTCTTCATACATAGCGCGGTCCACCCCCTCATAGATGGATACCGTTTCCAGTTTATCTATCGATCTGTCCAGTTTTTTATCCACCGTATCAAATTCTTTTTTACTATACGTTCTGTTCTTACGGATGATAGTTCCCTCAAAAAGATCGGTCGGATCGATCATTTTCAGGATACTTCGCTGCCCGGGTGAAAGCGCGAATACCAAAGGATATAGCTTTGTGATATCATCCTCAAAGGTTTTCTTATTGACCATAAACAGATGATACAGGGATTTCTTTCCGTATTTAATCCTTTTGAGGCACTCTGCCATCGCCGTGTCACTGGCATCCATGCACAAGTCGAGACTCTCCACGACCGTACGGTCTTCCTCCTCAAAA
>JAEEGL015714204.1_pt1 | contig 10342 bp, 8 predicted proteins | sample 9134231 | NCBI WGS metagenome assembly JAEEGL01 (sample SAMN16246548, study PRJNA631951) | gut metagenome | biome: gut microbiome; feature: rumen; material: fiber-attached | host: Bos | place: Iran: Karaj | collected 2018-10
TCAGGGAAGCAAGATTTGAAATCTCACCTAAAGATACCTCAAACTTCTTTGGTTCGTAGCTCCCCTGTCTCACTTGACGCATAATCGCCCACACGGTACGCTTTAATGTCTCCCGCATACGGTGCAACACATACACCTCTCTGGCAAGCTCGTAAATCTCAGTTTTTTCCATAGCTCCATAGGTCTCTTCTACTGCCTGCTCAATGTAAGCATTTACGTGTTCATCGGAAACCTTGGCCCAACTTCCTTCCTGTTGGGAGACAATCATGGAGAAGCGATTCAAAGCTTCATGGTAAATATTTCCAATGTCATAGGACTCAAAGGCATGCTCTCTTCGCTCCTGTAATCGAAGTCCGTAACGTAAAAAATACTGATACGCGCACTGGGCATACTTTTCCAACTTGCTGACGCTGACATAAAGATCTTTGCCGTTCATAGCATGGGCCACTGCCTTGGAAATACCATCCTGATGGAAACGGTAAAATACTCCCTGCAAAATATCTTCTAACTCTTCTTTGTGCTCCCGATCTAAAAAGGCCAAAAGGGTGGAAAACATCTCTAAAGCTTCTCCCCCCAAACTTCCTCTCTTTTGGAGTTCGTGGCAAAGGCTGATAAATACCTTTTTGCATTCATCCAGGGTAACCAGTCCACCATGTTGAAGCAAAGATTCATCAAAACTTTCTATGGTCAAATCAGGAAACAACTCCTGTAATTCTGAAACAATATAGGACTTCCGAACTCCTACACCCTCGGAATCCAAACGGGCATAAGTAACAATCAAAAGATCTCTTGCCTTTGTGAGAATCTGATACAGGTAAAACCTTTGCATAAAAGATCTCTCACGCTGGGTAGGTGCCAATTCGTAATCTGCATCCTTTAACAAAGAACGCTCATTTTGAGATAAGATGCCGGAACCCGTAGAAACCTTTGGAATCAAACCATCCACTGCACCTACCAAAAACAATACTTTGATGTTTTCTAGTCGGGTTCTTTCCAAATCACCGAATACAACGCCATCAATTAAAGGAGGAATCACACCCATCTTTGTACCGGAAAACCCTGCACGAAGCATGTCGCTGTATTCTCGGGCAGATACCTTTTCCTGTCCCAATATATGGTCAAACTTTTCCAATAATTCTAAAATTACTGTATAAATACGACGATACTCTTGGGATTTTACATCCTCACCCATTTCAAGATAAGCATCGGCTTTTTGCTCCATCTGCTCTTCCATGGAAACAAGCAAAAATAAATTTCGCAGTTCTTTTGACTTTTCTTCCACAGAGGTATCCTTTGTAAAAATCTCCGTAGCCTCTTTTAACAGAGCATACAGCTTTTCACGAATACTGTTGATGGAAAGCATCTCCTCATCGGAGAACTCTTTGGGACGAACGGTAAAGATACCGGAATAACGCTTCTTTCCCCGGGTGCCGCTTCGATATAAATAACTGTCGAACAAATCGATTTCTTCCATGGAAAAGGGCAACAATCCGGTGCGTAAAAAGTGCATCACAGATTCATAGGAATAATCCTTGTCCATAACTTCCAAAAAAGACAATACAAATTCAATGGCCGGCTGATAAGATAGTTCCATGGAAGCATCGGTAAACACCGGAATGTCATACTTTGGAAAAATCTCAGTAATGTAATTCTTATAAGAAGAAATATCACTGCACACAATGGCAATATCACTGTAGCGATAACCATGGTTTTTTGCTAAAGAACGAATCTTGTTGGCGCAATACTCCAATTCATTTCTAGGATTCTCCAATCGATAAACTAAAAGATTTGAAGTGGAATCCTTTTCCCACTTTTCATCTCCCTGTCGGAAAAGATGCTGTTCCAAGTAGCCAAAAACAGAATCCGGTGTAAAACGTGAAGAAGCGTCAAGAGAAACCAAAACCGGTTCTAACACGTCACATCCACTGTTTTTCGCCAGCTGTAACACCTTTGCCATAAACTTTTTACTCATAGCGAAAAGCTCGTGCTCCTCATAGGTGTAGTAGGGCTCGTCCTTTGGATCTAGTATAACGGAAATCAGAATTTGATCCGTAATCTTCATCAACTCTTCTACCACGTCATTTTGTAAGGGGGTAAAACCAGTAAATCCATCAAAGACCACAACGGAATCCTTCATAATAGAAGAATCTCCAATCACCTGAGACAGGGTTTCGAGAATCTGCTCAGAGGTAATATGACTGTCCTTTATAAACTCCAAGAAAGACTCATACATGAAGGAAATCTCTTTGGTTTTCCCCTGAAAAATCGGGGGCATCCCAGGGGTCTCACCCATCTTTAACAAATCCTCCGGAGAAATATGATACTGGGTAAACTCCGAGATTAAAGACTTCATTTCATCAATGTAGCCGGGACGTTTTAACTTTTTACCAAGGATGGGAAACTCCTGGGGATGCAAAGCTGCAATACGATGCATAATGAGATTTTTCCCGGTATCGTCTAAAACAGACAAATGGTCTAGTCCCAATTCAGTAAAAATACGATAGGCCAGACGATGAAAGCTTAGAACGTCAATATTCATAATGGTATGATCCGGATGCATCGTCACAAATGTCCTCTGGGTAGACATGGTAAACTGCTCCGGAACAATAAAGAAGAATCGCTTTTCCGGATGGGCTATGGATGCCTCAATCACATGCTCATATAAATAGGTGGATTTTCCACTTCCGGAATTCCCGATTACAAACTGTACTGACATAAAAAAAAATACTCCTAAAAATCCAAACAAAGAAAAACCGTCCTTTGTTTTAAAACTTCTAGAAGTATTATATCTTTTCTTCTGTCCAAAGAATAGGACTTCCATGTGGTTTTCATGGAAAATTTATCATCAAAAACTTTTATAAATCATCCTGAATTTCGCTTTGTGAAGAAATGGCAAAGCGATACATAAACATCTTCAAATCATCCTCAGATGCAATCAACATTTTTTCTTCAAAGTGACCGGTTCGAAGGTCAATAAATCCTGCCATCCGCTCTCCATTTGCAATCCTGGTACGAAGTACGGGACGCTGAAATTTGGGATTGTAGGGAGTCACCGTCGTTTTCGGAAAAAACGCATTTCTTTCCATATCCAAAGTTTTGTACACTTCCACTTCCTTATCCAATTCCGTCTTTTTTACGGATTTCTTTTGTGTCATTCCAATTAAAAGACCGGCACAGATTCCAATCAACACACAAAGTGCGCCGTAGCTGAACCGTCCCGCCAGAGCACAAACAACAAAAAAGAAAAAGCCCACAATCAGTCCGTAAATCATTCCCTCTGTGGAGTAATCTTCTTTGGAATCAGAAAGAAATTTTGTTTTTTTCGACATTAGAATCCCTCCGTAGCTGTGACTTTGGTCCTTCCTTCCCCAAGCATTTCTTCCATGGTATGCCAACCTAAAACCGCACATTTTACCCGCGCCGGCATATGGGCCACATCCTCTAACACTCCTGCTTCTTCCAATTCTTCATGTTCTTCTTCTGTAATGCTTCCTTTAATCATACGAAGGAAAATATCGGACAACCGAAGTGCCTCTTCTTTTGTTTTTCCAATGATCAAATCCAGCATGATATCCGCAGAAGCTTGAGAAACTGCGCAGCCGTCTCCCACATAGGCTCCGTCTGCAATCACATTGTTTTCCACCTTTAATGATAAGATTATATCATCCCCACAAGAAGGATTCACCCCCTCTAAGGTAAAATTTGCATCTTTCAATTCATATTTGTGGGTAGGATGAATATTGTGCTCCGTTAAAATTTCATTGTAAAAGGTATTATTCGCCATATCCCATATCCTTTCTAATATTACTTAAACACTGTAAAAATGCAGAAATATCATCTTCATTGTTGTAAAACGCCAAACTCATTCTAGTGGTGGACATAAAATGAAGGTGCTTATGCAACGGCTGTACACAATGATGACCTGCCCGGACTGCAATATGATGGGCATCAAATACTGCAGCCACATCATGGGGATGAACACCATCCACCGTAAAGGTAATAATGCCGTTGTGTTCCTTTGCTTCTTTGGAACCAATCACATGCACATGGGGAATATCCTTCATTCCATCCAATGCCATTTTGGTCAAAGCCAATTCCCTGGATTCAATTGTCTCAAACCCATATCCATTGATAAATTCAATTGCCTTTGCCAAGCCCACGGCATCTCCGGCATTTACCGTACCTGCCTCAAACTTGTGAGGCACCGGCGCATAGGTTGCTCCACATCTGGTCACATATTCAATCATTTCCCCTCCATATAAAAAGGGTGGCATTTTCTCTAAAAGCTCGTATTTACCATAAAGGGCTCCAATTCCCATAGGTCCATACATTTTATGACCGGAAAATACCAAAAAATCCACATCCAAATCTGTTACATCCACAGGAATATGGGGAACAGACTGGGCGCCATCACAAACAAAAAGGGCTCCCCCTTCATGGGCAATTCTTGCAAAGGTTTTGATATCGTTTATGCGACCAAAAACATTGGATATCTGTGTCAGACAAACTAGTTTTGTTTTTTCCGTCATTAATTTTTCTAAATCCTCAGGAAAGATTTCTCCCTTTTCATTACATTCCAAATACTTTACCTTTGCCCCGGTATGTTTCGCCACAATCTGCCAGGGAAGTAAATTGGAATGATGCTCCATAATACTTACAATAATCTCATCATCCGTTCGTAAAAAATGCATACCATAGGAATATGCAATCAAGTTTAAACTTTCGGTAGCATTCCTGGTAAATACAATTTCCTCCGGTCGAGAAGCATGAATAAAATCCGCCACTGTCTTTCTGGCATTCTCATAAGCTTCCGTTGCATCTATGCTTAATTCATACAATCCCCGCAAAGGATTGGCATTATCTCTGTTGTAATAGGAAGAAACTGCATCTATAACACACTGAGGTTTTTGGGATGTGGCTGAGTTATCCAAATACACCACATCACGATTTTGCAATAAAGGAAATTCTGATTTAATTTTTCTGTCTAATTCATTCATATGCTTATCCTAACCTATTTGTTCCAAATATTCGTCCACCAGTTTTCTCGTCTCTTCGTCAACGATCTTATTCTTTATTACATCAATTCTGGCCCTTGCCATAGTTTCATAAACCTGTTCTTCTGGAATTCCTCTAGAATTCATATAAAACATTAAGTCTTCATTTAATTCTCCGATTGAGGCGCCGTGGTTTCCTTCCACATCTTCCTCACCACAAAGAATCACCGGAAGAGATTGGTTGACAATGTCCTCTCCCATTAAAAGAACATCCTCCATCTCTGAACCAACAGAGCCGGAAGCTCCCTTCTTAAAATCAATGGTTCCCCGAAACAGTTTATGAGCTTCATCCTTCAAAACACCGTTTACATCAATATCACAGGTGGTCTTTTTTCCAATATGGTTTACGACATAATTCACGTCCAGTTTTTCTTTCTTTTTCAGTAAATAGCCTAAATCTATGGTAGCTTTCCCTTCTTTTCCTACCAGATCGTTTCGGCAATTGATATTGGTTGTTTTTCCACCAAGCACCAACTGAATCAAATGAAACTCTCCTTTTGATTCACAAACTCCATCAATATCATGAAAAACTTCTACCTTATCTCCCGGCATAAGGACTTGAATCAAAGTAAGCTTTGCGCCCTCTTTACAGAGATATTTAATTTTGTTTAAATATTTTGTCTTTATTCCAATTTCCGATGTAAGATTCATAATCACCGTTAAGGAAGACTTGGGTTCCAAACGAAAGTCAAATTCATTTGCTCCATCCTTTTCTTCCTCCAAATGAATCTTCATTCGAAGGGGTTCCAAAACATTTTGGTTTTCCTTTATTTCTATTTTTTGTTCTTCCCCATCCAAATCGTCCAACACTATGACTTCATTCATATGCAGCCAATTCCAGGTTGGGGAAGGAATGGTATTTATTTTCATAACTTTTCTCCTATCCGATACTGCCTTTCATTTCCAAACGAATAAGGTTGTTCATTTCCACCGCATACTCCAGTGGCAATTCTTTTCCCACATTATCCGCAAATCCACTGACGATCAAAGCCCGGGCATCTTCTTCCGACATTCCACGGCTCATAAGATAAAACACCGTTTCATCGCTGATACGTCCAATTTTTGCTTCGTGACCAATATCACAATCCTTAGTACGAATATCCATTGCCGGGATGGTATCAGACCTAGAAATATCATCCAACATCAAAGACTGACAGGATACCGCCGCCTTGGAACCCTTGGCCTTTTTTGCTACCACCACGGAACTTCGAAAGGTGGAAATGCCTCCATCCTTTGAAATGGATCTGGTATTTATATAAGAAGATGTATTTGGTGCATTGTGAAGGACCTTAGTTCCCGTATCCAGATTCTGCCCTTTTCCTGCAAATGTAACTCCGGAGAATTCACATCTGGCATTGGCACCGTTTAAAATACTCATGGGGTACAAATAGGAAACATGAGAACCAAAAGAGCCGGAAACCCATTCGATTTTTCCTCCCTCTTCCACTTTTGCCCGCTTGGTATTTAAGTTGTACATATTCTTTGACCAGTTTTCGATGGTGGAATAGCGAAGGGTGGCATTTTTTCCCACATATAATTCCACACAGCCGGCATGAAGGTTTGCTACGTTGTACTTAGGTGCGGAACAGCCTTCGATAAAATGAAGATAGGCGCCTTCATCCACAATAATCAATGTATGCTCAAACTGTCCTGCCCCAGCAGCATTCAGTCGAAAATAGGACTGAAGAGGAATCTCCACGTGAACCTTGGGAGGCACATAAACAAAAGAACCACCGGACCATACTGCGCCATGGAGGGCCGCAAATTTATGATCCTTTGGAGGCACCAATTTCATAAAGTGCTCTTGAATCATCTCCCCATATTCTCCCTGCATGGCACTTTCCAAATCGGAATACACCACGCCTTGAGCTGCCACTTCCTCCTTTACGTTGTGATACACCAGCTCCGAATCATACTGAGCTCCAACTCCCGCTAAAGATTTATGTTCTGCCTGAGGAATTCCAAGTTTTGTAAACGTATCTTTGATTTCCTCAGGAACGTCCTCCCACTTATTTTGCATCTTATTGTCCTTTGGACGTACATAGGTCAAAATGTGATCCATATCCAATCCTTCAATGGACGGTCCCCAATCCGGAATCTCCATCTCGTTATAGATTTCCAGAGATTTCAAACGAAATTCCCTCATCCATTCCGGATCCTTTTTTTCTTCTGAAATCTTTGAAACGATTTCCGGTGTCAATCCTTCTTCCAACTTATAGGCATCTTTGTCCTCATTTCGAAAATCGTAAAGACTTCTGTCAATATCATCCACATATGTTTTTTCTTTCATAACAAAGTCTCCATACTGTTTTATAAAAATCTTTCAAATCCATTTTCATTAATATCCTCAATAAAGGAACTGTCTCCGTTGGCAACAATTTTTCCATCCACCAACACATGGGTTTCATCCACCTTCAAAGATTCCAAAATTCTAGTACTATGGGTAATAATTAAAAGTGCTCCACCAACGGATTTTTTATACTCCTTGATTCCCAAAGAAACGGTACGAACCGCATCCACATCCAAGCCGGAATCCGTTTCGTCCAAAATCGCCAAGGAAGGCTTTAACATAAGAAGCTGAAGGATTTCCGCCTTTTTCTTTTCCCCACCGGAAAATCCCACATTCAAATCTCTCTCTGCATAAGAGGGATCCATTTGAAGCACTTCCATGGTTTGTCGCAATTCTTTATTAAAGTCCCAAACACGAATGCGCTTTCCGGTCTGCTGTTCCATAGAGGTACGAATAAAATTAGCCAAGGTAATCCCCGGAACCTCAATGGGATTTTGGAAGGATAAAAACATTCCTTTCTTTGCAATCTTATGGGGTTCCTCATTGGTAATGTTCTCTCCGTTAAAGAAAACACTTCCACCTGTTACCTCATATCTAGGGTCTCCCATAATGGTGGATCCCAAGGTGGATTTACCTGCACCATTTGGTCCCATGATGACATGAGTAGTCCCCTTATCTATACATAAATCAATCCCTTGTAATATCTCTTTGTCCTCAACAGCGGCCTTTAAGCCTCGAACTTCCAATAAATGTTCTGCCATAATAATCTCCTTCTATACTTCAATTGTTTTTGTTTTCCATTTCGATTTCTGATTATATCACATTTCCTATGGGTTTAGTATGATTTGTTTAAAAAAAATTAACAGCCTCTCGTTTGAGGCTGTTAAAACATTGAAAATACAAGGCTTTTAGCTTGCTTCATTCATCTTTGACAAACGTTTTGCCTGGTCTGCAGCGATCAAAGCATCTAAAATTTCCTGAATATCTCCATTCATAATCTTATCCAACTTATATAAGGTCAAGTTGATTCGATGATCCGTTACACGGCCCTGAGGGAAGTTGTAGGTACGAATCTTTTCGCTTCGGTCTCCCGTACCAATCTGAGAAAGACGTTCTGCAGATGCCTCTGCCTGCTGACGTTGGAGTTCCAAATCGTAAAGCTTTGTCTTTAATAAAGCAAATGCTTTGTTTTTATTCTGAAGCTGAGACTTTTCTGTCTGAGAATAAATCACAATACCTGTAGGGTAATGGGTCAAACGTACAGCGGAATCCGTTGTATTTACGCACTGTCCACCGTTTCCTGAAGCTCTCATAACGTCGATACGGATATCGCTTTCATTGATTTCAATATCCACATCTTCTGCTTCCGGCATAACTGCTACGGTAATGGTAGATGTATGAATACGTCCACCGGACTCTGTCTCAGGAACTCGCTGTACACGATGTACTCCGGATTCATATTTCAAAACAGAATATGCACCGTTACCGCTTACCATAAAGTTGATACTCTTCATACCACCGATACCGGTTTCTTCTGATTCAAGAACCTCAATCTTCCATCCACGGCCTTCTGCATAATGTGCATACATACGATAAATCTCAGCGGCAAATAAAGCTGCCTCGTCACCACCGGCTCCGGCACGGATTTCCACAACAACGTTCTTTTCATCGTTAGGATCCTTGGGCAAAAGTAAAATCTTTAAAGTTTCTTCCAACTCTTCCACTCTTGCTTTGGATTCGTTTAATTCTTCTTTTGCAAGTTCACGCATTTCTTCATCGGATTCTTCCTCTAACATTGCCAAAGAATCTTCGATGTTTTGCTTTGACTGCTTATACTCTTCATAAGCCTCTACGATGGGGGTTAATTCCGCCTGTTCCTTCATTAACTTCTGGAATCTTTTGGAATCATTTGCCACATCAGGCTCACTTAACATATTCATAATCTCCTGATAGTGGAGCAACAAATCTTCTAATTTATCAAACATGATATTATCCTCCTAAAAAGCACGGGTTATCTTACTACATTTTCGGCTTCGCTACAAGTGTCCGAAGGCAATTCGATCATTTCCCGCTAAATCTTTTTCAATGGTAACATCCAAATAACCGTTGTCTCTCATAATATCTCCAACGTCTTTTCCCTGATTAAAGCCAATTTCAAAAATCAAAATGCCATGATTAGTTAAATGGTTTTTACTTTCTTTTGTAATACTGCGATAGAACTTCAGTCCATCTTCATCTCCGTCCAAGGCCATTCTCGGCTCGTGGTCTTTCACCTCCGGCATTAGCCCATCCACCACCTTTGATGGAATATAGGGGGGATTGGAAATAATCATATCAAAGGATTTTCCCTCAACCGGCTTCAACAGACTTCCATGATAAAACTGAATATAGGCATGATTCTTTAAAGCATTTTTCTTTGCCATATTCAAAGCTGCTTCCGAAAGGTCAATGGCCGAAACCGAAACAGACTTTTTTTCTTTTTTTAAATAATGATACAAACTTACGGCGATGCATCCGCTTCCGGTACAAACATCCAAAATCTCCGGTTTTTCCAAAGGTCCAATTAATTCCAAAGCCTTTTCCACCACAGATTCTGTGTCCAATCTGGGGCATAGAACATCTTCGTTTACTTCAAAGGTCAGTCCCATAAAGTCCTGTACACCTATAATATGCTGAAGGGGAATTCTCTCCATGCGTTTGGCAATCGCTGCTTCGTAAGCTGCCAACTGATCCTGTGGCATTTCTTCCGGCTTGTGCATCAGCATTTGGGATTTGGAAAAACCTGTTACAAAAAGTAAAAGTTCTCCGGCATCAAAATGAGCATTTGGAACCATGGCGCTTTCCAATTTTTGAATTGCCTGTTTTTCCGCTTCAAAATATGTCATGACTGCTCCTTAGCCAAATAAGCTTTCCAATCAAAGACGGATTCCACAGAGGCGATTCCCACCTCAATCATACTCTCGTCCGGCGCTGCCGTTGTCAATCGTTGCAAAAACAA
>JAEEGL016084227.1_pt1 | contig 10342 bp, 8 predicted proteins | sample 9134231 | NCBI WGS metagenome assembly JAEEGL01 (sample SAMN16246548, study PRJNA631951) | gut metagenome | biome: gut microbiome; feature: rumen; material: fiber-attached | host: Bos | place: Iran: Karaj | collected 2018-10
ATATAAGACCGGGAGACAAGCTGATAAAGGAGCTGGGAGGATTACAGAACTTTATGGACTGGGACAGGCCTATCCTTACCGATTCCGTAGGCTTTCAGGTCTTTTCTCTGAGCTCTCTTCGAAAGATCAAAGAAGAGGGTGTATTTTTTAATTCCCATGTTGACGGCAGAAAGATATTCATGGGTCCCGAGGAGAGCATACAGATACAGTCAAACCTCGGCTCCACCATAGCCATGGCCTTTGATGAATGTCCTCCCGCCCTTGCTGAAAGAAGCTATGTAAAGCCCTCGGTGGAAAGGACCACAAGGTGGCTGAAGCGCTGTAAGGAAGAGCTTTTGCGGCTCAGGGAGCTTCCTGATACCATAAATAAAGAACAGATGTTATTTGGGATCAATCAGGGGGCGATCTATGATGATATAAGGATAGACCACGCTAAGGAGATCTCGGAGCTTGAGCTTGACGGCTATGCGGTCGGAGGCCTTGCCGTGGGCGAGTCCCATGAGGAGATGTACAGGATCCTTGAAAGCACCGTCCCCCATCTTCCCAGGAACAAGCCCGTCTATCTGATGGGCGTGGGGACGCCGGAGAATATACTTGAGGCAGTGGACAGGGGCGTGGATTTCTTTGACTGTGTCTATCCCTCCCGGAACGGCAGACATGGCCACGCCTATACCGTAAACGGTAAGCTTAATCTAATGAACGCGCGTTTTGAAAGGGATCAGAGGCCCCTTGAGGAGGGCTGCGGCTGTCCTGCCTGCAGGCACTATTCCAGAGCTTACATAAGGCATCTTCTGAAGGCGGGCGAGATGCTCGGAATGAGGCTTCTGGTGCTTCACAACCTGTTCTTTTACAACAGGCTCATGGAGGAGATCCGCGCCGCCATAGAGGAGAAAAGGTTCAAGAGCTATAAGCGGGAGAGGCTTGCCGGGTTTTCAATAAATACTTGATGAATGGTTTTTTTTTGTGTATCATGTGTTGGTATGTAATTGAACGTATCTGAGAAGATCGATCCGTTTAGTGAAAAAAGTAATTGGAGGTATATACGGAATGGGAATTTATCTGGCTGATGCTGCAGGTGGCACGGGCTCAAGCATTTTGATGCTCGTAGTGTATATTGCGATCTTTGGCGGGATCATGTATTTTATGATCTTCAGGCCTCAGAAAAAGGAGCAGAACAGGGTCGCAGCCATGCTTGCCGATCTTGAGGTCAACGATTCGGTGCTCACAAACAGCGGGTTTTACGGAACTGTCATTGATATCCAGGATGATACGGTCATAGTGGAATTCGGAAATAACAAGAACTGCAGGATACCTATGCAGAAGAGCGCCATAGCACAGGTCGAGAAAGGAGCTTAAGTTGAAATACAGAATAGGTCTTATCCCGGGTGACGGCATAGGCCCGGAGGTGGTAGCCGAGGCCAAAAAGGCTATCGACAGGATCGCTGTGATCTACGGCCACGAATTTGAATATAAAGAGCTTCTGCTGGGGGGCGCCTGCATTGACAGGACGGGGCTTCCCATCACGGATGAGACTATAGAAGGGGCAAAAAGCTCCGATGCCGTCCTGATGGGCTCCATCGGGGGTGATGCGAAGACTTCTCCCTGGTACAGGCTGGAACCCTCAAAAAGGCCTGAGGCCGGTCTCCTGGGCATAAGGAAGGCCCTGGGGCTCTTTGCGAATTTAAGGCCCGCGGTCCTTTATAAGGAGCTTTCCGCAGCATGTCCTCTCAAGGAGGAGCTTACCGCGGGAGGCTTTGACATCATGATGATGAGGGAGCTTACCGGAGGCCTCTATTTCGGAGAGCGCCATACCACAGTGGAGAACGGGCTCCGCACCGCAGTGGATACCCTTACCTATAATGAGGAGGAGATCCGGCGCATAGCCGTCAAGGCCTTTGAGATCGCGGGAAAGCGCAGGAAGAAGGTCATGAGTGTCGACAAGGCAAATGTCCTTGATTCCTCAAGGCTCTGGAGAGCGGTGGTGGAAGAGGTGGCAAAGGACTATCCGGATATTGAGCTTTCACATATGCTGGTGGATAACTGCGCCATGCAGCTTGTAAGGGATCCGAAGCAGTTTGACGTTATCCTTACCGAGAACATGTTCGGAGATATTCTTTCGGATGAAGCGAGCATGGTTACCGGTTCCATAGGGATGCTGGCCTCCGCAAGCCTCAATGATACGAGCTTCGGGCTCTATGAGCCTTCTCACGGCTCTGCTCCCGACATCGCGGGAAAAGATCTTGCCAATCCCATAGCTACAATCCTTTCGGCTTCCATGCTGCTGAGGTTTTCCCTTGATCTTCAAAAGGAGGCCGATGCTGTTGACATGGCGGTCAAAAAGGTATTACAGGAGGGCTTCAGGACCGGGGATATCATGTCGGAGGGCTGCAAGGCCGTAGGATGCGCGCAGATGGGTGATCTCATCGCGGAAAGACTGGATTGAGCTGATATATCCGAAGGGAGAAAAATATGAAGAGTGATGCAGTAAAAAATGGTAAGGCACAGGCCCCCCACAGATCGTTATTTAATGCTCTCGGGTTTACAAAAGAGGAGATGAACAGGCCTCTTGTAGGCATAGTGAGCTCCTATAACGAGATCGTTCCGGGCCATATGAACATAGACAAGATAGTAAACGCCGTAAAACAGGGAGTGGCCATGGCCGGCGGGACTCCGGTGGTATTTCCCGCGATCGCTGTATGTGACGGCATTGCAATGGGACACGTGGGAATGAAGTATTCTCTCGTCACCCGTGATCTTATAGCGGATTCCACGGAATGCATGGCGGTAGCCCACCAGTTTGACGCCCTGGTAATGGTGCCCAACTGCGATAAGAACGTACCCGGTCTGCTGATGGCCGCGGCCAGGGTAAATGTACCCACGGTCTTTGTTTCCGGAGGGCCCATGCTTGCGGGACACGTGCACGGGAAAAAGACTTCACTTTCCAGCATGTTCGAGGCGGTGGGAGCGAACGCCGCCGGTAAGATAGATGATGAAGAACTGGCTTATTTTGAGCAGAATGCCTGTCCTACCTGCGGGTCCTGCTCAGGCATGTATACGGCCAATTCCATGAACTGCCTTACGGAAGCCCTGGGAATGGGGCTTGGAGGAAACGGAACCATCCCTGCGGTCTATTCAAACCGTATCAGGCTTGCCAAGGAAGCGGGAATGGCAGTCATGGAGATGTACAGGAGAAATATCAGGCCTCTGGATATCATGACTAAGGAGGCAATAATAAATGCACTGACAGTGGACATGGCTCTGGGCTGTTCCACCAATTCCATGCTTCATCTTCCTGCCATTGCTCATGAGACCGGCTTTGATTTTGATATCAGCATGGCAAACGAGATCAGCGAGAAGACTCCCAACCTCTGCCATCTGGCTCCCGCAGGGCCCGCCTATATGGAGGATCTTAACGAGGCCGGAGGCGTGTATGCGGTGATGAAGCAGCTGTCAGAGCTGGGGCTTTTAAACCTTGACTGTATGACTGTTACCGGAAAGACGGTTGGTGAGAATATTAAGAATGCTGTCAACTTAAATCCCGAGGTGATCAGGCCCAATGACAATCCCTTCAGCAAAACCGGAGGGCTTGCGGTGCTCAAGGGGAACCTTGCTCCTGACGGAGGCGTGGTAAAGCGCTCCGCAGTCGCCGAGGAGATGCTTGTGCACGAAGGCCCGGCCAGGGTGTTTGACTGCGAGGAGGATGCCATAGAGGCCATCAAGGGCGGAAAGATAGTAGCGGGCGATGTCGTCGTCATCAGATACGAAGGTCCCAAGGGCGGTCCGGGCATGAGAGAAATGCTCAATCCCACCTCTGCGATAGCGGGAATGGGGCTTGGCAGCTCGGTAGCGCTCATCACCGACGGACGTTTTTCCGGAGCATCGAGAGGAGCCTCCATCGGACATATATCTCCCGAGGCAGCCGTGGGCGGTCCCATCGCTCTTGTTAAGGAGGGCGATATCATTAAGATCGATATACCCGGCATGAAGCTCGACTTTGAGATATCCGACGAGGAGCTTGAAAAGAGAAGGAGCGAATGGAAGCCCCGCAAGCCCAGGGTCACCACCGGCTATCTTGCAAGATATGAGAAGATGGTCACAAGCGGAAACCGCGGCGCGATCCTGAGCATAGACTGATCAGGCCGTTATTGGTAACTATTATTGTTAACATCCTGTCAGACTGTGACCGTAACGGGCTCTGCAAATGCAGAAGCTCAGGGCTTTGTGGGTAATTTTGATAATTGAATGAACAATATCTCAGGATTTGAAAAGGAGAAAGATATGCAGCTTTCCGGTTCGCGAATAGTATTGGAGGTTCTTAAGGAGGAAGGTGTTGACACCGTCTTCGGGTATCCCGGCGGAACTATCCTCAATATCTATGATGCGCTTTATGACTACAGGGATGAAATAACCCATTATCTTACTTCTCATGAGCAGGGAGCGGCTCATGCGGCTGACGGCTATGCCAGGGCTACGGGAAAGACCGGTGTGTGCTTTGCGACCTCCGGGCCCGGGGCAACCAACCTTGTGACGGGTATAGCAACGGCTTATATGGATTCGGTTCCGCTAGTGGCAATAACCGCCAATGTGGCGCTTCCGAGCCTTGGAAAGGACAGCTTTCAGGAGGTTGATATCGCCGGAGTAACGATGCCGATAACCAAGCACGGGTATATCGTAAAGGATGTGAACAGGCTAGCGGATACCCTGAGAAAGGCCTTCAGGATAGCAAGGAGCGGAAGACCGGGGCCGGTTTTGGTTGACATAACTAAGGATGTGACCGCTGATAAAGCAGAATATACACCGGCGAAGCCCGTAGAAATGAAGCCTCGCGGAGGATATACCGACGAGGAGCTCGAGAAGGCCTTAAAGCTTATTTCCAGATCCAAAAAGCCGTTCATATATACCGGAGGAGGTACTGTCATTTCCGGAGCCTCCAAGGAGCTTTCGGAGTTTGCCCACAAGCTCAATGCTCCGGTATGTGATACCCTGATGGGAAAGGGCGGCTTTGACAATACCGATCCCCTTTATACGGGCATGATAGGTATGCACGGAACAAAGGCTTCCAATTTCGGGGTGAGCCAGTGCGACCTTCTTATAGCCATCGGAGCCAGGTTCTCCGACAGGGTAGTGGGAAACCCGAGGAAGTTTGCGCCGGCAGCGAAGGTCATCCATATAGATATCGACCCTGCCGAGATCAATAAGAATATCAAGTGCGACATAAGCATCATCGGAGACGTAAAAGAGGTTCTGAAGAAGCTTAACGCGCAGCTTACCGACGTTGACAGAAGCGAATGGATCGCGGCGATAGAAGACCTTAAGGAGAAATATCCTCTGGATTATGACCGTGAAAGGCTTACCTGCCCCTATATTATAGAGGAGCTTTACAGGCTCACGGAGGGCAACGCGATAATCACCACGGACGTAGGACAGCACCAGATGTGGGCGGCTCAGTTCTATAAGTATAAGGAGCCCAGGACCTTTATCTCATCCGGCGGACTGGGAACCATGGGCTACGGGCTCGGGGCGTCCATCGGAGCCGGGGTCGGAAGGCCCGATAAGCAGGTCATCAATATCGCGGGTGACGGATGCTTCCGCATGAATATGAACGAGCTGGCGACGGCAAGCCGCTACAATATCCCGATAGTTCAGATCGTCATCAATAACTCCGTATTGGGAATGGTAAGACAGTGGCAGACTCTGTTCTACAACGGAAGATATTCAAATACCGTCCTTTCCGATAAGGTGGATTATGTTAAGGTCGCGGAAGGGCTCGGATGCAGCGCAAAGAGGATAACCCGGAAGGAAGAGGTGGAGGATACCCTTAAATGGGCGCTGAACCTGGGAAGCCCCGCAGTTATCGAGTGCGTTATAGATGAGGATGACAAGGTATTCCCGATGGTTCCGGCCGGAGCCCCTATTTCAGAAGCTTTCGACGCTAACGATATGAAGTGAGTGAGGGGACGCGAAGATCCGGACTTTTTATAATCGGCATATCCCGCCAAGGTTAATGAGATATTAAGCGATTGCCCTTGGAAAAAGCTTGCAATATGGTTTGGTGTAGTGTATAAACATATAAAGATATGAATAAGGCTTTGCCAAATGTTAAGAGAGGAGAAAAACTATGAAAAAAAGAGTTTTAAGTCTGATCCTGTCAGCAGCAATGGCTGCGGTAGCTCTTACGGGCTGTGCGGGAGGAGCCGCTCCGGCAGCTTCTGCAGATGCAGGCGAGAGCGCTCAGAGCGGAGGCGATGTTTTTAAGATCGGCGGCATCGGCCCCACCACCGGAGCGGCGGCCATCTACGGAAGCGATGTAAGAGATGCGATCCAGATCGCTGTTGATGAGATCAACGCGGACGGAGGCATCAACGGCTTCCAGATCGAGTATAAGTTTGAGGATGACGAGCATAATGCAGAGAAGGCCATCAATGCCTACAATACCCTTAAGGACTGGGGAATGCAGATGCTCATTGGTACGGTTACCTCAGCTCCCTGTATCGCCGTAAGCGAGAAGACAAAGGAAGACAATATGTTCCAGCTTACTCCTTCGGGAACGGCTGTAAACTGTGTACAGTATGACAACGCATTCCGTGTATGCTTCTCAGATCCCAACCAGGGAAGCGCTTCAGCCGATTATATCGCGGGCAATGCGGAACTTAAGGATTCAAAGATCGCTATCATATACGACAGCTCCATAGAGTATTCCACCGGTATCCATGACAGCTTTGTGGCAAAAGCCGGAGAGCTTTCACTTAATATCGTATCGGATACCTCATTTACTACCGATTCAAATACCGACTTTACCGTTCAGCTTCAGTCCTCCAAGGATGCCGGAGCGGATCTTCTGTTCCTGCCCATCTATTATCAGGAGGCATCCCTGATCCTTCAGCAGGCCGATTCAATGGGCTATGCCCCTGTATTCTACGGCGTTGACGGAATGGACGGAATCCTCGGCGTTGAGAACTTCGATACCTCCCTTGCAGAGGGCGTTTATCTGCTCACTCCCTTCTCCGCAAATTCGGAGGATGAGCTGACAGTTAACTTTGTGAAGAAGTTCCAGGATCTTACCGGACATATTCCCAACCAGTTCGGCGCTGATGCTTATGATGCTTTATATGCAGTTAAGGCCGTATGCGAGGCTCAGAACGTTACTCCTTCAATGAGCATTTCCGATATGTGTGAGGCAACGAAGAAGGGAATGACCGAGATCGAGCTTTCAAATGTGCTTACTTCTCCTAATTCTATTTCCTGGACAGCCGAAGGAGAGCCCAATAAGGATCCCAGAGCCGTTATCATTGAGAACGGAGAGTATGTTCTTGCGGAATAATGCATGAAATTACGGTAGACGCCGGATAAATCCGTAGTTTACCATATGTATCGGCAGACAATTTCACTGCCGGGTATATTATGTGTGGGCAGGGAGAGGGAAAATCCCGTAACCCGGCCCGGTAAATGAACTGAGGGTCGAAGGGTCATGAGGGCGTGGAAGCCTGTAACCTTTTGACCCTTTGGTCATATGATGAGGAAGAAAGATCATGTTAAATTTTCTGACCTATTTTGTTAACGGAGTCAGTCTCGGAAGCATATATGCCATAATAGCGCTGGGCTACACCATGGTGTACGGTATTGCCAAGATGCTTAACTTTGCTCACGGCGATGTGATCATGATAGGCTCATATATAATATATACCGGGATGGTGACCTGGGGGATGAATCCTCTTCTGTCAATAATAATTGCGATGGCCGGCTGTACGGTCCTCGGGATTGTTACCGAAAAGGTCGCATATAAACCGCTGAGAGGAGCTTCCTCATCCCTTGCGGTGCTGATAACCGCCATAGGCGTAAGCTACCTGCTTCAGAATCTGGCGCTGCTCATATTTTCGGCAAACCCCAAGTCGTTTTCGTCGGTGATAAGCTGGGAAGGCGTGACTCTGTTTAATGATGAGCTTAAGATACAGGGCGTTACGATCATTACCATAGTGACCAGTCTTGTTATCCTGTTCGCGCTTCAGACCTTCATAAACAAGACGAAGCAGGGACAGGCCATGGTGGCTGTCTCGGAGGATAAGGGAGCCGCGGCGCTGATGGGGATCAATGTTAACGTCACTATTTCACTGACCTTTGCCATAGGCTCGGGGCTTGCGGCCATAGCCGGAGCGCTGTTATGCTCGGCTTATCCGAATCTTACCCCCTATACCGGCGCAATGCCGGGTATAAAGGCCTTTGTTGCCGCCGTGCTCGGAGGCATAGGTTCTATTCCGGGAGCCATGATAGGAGGACTGCTTCTGGGCGTCATAGAGAGCCTGAGCAAAAGATATATTTCAACCCAGCTTTCGGATGCCATTGTTTTTTCCATCCTGATAATAGTGCTGTTAGTAAGGCCCACCGGTTTATTGGGAAAGAAGATTCAGGAAAAGGTATGAGGGCTTTATCATGAAATTGACAAAACAGACAAAGAAAGACCTTTATACATATGGTATGGTGATCATCTTCTATATCGTCATTATGGTTTTGGACGGGATGGGAGTGCTCTCTTATCATATAAAGGGACTGCTGGTTCCGCTCTGCTATTATTCCATAGCCGCTGTTGCGCTTAACCTTGTGGTGGGAATACTCGGAGATCTAAGCCTTGGTCATGCGGGCTTTATGTGCGTTGGAGCCTTTTCCTCCTCGCTTTTTTCGGTAGCGGTCAAGGAAAGCCAGATGCCTTCGGGGCTCAGGTTCCTTATTGCGCTCGTGATAGGAACCCTTATTGCCGCTCTTTTCGGCTTCCTTATAGGGATACCCGTGCTAAGGCTTAACGGCGACTACCTGGCTATTGTTACGCTGGCCTTCGGAGAGATAATCAAAAATATACTGGCTGCCATCTACCTGGGCTATGATGAAGAGGGGCTGCATATTGCCTTCAAGAGCTTTCAGCTTCAGGGAGAGGGTAAGATGCTCATAAACGGAGCCATGGGCATCCAGGGCACACCTACAGATTCCACTTTTACAATAGCTATTGTTATTTTATTGATCGCTCTGTTTATAATCCAGAATATAGTCAATTCCCGGACGGGACGCGCCGTTATGTCCATAAGAGATAACAGGATAGCGGCGGAGGCTGTCGGGATCAATGTGACAAAATATAAGATGCTGGCCTTCACCATATCCGCGGCCATAGCAGGGACCGCAGGAGTATTGTTCTCCCATAATACGACGACCCTGACCGCCACCAGCACCTATTTCGGATATAATGTTTCGATACTGATCCTTGTATATGTTGTACTTGGCGGGATAGGCAATATCAGAGGAAGCATCATCGCTACGGCCATCCTCTATATCCTTCCCGAGATGCTCAGAGGCCTTAACAACTATCGTATGCTGATCTATTCCATCGTACTGATAGCTATCATGCTTATAAACTGGGCTCCTTCTGCGATAGGCTTCCGTGAGAAGTACGGGTTAAGGGCTTATCTGGCAAAAAGACAGGAAAACAGGCCGGTTCCCGGCAATAAGGGGGGAATTTGATATGTCTGCCTTACTTTCCGTAAATCATCTGAGCATATCCTTCGGAGGTCTCAGGGCGGTGGATGACTTTAGCGTTGAGATAAATAAGGGAGCGCTCTATGGCCTTATAGGCCCGAACGGCGCGGGAAAGACCACGGTGTTCAATCTTCTTACCGGAGTATACAAACCCAATGAGGGAAGGATACTGTTGGATGATAAGAATATCACCGGCAAGACAACGGTGGAGATAAATAAGGAAGGGATCGCAAGAACCTTCCAGAATATCCGGCTTTTCAAGTATCTTTCAGTGCTGGATAACGTTAAAGTCGGTTTACATAATCATTTTGAGTATTCCACATTAGCGGGGATCCTGCGTCTGCCTTCCTATTTCAGGGTAGAGAAGGAGATGAATGAAAAGGCTATGGAGCTTTTGAAGGTCTTCGAGCTGGACGGTGAGAGCGAGTCCCTTGCAAGTAACCTGCCCTACGGCAAACAGAGAAAGCTTGAGATCGCAAGGGCATTGGCGACGGAGCCGAAGCTTTTACTGCTTGACGAGCCCGCTGCCGGGATGAATCCCAATGAAACCGGTGAGCTTATGGATACCATCCGGTTTGTAAGGGATAAATTTGATATGACCATACTGCTTATCGAGCATGATATGAAGCTGGTATCGGGAATCTGCGAGGAGCTTACCGTGCTTAATTTCGGATCCATCTTAAGCCAGGGAAAGACTGCGGATGTCCTTAACGATCCTGAGGTTATCGCGGCTTATCTGGGATAAACAGATATTTGGAAGTTGAAAACCACCATATAGACTCGCGAATCGCTGAAAAGATGCGATTTGCTCGTTATCTTATGG
>JAEEGL016443572.1_pt1 | contig 10342 bp, 9 predicted proteins | sample 9134231 | NCBI WGS metagenome assembly JAEEGL01 (sample SAMN16246548, study PRJNA631951) | gut metagenome | biome: gut microbiome; feature: rumen; material: fiber-attached | host: Bos | place: Iran: Karaj | collected 2018-10
AGCATCCCTTTGTGTGCCTTCAAATCGATATTTTTTTGATGAGTGATTTGGACCTAATCACTCCGCCAAAACATATCTTTTGCCCACCCCAGTCCCTACCCAAGTGAGGGAGTTAAGGATTATGAGTTAAGCGAAGGCATTAGTGCAACCGCCGTGCAACCGCGGTTTCACCAGTAACACACAGAATGGCTGATATTTACAGGCAGTGAAACCGGTGAAACCGAAATTAGCATTCAAGAGAGAGCAAGTGAAACTGAAGTGAAAGTGCAGTATCAGTCACATCGCGCTGACGTTCACTCATTTACGCCAAAGTGATACTGTGATACTGATTTTGCAAGACTTCTCAGTAGAACAAATTTATTCTGTTTCCCAGATTACCAGGTCGCGAGGGAGGGCGATTTTCTTTGGCTCACCGCTCTTACCTGTTATGATATACTGTTCCAATAATGTTGCGTCTATTTCTGTTAGAAATGCAGCTCTTACCCGTGAACACTTCTCGTTAATTGAGTTAAGTAGTGGATTTGTAACATCCTCTATACTGTGTAACGCCCTTTCGTTGAGACCAAAAGGCTTTATTTTCTGGTAGATGTCTGCCAATTCTTTCCTGTAATCAGGTAGATGTTTAAATGAAATTCCCTCGGGATGTTTCAAAAACAGAAAATAGATGGCTTTGACGATAGGTTCCATCTTAACTTCTTTCTGATAGTCAAAAAGCATGATGGTATAATCCTTAGATATAGCCAACCTACTTAATTTTACAACGTTTTTAGCCTTTTCATCGCGTCCCCCTAATCGCATCATGGTCTTCTTGCACCTTTCCCCCTCATAATACTTGTCAAGCACATCATTAAAGATGTCGTGAGGTGACACTATGTCAAAGAGTGTCATACACGACTGCACCTTCAACACACCAGGAAATCCTAGAATGTTATAAGCGGATGGATTATTGCAGTTGAGTAGAGCCTGTGTGATGTCCCGTAGCCTTTTGCTTAAATAAGGATGTTCCAAATAAGCTTTTGCTTCCTCCTTACAGGAGATACCGTAGAATTCTGACATACGACTATGCCCAAGACCTTTAATCTGTGGGAAAACATACCATATCCAATTCCCTTGCTTATGTCCCTCTCTTATCTCATTCAGGGCATCGGCATAAGTGTTCTTCTCTGAATCTTGCGCTTTAACAAATCTGTCCAAGTCGTAGTTGATTTCTCCTCCTTGTAAAGCATCGACAAAACTTTTGGGAAGGCAGATGTTTTTGATCTCCAAAGCATTCTTGAAGAACTGAGCCATTTCATCATCTCGATAGCCACCAAGTCCACAGCCTATTCTTGTTACATAGAAAAAGAGTTCAGGATGTTCTCTTGTAAATGCAAGGAACCGATCTACAGATTCCTTCACCTCATTGTCCTTCCTTACGCCTTTTCCAAAATCAACAGGAATAGCATAACTTACACCTTGTAAACCTTCTGCCTGTCCCCAAACAGCACCAAACTTCTTCCGTGCAATACCAGAAGCTCCGCCTGTATGGTAGCCTAAGGTGTTGCTACCGAATACGAAAACCTGATTTGGCAACAATCTGTCTATGTAATCAGGGGTAAACCCTTTATAATCAATATCTGCCATAACTAACCAATTTCAATAAGTGGTATACAATTACTAAACGCCTCCTCATTATAATCCATAACTGCCAATGAATAGTCATCGTCAGCAATAAGTTTAAGTCTTTCCCTATGTAGCGTCATTCCACTGCGGAAAATCATATTACTCTTTGACAGTTTTAGCCAATATTTCATCTTTTGGTCAAAATCAATATTTAAATTCATGGCCAACTTAATGTATTGACTATTCTTTGTTTGAGCATTTATTGCCTCTTCTATTTCTGTATCGTACTTATGACTACCAAGTCTTTGCAATCCTGTTTCATACATCATTAGTATAAGGTGAGATAAAGCATCACTGGCACAGAATACAATAGAAGTATCCGAGATTTCAAACGTTCCTGACCTGAAACCCTTTTCATCAAGAGGGTCTTTACAACTTATCAAGTATGGAGGATGATTAAAATCTACCAGTTTAGTAAAGGAGTGCTGCAATCCTCCTTTAGTCCTGTCATAACAAAAAGCCACACTGTCCCCATAACTAATCCACCTACATTCATCCTCAGATACTTTCCACACAGCAACCAAAGTAGCGAAAGAACCTTCGTCATAGAATTTATTCAAGAAAAGGCCTCCTTGCATTTTTGCCAATGCCTCATGCTCATTGTAGAACTTCTCCCAAATGCTCTCAATCCACGAATCAAATTCCGGAAAATCATGTATTGGCTTATCGGGTAAGTGTGCAACAAGATATCGTGACCATTGATCTGCAAAGACACCACCGCCCCCTGCTCCATCAGAAACGGCAATCAGACCGTTCTCCGCGCGAACAGCATCTTCACTAACCTTTTCTCCGAACTTGGGTATAGATACACTTTTAGCTTTCATCATTTGGGGTTTATATTAGTAGGTGTTCCAATATCCATCAATTGAATCAGCGTAGACATATCTGTATTAGTGGCCATTGCCACATGTCTGCTATCCACAGAGTCACCACGAATATCGGAAATTTCCTGATTATAGCGAGTAGGTAGCAGGCTCGACATGTCATATAGCAACTCAGAATACTTGTCACCTTTCAATTCTTCTTTTCCAATAGGCAGTAATACCTGTTCCATATTATTGGGCGTGATATGAATGTTCCAGAGGAGCACATTACCATCATTTGTAAACATGGCTTTCAGCTCATTTGCTTGTTGTACTATTTGCTCTCTTGTGGCATGATTAAACTGTCCATCTGTGATGTTGATAATGGTAGGAGGATAGCAGTCCTTCTCATGATGATTCTGCATCCATTGCTCCAGAAGAGCTTTCGCCTTATCAAAAGCCTGATGAACATGAGTCCAATGCCCATCACATCGGGCACTCAGCCACTGCACTTTTTCAATCTCCTTAATCATTGTTCCTTTTCTTGTACGCTTTTCTTCTTTCACAATGATTTTCTTATAGGGATTATTCTTCAATTCTTCCGGAGAAACGAAATCTCGTCCTGCTAGTGTGCCATTCCATCCACTATAAACCTTATGTCCATATCCGATAATTGCAATATCGTAGTAATACCTTACCTCTGTTGTCTTAATACAACGATACACAAGTTCATTAATCTGGTTGTTTACTATTCTTGCAACAGCTTCTGCCAACGACATCTGTTCTCCGTTAAGTATCGTAGTGCGTTTCATAGATACAGATTGATCCACCAAGAAAATAAATGCGGTAGGCGTATTTCGTGTGATCTGGGCCGTATAAGGATTCTTTATTTGTAGTTGCTTTGGTTTCGAAGGAATAGGTATACCAAAGTTCCCGATATTCTTGATGTACTCCAATGGAATGAAATTCTTTACCAGCACCTCAGCCTGGAAATATGGTTGCTCTTCCTCAGGCAGGTCAAAGTGTGTGCGGGTTTTCACCGACTGGAAGTGAATCTGTTTAAAGTCCGAAATAGTCGGGCCAATATTCGGTTTAATGGTGTACCTTGCTGCATTAAGATTTGCATATAGGCTCTCATTCCAATAGATGACTTCCGGATCTATTTCCAATATCACGGGATTAGATATCCTTCCGTCTTTCATGGCAACATACATCATCGGATGTTGTGTTGTAAAACTTACTCGCACATAATCTTCCAGATCTCTACTACAATCCAATTGTCTCGAAGCAGAACTGCCACCAGGTTTGCTGATCTTGATACCTTTGCGGTCACAATCCATCCATGAATACAGACCACCATTCTTGATGATAGACTCCAAGTTGTCTCTATCCGTAAAGTGATACAGCTTCGTTATCTTATGCTGGTCAAGTATCGCCTTGAATTCCTGCCAATTACTTTTTCTTTCCATATTCTTTATTTTTATTCATTAAACAAATCAAGTTCTGTATTATTGCCTTCCTTTTCCTTCTTCTCGCCTTTTTTAGTAGTAACAGCATTCTTAGGGGCGGCATTCTCTTTTGGACCGTATGGATAAATACCTTCCACGTATGCCTTAATCAGCGAGGCGTGTGAAAGAGGTTTCTTAGCATCATCCACGTCTGCATTTGTGTCATAATCCAATAGTACAATGGTCTTACCCTCTTCACTTGCCGCTTTTAAGCGCTTGATGATATGAGCCACCTTGTTTTCCAACACCCAACGATATGTCGGTATGTATATCAGTTTCCTTGCCTCAATATATCCTAATAGTTCAGTTCCGTTCACACCCTTTCGGTGTCCAAGGGTTTTCCCGAATCTCCGAACCGTTCGCTTCAGTCCCTTCATAGTGTCATTCAGAAACAACGACGTATCCACGTCAGCTCCTTCAAACACCTTCAGTCCCTGCCAGATAGCTTCCACACATGTGGCCGTAAATCCTTCACTAAATGGCACGGGAATACCACCGTGAGGATAGAAAGGACTCAGTTTCACCAAGTCATCCTTTGCCCCACTGGTCACGTCTGCCAGTATCGCATCTGAATATTTCTTCAATATTGTGGCTGGCTTCTTCCGTTTAGACTCTACAACAATCATGGCTCTATCTTTTTTAGAATAACCCTACGTCCACCCCTATCAGGACCGTCACGGCGTATAACCCCTTTCGATTGCAAAGCATTTAGGTCACGGCGAATGGTTCTGGCATCAACTCCAAATAAGGCAGCCAACGTAGCGGACGTTTCTAGGACATTTTCTAGGACATTTTCTAGGACATTCCATTGCCCCGTTTCTACAAGCCTGTCAACGATTCTCCTCTGACGCTCAGTGAGTTGACTCTCTGAAATGTGGTCTATGTTTCCTAGGACATCTTGATGTCCGTGATTCACATTTTTCCTCTTGAATGAGACTCTTACACCTCCACAGAAGTTCTCGACTTCTGGCATGGGCAATCCTGCACTCTCAAAGCCCTCACGTATTTTCTTATAGCCTCGTCCCCAAGCATCAATAAAGCCCGCCTTGAAGAAAGCATTGGCAATATTCTTGTTGCGGGGTCGTGATGAATGTTGTCCTAAAAGTGTTTCAAGTGTGTAGCCGGCTGGAAGTTCTCCTTCGTTCCACACGTTCACATGGTCGTTCCATACATGCATCTGGATATGGACACCGGTATAGTCCTTATGTATGATGGCGTTATAGAGTATCTCTCGCAAAGCCTCCTCAGGCACCTCCAGTTTCTCTATCCGATTCATCCCCTTAAAAGTGATGGGCATAATCAGATATTTTGCCTTCAAGAGATCGATGATTCTGTCCGCCATCTGGATGATGTTACCTTCTACGACATCCTGAAACATAAGGTCTGCCTCATCAGCGCCAAAGCGCCCGATATGGAACCTGACGCTGGTGAAGTATCTCTGAGGACTTTTGGCAAAAAGCAATAGTGCCGCATTCTTTAGTTTCCCATCTTCAGTAATGAGATCCAGGTTCTGTAGCAGCGTCTCTATAGGCATATTCCGCTCCTCGTTAGTGATACGTCCGTTCTCATAGCCCTTCCGCAAGAAATAGTCTATTGCGGCTTTGTCCAAATCGTCTATCGTCGCACTGTCATTAGGGATGTCATCCCACGAGCGCCCCATCTTTTTCAGGATAAACTGCTGAAGCGCAGGCCCACGCAGTTCCTGCATCGTACTGCCTGAGCGATAATAGTACTTCCCTTTGTAGTTGATGGGGATATTGCTGGGGGCTATCTCCACTTCGATATACTCCAGCTCTTCCTGTTCATGCAGATTCACATCCACCACGATGCCCATCGTCGTGACAATCTTGTTGGGTATGTCCTCCATCAGCCTATCCACATTGTCAAGCCCAATGATTTCATGCTCATCATTCACGCCGAAGTACATCACAGCCCCCTGTGCATTCGCAAATCCGCAAATCCACGCCAGATATTTATCATGCCAACTCTCCTTGTATTCCACATTCTGGCACTCCTTTGGTTTCATCTTTGCCATATATCTGAAAAAATCGTTCGTTGTTTAAAGTTTATCATTAAAAAACCATTAGAATGGTAATTCCTCTTTTTTAAGATTATAAGAGTTATTCTTGCTAACAACATCTATCAAGACAGAAATTTTATCTGCAAAATAATCAACAACTCCCAATTCAAATAATATTTCATATGTATATTCTACTAAATAATCCCATTTGTTATAAGAGATAACTTCATGCATTTTTATTATGTCAGGACGACTTTTCTTTGAGAATTCTCCATTCACAGAATATCGTATGGAATCGCAATCCACAGTCCACCTATAAAAAGAACTATTGACGCTCTCATCCCACCAAGCAGAAGTGACGGAACATTTATACCAAAGCTGGTTTGGCAGCCACAACTTCCTAAACTCATCAATATTGAAGAGATCTGGTAAAAGATAAACAATTTTCGGTGGATAAAATGATATACTCTTAAAGAAATCTTCTATCTTCTCCATAGCTTGTTTTTCTGAATATTTGCTCATTTCAACTTCTATTGATTGCCGAATGTCAATTACAGAAGAAATGTTCTTTGGAAAATCGTGAGAACGTAACAAAATAAAAAAAGTGCCTAAAAGTATGATTAATTCTTTATCATACAATACATGATTTAATAGAGGGAGTATTTTATTATTCTCAAAAGAGAGGTAATCAAATTCCTCAAACAACATTTTGTCGCCAGTAATAAAAGGAGCGAAAAGATTAGGGTTAAGAGAAACCGCTTTTAGGGACAATAATATAGTTACAATAGGAAAGTCATCAATCTGTTTATCAAAATCATCAACAGTCCTACTCGGATGTCTAAAATTAGGGCTACCCAATTCTTTTGCCTTTTGCCCTTTCATGGATGGAACATACATTCCATCATAGTCAACTAAAACTATATGGAAATCTTTCGTTACCAATATGTTATCAGGTTTTAAATCACCATGTGCAAATCTTTGAGACAAAAGCCACTTTGCCATACGGCTAAATCTGTATGTCATTTCATGCAATAGTTTGGCATTACCCAGATTCTGTAATATAAATTTATCTAATGTAACACCATCAACCCAATCCATCAACAACACAGGGAACTCTGTCTCCTTTGTCTGGTCGGTATCTACAAATAGTTCCTTTTCTAAATATTGGATGGATACAAGATAAGGCGACGAAAAATCTTTCAGCTCTTCCGTTATCTGCTTATATGCCTCAGTCCGCCCTTCCTGCTCTTTGGTGAAACATTTCACAGCATATAGTTTCCCTTCCCGTTCATCTTTCATTTTGAAGATCACAGCAAAGTTGCCGCTGGTCATCACTGGCAGTCCGTCATCACCCAATACAGGTCTCAGATAACTCAGTTCCTCAAAGTTATCTTCAGCCGACATTATGGATTCAATGTATTCAGATATAAGTGGGTAATTCATATGTCGTTTGTAATTTGTTTTTTATCATAATAAACTATAGAATCATCATCTATCCCATCGAAGAAACGATATAGCTGTAGCACTCGTAGCCTTAAGACATCCAAATCAAGCAATTCGTTGATTTGCTTGTTGTCTTTATTTCGCACAATTCGGTTTAAATGATAATCATATCGGAATGCTGTACTATCATTATCTACTTCATTCAGTTGGTGAATTATTCGACCTATATTTTCCACATCTTCATCTACTTGAATGTGTTTAATCAGTTTTGCCCATAATTTATCTAAATCGTGAATGTTGAATTTTGATTCCCCTTGATAAGGTATTATATCTCCATTTCTATATCTCAAAATCGCACTTTTCATTATTATCTCTAAATATTGCCTAAAACAAAATAGAGCAGGAAATATATAACTGTCTTTTGTGAGATTACTTTCTGAAAACTTTATAATATTCAAAAGAAGAACGGATGTACTGATATAACCATTAGGCACTAGTATATCATTACCACTTTTGGTGGTATTAAGTATAGCATCACTTACTACGTCACTTTCAGAGAACAAAACATCTTCTTTTGATAATAAAGGGATATCGTTTGCCATATCATCAATATCTTTTCTTGATAACAACAAGAGTTCTCGCATCAAGCTTTTACGCAGGCTTTTCTTATATTTCCTTTTTAGTTTATAGCGCGTTCTTTTTTTGCGTTTCTTTTTATTATGGAATATCTTTCTATTCTTCATATATTTTAATCATATAATTGGAAATTAACTTGGAAAATACACTTTTTGTATCTTTAGGTACAAGGATTATCTTTAACTTATCTCAACCTATCTCTGATTTTGCATTTTCCTCTTGTTGGACTTTTTTCGTTGCTACAGAATAGAGATAATGTAACAAAGGTTTGACCTCTATTCCCACATCATTAATCATAACCTCTTCAAACTGCTCATAAGTAATGTTATGATTCTTCTTAATTTTCAAACATGACAATTTGATACCAAGATCTATTATTTCTTCGCTGATCAAAACACCGTTAATTGAAGGTGGAGCAAGTTTAATCAATTTTTGGAGTGCCAAATGTTTGCTTCCTTCATTTATTAACAGGATAAGTAAACTTACACCATTGTTAATTCCTTTATCTGTATGAGGGAAAACTTCTTTTACGAATTTAGACTTATTAATTTCGCTATAATCTCTTTCAGAAAAAAGCAATCTATCTGCAGCACCATATACTTCAAACCATTGAGGATTAATAAAAATGGCTTTTAGAGAAAGTAATATTGACACAATTGGGAAATCATCAATATGTTCATCAAAATCATTTTCCGTCCTTAGCGGATGACGGAAATCTGGAGAACCTAGTTCACGAGCCTTTTGGCCTTTCATCGCGGGGACGTACATGCCGTCGTAGTCTACAAGAACGAGGGAACCGTCTTCGCGGACTAAGATGTTGTCTGGCTTTAAGTCACCATGAGCAAAGGGTTGAGGTATGAGCCATTGAGCCAATAGGCTGAAACGATAGGCAAGCATCTCCAAAGCATACTTGTCATCAAGATTCTCGCGAAGATACTTATCCAGCGTCTTACCCTCTACCCAATCCATCAGCAATACAGGGAACTCCGTGTCCGTTGTCTGGTCGGTATCTACAAAAAGTTCCTTTTCCAAAAAATGGATGGAGACAAGATAAGGCGACGAAACATCTTTCAGTTCCTTTGCAATCTCACGATAAGCCTCAGTCCGCCCTTCCTGCTCCTTCGTGAAACACTTCACGGCATAGAATTTCCCATCCCGCTCGTCTCTCATTTTGAAGACCACGGCAAAGTTGCCGCTGGTCATTACAGGCAAACCATCATCACCAAATACAGGTCTCAGATAACTCAGTTCCTCAAAGTTATCTTCAGCCGACTTTATGGCCTCTACGTATTCTGAAATTAACGGGTAGTTCATAAGTTTTTTGTTTGATAGCGCAAAGATACAACTTTTTTCAAGAAACAGTATCATTCCATTAAAATTTCTTTTTCACAAGGCTTGTGATTTTTTTTTTCACTGTATAATTCGCACAGCCTTGAGCGTTTTTGTTAATATCCGATGTTCAGCATTTGTGTTTCAAATGCGTTGCAAAGGAACAACCGTTTTTCTATTGCTGCAAGCATTTCTGCCTCATGAACGGTTCCATTCTCCGTGGAACCGTTTTGGATGTTCCGATTATGCATGTTTATTCCCTTTTCCGTTTCGTCTAACAAAAACTTCTCTAACGTTGCCTTGTCGGGTAATTTGCATTCAGTCCTAAGAACTCGAAAGTGAAGGGCTGACGGATAGTTAGTACAGGCGTGTTTGTTTCGGATTTGATAGTACTCAACAATCTTTGGGGATCTTTGCTGACTCCGCTGCGGAAATAGAGGTTAGTGGAAATCTGGCGGCGCAGTTCCTTGACCGACCAAGTTCCCTTAATGCACTCCGTTTCGTAGAAGAAACGGGCGAGAGGGTCGTCTTGGGTCATGATGTCACAAATATGTGAAAAAGACAATTTTTGGAGGAGCATTTTGGCTGGTATTTTGAATTCATCCGACGGCGTCGGACGAATTGGGAGTTTTAAAACTTCTCCAATCTGAAGTGCGTTACAAAGGTACCACCATTTCCCAATTGCTCAAAGCTTTTCTGACTTATGAACGGTTCCGTTCTCTGTGGAACCTTTTTTCACGAACATTCAGTTTTAGAAAGGGTATTAATGAAAAAACGGACAGCCTGTTCCAACGGTGAAAGTTCATAACAGAGAATCCAAAATATCTGGCTGGCATCTACATCGAAATAGTGATGGGCTATGATATCACGAAGACCTTTTACCTGCTTCCAGGGAATGGTGGGATAAGTAGGGAGCAACTTGCCTTCGGTCACCTTGTCAA
>JAEEGL016543853.1_pt1 | contig 10342 bp, 8 predicted proteins | sample 9134231 | NCBI WGS metagenome assembly JAEEGL01 (sample SAMN16246548, study PRJNA631951) | gut metagenome | biome: gut microbiome; feature: rumen; material: fiber-attached | host: Bos | place: Iran: Karaj | collected 2018-10
ATTGATATTCACGATAATGCCGATTCTCATCAGAAGATTGGGATCCTCTTCAGCGATGCAGAACGCCATATAATCCTCAAATGCCTTACGGACTGGCGCAATCAGTTCCTAAGAGAAGGAAAACCCGGCGCCGCAGAGGGCGTCGGGAAATTATTATTCAAAATGTCTAGCTAACTTTCCTCATCTTCCTTTGTTAAAGGATATGGAAAATCCGGTTCAACTTTAAACGTAAGCGACAGCGATTTGAGTTGGAGAAGGATATCTCTAACTTGAACTGCATTCCCAGAAAAAATAATCGCCGTTGGATTATTCTCCATCATCTTTTTTGCTTGCATGTAGTTTATATTTGATATTGTCGCTACTGTTTTAATTGTCGCTTTAGATATAACATTTCCTTCACCTAAATATACGACATAAACGGTATCATCCTCCTGAATGGGATCTATATAGGTTGTTGCCCAACCCCACCCACAATTTGGACAAGTCATTCCAACGTGCTTATTAGGATCTATAGGGAGCATTTCCGTACCACATTTCTCACATATTACTTTATCGCTCATTTTTTCTTCCCTCCTGGATAGAATTTTTTAAATATGCCACGATTGCTAAGATCAGGCAATTGGGGATTTTCTTTCCTTCGATCGGCTACAACATATCTTCCATTCGGATAAGCCCATAAAACCTTTGTCGGAGCCTCAACAATAACGCCCAGTTTATTGGCAAGATTCTGAGCGAACCCATTGGCTGAAGCGCCTGTATTACAAGCCAAAAGCCGTATAGGCTGTCCACGTTTGTACCCACTCTTTGCCTTTATAAGTTTAGCTGCAGTCCGAGAGTTTATCTCTAACGTCTTTCCATTGTGAGTTATAAGTATAATAGCTGTTCCACCATGCGCCACAACATCGAATACTCCATTTTTATCAATATCTGCTCTGTGTGCTATGTTCAAAAAGAACTGTCCGGGTTCGCTCTGAAACACTGCATCTCCTGCAGCAGCACCGAGTGTTTTCCCAAAACCTCCGTGATACCCTCCACCCATTATCCTTTCACCTCCTTCTGAGAATGAAAAGAAATAGGTTTGATTACTATGATGTTGATTCCGTTTCTCTTAAGATCGTCACTGCATTCCGGTACAGCACCATAAAACACTATTGTTTCAGGCTTCAGCCTTTCTGCAACATACCGGACTCCGGAATCAAATACCTTACGATATCCCTTATCTTTAATACATCCCAAGGTACCTATAACAATGGTGCCATGCCTTGATATCCCATCACAGCAGATATCAAACGTTCTGTTATCTCCAAATCTAATGTTTGGTATTACTTTGATGCCTTTACTCTGAAGCCATGCTCCGATAGTTCTTGCTCGAAAGATATTCCATATTTGCATCGCATATGGCATATCATAGTAAACACTAAAATCCGGAGTAATAACACCATCAAACTTGCTTAATAAGTTTAGATATCTGTTTGGGCTGTTCCAAATTCGTTCAAATAGAAAATCATCCTCATAAAAGCAGACCCATTGATGGAAATTCTGCTTTTCCCTAAGGGCCTTGGAAAATGTGATTATTCTTCTTGGCACCTCGTGTTCTTCTTTTAATACCGGAAAATCGTATTCTCCAGCATAACTTGCTTTTTCCAGAAGGGATGCGTGAAATACGTCAACACATCCCCCTCGTTTACCATTTTCTTTAGCCATAATAGACCTCCTTCAAATCAATAAGTTTTAATTTGAAAGAATAAAGCGCTTTGTTTCTTTCGCTATATAGTCTACGAAAAAAAGAAAACGGGTATTAAGAACGATTTTCGGGATTTTATAATGGTTCTATAAACATTGAGTTCATTATTTTTCTCATATTTTCTATTCTGGTTCTGGTCCAGTTCTTCTTTTGCCAGATTGAAAATAAATCGTAGTATCTTAAAAACGACGCCCAATCAGACACATCGGAGTTCTCCCTGAACCAGTCTTTATATAGGCCTCCTTCCGTTGACGGTACACATTCCATATAATTAACGTAGATGACGATTATCTCTTTAATCATATTTTTAAGAATGGTTTTATCCTTTACAGAAACATTTGGAGACAGTAAGTAATCAAGAGTTAAAAGCCTCTCCTTCACGATTCTGCTTGTTGTTGATACTGAACCACCAAACCTGGATTCGATGTGCACTTCCGCGCATAACAATGCAAGTGTATCTAAATCTACTTCTGTTATGCCATACTCTTCCATTATGCATGCTGCAATATAAAAAGCTTCCAGTGCGTAATGCCATTCCAAAGTAAAGAACGCAATTGAGGTAAATACCATGTCTTCATCGCTTTTTTTCGATCTCTCTATCAGTTTCTCAACAAGATCATCATATTGATCAAATATTTCCACAAAACGTGCATTGGACACTTTTTTTACGGAGACAATACGTTTTTCTACAATTGCTTTAATAATGTCAAGATCGTGAATGTTTTGGTGCTCAAAGAAATTCATTTCTGTGAATTTGTACCCCTTGAGCTTGTCCTCCATAGAATCCATATCTATGTTGGAAAACTTGTGATCAGGTCCAGTATAGCGTTCCGTCTCCTCAAGTTTTCTTTTCTTGTATTTCATTGCATAATGTACAATCCTGGACTGACGCATTCTTTCGCTATCATCTGCGTCGATCTCCTGCAAAAAATGCCTTAACGGATATACCGAATCACTGTAATCAAACGAATACTTTATATACTCAAGGACGATATAGTTAGTGAGTCCGATTATCCAATCCGGATCTTCATCTTCTCCAACGCCAAAAATATATGCCCTTTGCTCACACGGCATTTGAAGCAATGATTCCATTACATCAGTATATAGATACTGCATTTTTTCTGTCATTTCGGGAATTATTGATGCCATTTTATCTTCATCGGTTATTACCATAGTGCAGTTATCATAGACCCCACTCTATGTATATAGATGTGAAAACGGTACGGCAAGACTAATCTTCCGTTATGCCGCAAGCGCATTTGCGTTAACAGCTTCTATCGTTTTTCTTATTCCCATCCAAACAGACATGTCTGTAAAGATCTCCACAATACTGCCCTGGTCGGTAAATGGCGATTCCTGAAGCACGGAGAGATCCTTCATTAGACCATTATGGACAATGTATTCCACGATTTGATTCACAAAATAGATTTGTCTACTATCTAACGAAACATCATTAAGATATTCTGAGAATGCTTCTTTCGCAGCAGCCATATCCAGTCCCACGATCTCTCGTACGAATTCGCCAAGAGGTTTGTCACCGTACTCCGCCTCATAATCCTGCTTCGTGCCAAGCTCACTCCACAGGATAGATTCCAATTCTTTTACGTCTGACGAAGTAAGCGGTACATTACTCTTAAGCTTAGCTATAACGGCATTATCCTGATGCTGACGCACATAGAACTCCGCTTTAGCTTTGTAATTTTTAAGGTCATCATTCTCCAGATCAGAATCATTCCATTCAATAGACAATATCTCATCGTCAAAATTCGTATCGTAACGAATACGATCGACCGGAATGTATTTCATCAGATCGCGTAGATTCTCTCGTATATACTCGAATTCATTGATACCAGCACTTTCAACATAGTCCGTATAAAGGATCTTGTTGATAAGATCTGTCTGCGCCATGATCTCGGGAATATTCGCTATGCTTGCGATGGCATTTACTTTCTTAAATAGATCACTACGAGCCTTCCCGTACTTTTTACCTATAAGATAGGCAAGCTCTATTCCGTACATCAGCGCGTCAAAACGCAAAGCTTTAGGATCGTCATCCTCAGGTGTTATAAGTGGGGCAAGCTCCTGCCCCATAATAAGCGTATTTTCATACGTCAAAGTCTTATAATTATCGGGGTCTGAATAGAGTTCTACGTATTTAAGATGTTGTTTTACGGCGAAATTATCCCGATTCAAATCGCTAACTTTTCGGACCATGTCCTCAACTAGGGCCTTTCTTAGTTCAATCAGTTCCTGGGTCTGATATGCCAGATTCTGAAGCTTGTAAGCAATCTGTGATTTCAAATAGAAGATTGCACCTTGCAATGCAATCATATTTGCAGTCGCACGTCCTTTGTTCATGCGGAAGAATTCGAAATTACCGCAAAAGTCGAAGATATAGAACTTCTGCTTGTCTTCACCATCAATCAGGTTGGGGCAAAGGCGAGTACCTCTGCCAATCATCTGCCAAAACTTCGCCTTGCTCATCACTTTCTTGAAGAACACAAGATTCAATACTTCAGGTATATCGATCCCGGTATCAAGCATATCTACTGATATGGCAATTTGCGGGAGTTTGTTCGGATCTGAGAACTCGTCGATTGCACTCTGTGCGTAAGTCATATAATTATCTATGACCTTTGCATAGCCAGACAAATTGGGATATTCCTTATTGAAAACTTCCAGAATCTTTTCAGCATGAATATGGCTCTTGGCAAATATGATAGATTTGCCTATCTTATTCCCATAGTCAATTTTCAGTCCTTCGGTCATCAGAATATGAAGGACTTCCTTGATAGTATCTTCATTGAAGATCCATTCGTTGAGCGCTGATGATGCTATGCTTTCAGGTAATTCGCCATTTTCATCTTCAAAGGTATCCTCATATGCAAGTTTGTCTTCGTCAGAAAGTTCATCATAGACTATTCCATCCTGTATGAATTTAAGGGTGGTCTCTACGGAAACGAAATCTACAAGGTAGCCATCCTGGACAGCCTGAGCAAGTTCATATCCATAGGTCGGAACACCGTTTTCAAGTTCAAACACCTCATAAGTGTTTTTATCGATCTCATCTTTAGGAGTAGCTGTAAGACCAATCAGCGGAGCATCGAAATAGTTAAAGATATCCTGATACTTGTTGTAAATAGACCTATGCGCTTCGTCGCATATAACAAGGTCAAAATGTCCGCAAGTAAACAGTTTACCTTCATCATCAGATACTGCATCAATGACGTTGTACATCGTCTGATAAGTAGAAAAGACACAGTGAGCGGTATAGTTATCCTTTTCTTCAACCAGATTGGTAACAGACAGGTCTGGCAGCAGATTCACAAAGTTTCTTTTTGCCTGTGTGACCAGGGAATTCCTGTCTGCAAGGAACAAGATATTCTTGACCCATCCATGCTCAAGCAGCACATCGCACAGCGCTATGACCGTTCTCGTTTTGCCGGATCCTGTCGCCATAACAAGCAATGCCTTTCTGCGATTCTTTTTATCAAAAGCTTCGCATACTGCTTTAATGGCATTTTCCTGATAGTAGCGACCTGCAATAGTCTTGTTGACCATAACATGCGCAAGGCTAGTTCTCATCGTCTGGAGATTGAATAGCTTCTCAAGATCTCGTTTGGAGTAAATGGTTGCGCATTTCCGTTCAGGGTACAGATTGTCTGTGATCCTGGTATCAAAACCATTCGTCAAAAAAATGACTGGACGGCGATGATATTTCTTTTCCAAAATGTCGGCATATAACTTTGCCTGCTGCCTTCCTTTTGATACATCAACGCAGGTTCGTTTAGCTTCGATAATAGCAAGGGGCTTTCCGTCATCACCGTAAAGCACATAATCAGCATAACCGATTTCCGACTTATTCGGCATGCCTTCCAGTTCGACTTCATTTATCCAGTTCTTGCCTTCAACCCATCCCGCATCAACAAGCATGGAATCAATATATATTTTTCTAGTCTTGTATTCTGATAGATCAAGTGGCTTGGGAGTATATGTTTGCTGCTGCTCCTCACGGCGGGCAGTCAGTTCTTCTTTTAAGGCTTTATTTTCGGCTATTAGCTGTTCAAGATCAACATCCGGCAGTGCTGGAACAATTGCCATGGTTTCCTGCCCCAGAAGAGATACATCAAATTGACCTTCTTCATAGTTGTCACCATAACAATATGCAACAAAATCAAGAAAGACAAAAAGATTCTCAAGACATAGTTCTGCTTGCTCAGGCGCAATTTTTCTGGAAGAACTGTGGGCTGCATTGTTTGCTACCCTTCGAATGAAATCCATCCTTCTCCAGATATCTGTTCCTACGATATCCCTAAAAGACTCGTCACTCATTAAACTTATCAGTGAATCCTGATATGGCATGACAAGATCACTGTCAACGGAATACATCCATTTGACAGCAAACTCCATTGCCCTACGGCAGTTTATAACGCAAGCCTCAGGATCAATTTGATAGATCTTTTCAGCCGAAATAGCCACTTCAGCAAAAGCATTAAATTGTGGCTCTTTCTTTAAGAAATCAAAATTAGTCATGATCAAGCCCCCACTTGAAAAAATCAATGACTCCGAATTGTCTTATTCAGTTTATATTAATATGCGAGCATATATACAACTTTTGATTTGTCGACCTGTGCGATAACCTCAAAAAACTCTTTTTGAAGGCTCATAGGCGGAAGCATCAGTCGGAGCTTGTTATATTTTCCGACATTAAAGTGCTGCTGAGCAGCGCCGCCAGTTCCTTCTTCGATCTGCCGTTTGCCATGTGGCATATTTGTGTATGTGCACAGATAATACGGATCGACTTGTTCAGTATTGGGCCTTGCAATAATAATATCTATAGCATTGCAGCCTTCATACTGTTTGGATACCACGCATGCTGTACCTGGCGCACCCGACCGGACTATAAGAAGATCCTTTTCTTTCAGCTGTGATTTTGCATTTTTTTCATTTCCCTCATAGGAGAAATACACCCAATCACCATCTTTTATAGTCATTGGCCCTATATTGAGTGACCGAAAAGCTTTTACCCCGTGCTCTGCATCTGTATAATACTGAGCTGGTTTAATAACAACTCCAACCGATACATTTGCAACCTCTTCGACACTGACGACCGGCCAGTTATACGGATTTTCTTCATCCCCAAACATCTCGACAAATCGGGCTTTGATCAGTTCGTCAAGAATATCCAATTCCTTTGCTCGTCCTTGGATTACAGTATCTGCTTTCTCAAGGATGGAGATTATTGCCTGCTGATCACTAATTGGCGGAATAGGTACAATTACTTTCCTTAGTCCTTCAATTGTAATCTGAGGTATTGATGTCCCTGTAATAATGTCTGAAAAATCATACCATCGTAAATAGTAATAAAGATACTTGAGAAGAACCGAATTCGACAAATCATCTAAACACATCGCGTTGCCATTTATGTATGATTTGGCATCAGCAATACGAACAGCCCCACATGTACCACGACATGCAATGGTAATTGTTTCAGATACATGATTGTACTCTGACCAATAACCTATTATCCCATTTGCCCCAAAAACAGGATATCCTTCTGTGAGAAGATCTTTACCCGGAATTGTTTTCCACTGCTTTGGACGGCATATTTCTGTAAGTTTTTTTGTGATGGTTCTCATCCCTACAAACCTCAATTTAACAAAGCAACCAATGCTACCACCACAGCAGCAAAACTTGTCACCCCTGAAAACACTGCAATAACAAATTGTCTATCCTTCTCCTTTTCTATTTCTTTAGCCGATCGATATAGTAATAATGAGAAAAGAAATGCTACTACTGCCAAAAGGAATAATAAAACCAACAACATACAGTTACTAACAATACTCCAAGTCCCGCTAATCCAAGTCATTTGATTAATACCAATCATAATTGTGCTGACAGCCAGCAGTATACTAAACGGAATTCCAACAATTGACATGATTCTAAAGCATACTCCGGTAAGCATCGCAAACATATCCGATACCGTACTCTTCTCCTTGTTAGCCTTTTCCTGCGCCTTTATCATTGCCTCGGCAAGTTTGTCATAGTTAATATCGAGCTGACATTTGTTATGAATAATCAGTGGTTTTTGCCTGTTGTTTCTGTTAATCATTAAGCATTCCCTCCAGTTCGTCCATCGCCGTTCCTATTTCCATCTCAAGTTCACGAAGTCTTGTCATTATTTCAATCGTCGGTGGATACTCTATAGGTTTATACTCTGTTTTTTTGTATTTATTGATGCTCAAATCATAATCATTGGAAACAATCTCATCTTTGGGCACAAAGAAGGATTGCTCTGTTCTAGCACGGTCTTTTTCTGCCTCAAGACTTCTAAAGCGAGCAATGATATCAGGAATATCGTTTTCCGTAACCGGACTACGCTTATCATCTAAGGAAAGACCATCTGCTTTCATATCATAAAACCAGACTTTATCTGTTCCACCATGTCCAGTCTTAGTAAATACGAGAATGGCAGTTGAGACACCCGCATAAGGTTTAAACACACCGGAAGGCATAGATATTACTGCTTCCAATCTGTTTCCATCTACGATCGCCTGACGAATCGCTTTATGTGCAGTCGAAGATCCAAAAAGCACACCATCGGGAACTATGCATGCACAGCGTCCTCCTACGCGAAGCATTCTCAAGAAAAGTGCCAAGAACAACAATTCTGTTTTTTTCGTTTTACATACTTTAAGTAGATCCGTAGAAACCGTATCGTAATCTAAACTTCCCTTAAACGGGGGATTAGCGAGAATAAGTGAGTACTTATCCTTATCTGGATTCTGATCTGAGAGGCTGTCACGGTACTCGATATACGGATTATCGATGCCATGTGTCATCATGTTCATAGCGCCTATGCGCAGCATAGTACGATCCATATCGTAACCGTAGAACATGTGATTCATATAGTGATCCTTTTTCTGTTTGTTAAAAAAGATTTCCTCTCTGCGGTTTTCTTTCAGATATTCTCCGGCTGTGACAAGGAAACCGGAAGTTCCGCAAGCGGGATCGCATATTATTTCGTCAGCTTTCGGATCCATCAGTTCTACCATCAACCTGATGATATGCCTTGGCGTACGGAACTGTCCATTTACGCCTGCTGAAGCTATTTTTGCAAGCAGATATTCATATACATCTCCGCGCACGTCAGAAGACTGCGCATCTCCCATCATCTTATAGATATCATCGAGAGCATCAACAACCTTAGACAGCATCAGCGGGGTCGGAAGCTTAAATATGGCATCATCCATATACTTGGAATAGGCGCTGTTCTTGTCTCCATGGAGGTTCTTTATAAACGGAAATACCCATTCCTGTACAACGGTATACATTTTAGCCGCAGGGAAGTCATGAAACACGCTCCATTTGAGCTGCTGCCCGTCAATATTGCGATCTCCCACCTGAATCTCGTCTGCAAATACGCTCTTGTAAGGCAAGCCAAGCATAGCCGATTCCTTTGCCCTGAGATTATCTGAATCATCCAGATCGTGAATAAACATAAGGTATGTTATCTGTTCGATCACATCCAGAGGATTCGTAAGTCCGCCTGTCCAGAACATCTCCCACAAGCTGTCGATTTTGTTTTTTAATTCACCTGTAATCATTTGTCATCTCCATTCCAAACATAAGATGTATAGCGTCCTCCGCCGATTTTGATGATTTCTCTGTTTTTAAGCAGCTCGGCTAAAGCACGCTGGACCGTTACCTGACTGATATCAGGGCATTGCGCCATGAGATCAGCTTTTGTGATTTTTCCGATATGTCCTTTTATGATCTCTCTGATTCGATCTCCCTTTGACAGTCCGCTTGTTGTCAGGAGCTGCACTCTGCTGCTGAAATCACTATAAGCGGCAACGATGATTCCGAGCATGTAACGTACAAACGGCTCGTAATCGTTGGTTCCTTCATGCCATTCATATGAACTTTCTTGCAATACTTCGTAGTAAGTATCTTTTGAATCCGAAATAAGCTTCTCGATACTTATATACTTCCCAACAATATATCCGGCTCTATATAGCAAAAGGAGCGTTAATAATCTGCTCATCCTGCCGTTGCCGTCGTCAAACGGGTGTATGCACAAAAAGTCCAAGACGAACATAGGTATCAGAAGCAACGGATCCATATCTCCATCGTTTACTGCCTCTTCATATGCCGTGCAAAGTTTATCCATTGCTTCGGGTGTTTCCCATGCTTCGACAGGTTGAAAACGAATACGTTTTGTCCCATCGGCAAGTTCTTCCGCAATATAGTTATCTGAGTCTTTAAAACTTCCTCCGTACGATTTTCCACTAAACTTATAAAGATCCCTATGCAATTGAAGGATCATAGTTGGACGAGGCGGGATATAGTCATAGTTCTCATGGATCGTTGTAAGAACATCACGATACCCGGCAATCTCTTTTTCACTTCTTGTTTTAGGCATAGTCTTATCACGCACGATTTTCTTTAATCGTTCATCAGTAGTGACTATGCCTTCAATACGGTTGGAAGCTTCCGTACTCTGAATTTTTGCAATTTCGATAAGCTGCCCCAGTACATCGCTCTTTGCTTCAACAAATAGAGTCTGTTCACCACGGTATTCATGTATGGCCGTAA
>JAEEGL017071690.1_pt1 | contig 10342 bp, 10 predicted proteins | sample 9134231 | NCBI WGS metagenome assembly JAEEGL01 (sample SAMN16246548, study PRJNA631951) | gut metagenome | biome: gut microbiome; feature: rumen; material: fiber-attached | host: Bos | place: Iran: Karaj | collected 2018-10
ATTGAAGTGAAGGTTGATATGGCCTGCGTGTCATGGGACACCTTCCGAAGCAGCGGTGCTGGCGGTCAGAATGTGAACAAGGTGGAATCTGGTGTACGTTTGCGCTATCAGTATAAAGACCCTTATACGGGCGAAGAGGAAGAAATCCTTATCGAAAACACGGAGACACGTGACCAGCCCAAGAACCGAGAGAATGCCATGCAACATCTTAAGTCTATCCTCTACGACAAGGAATTGCAGCATCGCAACGAAGAGAAGGCCAAGGTAGAAGCTGGCAAGAAGAAAATTGAATGGGGCTCACAGATACGCAGTTATGTGTTTGATGACCGTCGCGTAAAAGACCATCGAACAAATTACCAAACATCTGATGTAAATGGAGTAATGGATGGGAAAATCGATGGATTTATTAAGGCTTATCTGATGGAGTTTTCAAGTAAAGATGAATAATAACAAAAATATTTAACGATATGGCTAAGACTATAAGAAATCAGAAGAAAGAGGCTCGTGAAAAACGTCAAGAGAAACAAGGAAAACAAATGTTGTTTGGCCTCGCAATCATTGCTATTGTATTAGTAGTATTGATGTTCATGTACTACTCAACACAAGTTTAAGCATGCCATTAGAGATAGAGCGGAAGTTTTTAGTGTTAGATGACAGCTACAAGAGCTTAGCAACTTCAAGTAGTCACATCAAACAAGGATATATCTATAGCGGGAAAGGGAAGACTGTACGCGTGCGCATACGTGACGAGAGAGGTTACCTCACCATCAAAGGGCCATCAGACAAAGCTGGCCTCAGTCGTTATGAGTGGGAAAAAGAGATCGATCCACATGATGCGGAAGAGTTGTTGCAACTTTGCGAACCTGGCATAATTGACAAAATGCGCTACCTCATTCCTTCTGGCAAGCACATCTTTGAGGTGGATGAGTTCTTTGGTGAGAATCAAGGATTGGTAATGGCCGAAGTTGAACTTTCTTCAGAAGAAGAATCTTTTGAGAAGCCATCTTTTATTGGCATAGAAGTAACGGGCGATCGCCGGTATTACAATTCTCATTTACGTGAGAATCCATATTCAAAATGGATGATGTGTAATGAATAATATTCAATGGACAGAATACATACCTCAAGAGATGATCAATTTCCTGTTGGTCACCCTCTTCTCGTTACTGATAGGTCTTTCGCTCCATAGATTAAACCTTAACAAGGAAAGTGAAAGGATCCTTTTTGGTACCGACCGTACGTTTACGTTCATTGGCATCTTTGGCTATTTGCTCTATATCCTAGAACCTGAAAACTATACATTGTATATATTTGGAGGTGTATTGTTGGGCATGCTACTTTCTATCCATTACTATGTCAAGCAGTCACAATATCATTTATTTGGCGTAACTACTATCGTTATTGCTCTCATTACTTATGCATTGCCACCCATAGTGGTGACACAACCTTCATGGTTTTACGTAATGGTGGTAGTGTTAGTTTTGCTTTTCATAGAGATGAAGCACAACTTTGCTGAGTTGGCTCAACGCATGAAAAACGACGAAATGGTGACACTTGCCAAGTTTCTCGCCATCAGTGGTATCATCCTCCCTATCCTACCTGACGAGAACCTTCTCCCCGGCATTAACCTCACTCCTTATACAGTATGGCTGGCAACGGTTGTAGTAAGTGGCATCAGTTACCTCTCTTATCTCTTAAAGAGGTATGTATTCCGCGAGTCCGGCACTTTAGTGAGCGGTATCCTCGGAGGCTTGTATAGCAGTACGGCTACTATCAGCGTATTAGCGCGTAAGGGCAAGCAAGCTACAGGAGCCGAAGCAGAAGAATGCGTAGCTGCTATGCTGATGGCTGTCAGCATGATGTTCTTGAGATTCCTGGTATTGATTGGCATCTTTAGCAAAGAAACATTGTATATCATCTGGCCATATATGCTGATTATGTCGGCAGTGGCTTTCCTAGTAGGCATACGCATCCACATGAAAAACCGCCAGCAACTAGCTGCCGCTATGAAGATTGAAGATGATACTGACAGCAGCAACCCCCTAGAGTTCAAGGTGGCGTTAATATTCGCTGTATTGTTTGTTGTCTTCACCCTTATCACCCACTTTACTGTGGTATATGCTGGCAATAGGGGTTTGCATATCCTTTCGTTCATTGCAGGCTTGAGTGATATCACACCTTTTATTTTGAACTTATTAGAGAGTACAAGTAGCATTGCAGTAGGTGTGGTGGCAGCTTGCAGCATGCAAGCTATTATTAGCAATATCTGCGTAAACATGTGTTATGCTCTTTTCTTCTCTGGAGGCAACAAAGTGATGAAGCCCCTTATTTTACGCAGTTTTGGTATTGTCATAGTTGCCAACATCATCATGCTTGCAGTGCATTATCTGGTATAACGTCTCCTATTATTATAAGAAGGCTTTACTACTCCTGGCAGTAAGCTTTGCCATAATGTAAGGGAAAGGTTCCCTCCCGTCGGCGTAGTATCTGCCATGGGTGAACGCAAAATCTCCCATAGGGGGATAGAAGATACTGCAGTCAATGATAGCAAATACTGCGATGACCCATAGAAAAGCCTCCCACGAGTATTGGGAGGCATTCCTTTGTTTAACCCGCCTTTAAAGAGGGAGAAATTATTCTACGAAAACTATCAAACGGTGATAGTGTGTTAATGCAGGGGTCCCATGATCAGTGGCTTCTAAAATCAGGTGAATGGTATCGCCAGCCTTAGCATCAGCAGGTATTGTGAAATCTGTAGCTGCGGTTTCTGGATTAGCCACAGAAACATTGCCGGCATAGCTGCCCACTTTGAATTGCCACCACTTAAGTGTGATTTCATCATTATCAGGGTCTGTCACTTTAGCTTTGACCTTCAGAGTCTCTCCCGGTTTACCAGATAATGACAAAGGAGCTAAGATTAGCGGATGATGATTGGCACCTTCAAACCGAGGAGTGATACTCCAACGAAGACGCTCTGCAAAATCATTCTGGGCAGCAGGAACAAAATCAGGCATTACAGGATCAGCAGCCCCCAACACAAAAGTAGAGGTTTGTCCTTCTGTATTGGGTTGTTGGCGACCGCCCCACCCCCCATAGGTGTCATCCTGAAAAGCACGCAAACCATTACCTAAAAGATTAAGGTAAGTAAAGGTATCGCCCTCGGCCAAGAACTCTCCTTTCGGCTGAGGAGGCATCCAAACCACATAACCCATCTCACGCAATTCATCTGCCGTATAGCCACTCAAGCCAAAGTAATCCATAATATCGCCTTTTACCATCTGCTTCCCATCACCCCATATACGATACATGGCCCCCAAAGGTCCGCGGCTGCTGATATTCTCTGCCAACCACCGGGCTGAATAATATACTTTATCTTCTTCAGGAACACGCATCTGTGCGCCATAAGCCAAAGGCACTGTGCCACCACGCACATTCAGCACCCCAATCTCCGGCCAGTTAGGCTTGATGTAATTGGCAAAGGTATCATCTTGATCTCCACTCAAACAAAGATAAACCTTTTTCTGTATTCTGTCTTTCAAATCTATCCAGTTGGGAGCACCTTCATTTTCATCTTGTATTGATTTCAAAGCTCGGGCAATAGTGCTGCAACCTCCCCAGGCTGTGATAAACAGCTTTCCTGGCACATTGTCAAGTATCTTCTCTTTGATAAGGTCACTTCCTGGAGAATCTTTCGATATATCACCATCAAACTCGACATTGCCCCATCGTACGATGGAACGCATATAATCGGGCGCAGGATAATCGGCATGTACTTTAAGATTAGGATAACATGCTTCATAGGCATCCACCACATCATCAATGAAACGTTCTTCTGGATTCCATCGCCAAGATTCCATCGGTCCATAATTCAATCCATTGCGTGTATATTCACGCCCATCAACAAACCATTTCGTGCCTTTACCATCACCTTTCCAATGAAATTGACTACTTGCATAAACCAATCCTTCCAACTGCATGTCGGGTGCATAGAGCACCAAACGAATCAGCGAATTGAGGTCATCCAACTCTGGGTCGCAGGTAATGATAACTCTTGGCTTCTCTACTTGCTCAAAGTTAGCATTATTATCACATGCTACCCAGCTTAAAGCTAAGCAGCAAACTATCATGGCATAAACGATTTTCTTCATATCCTTATTGATGTTTTTTCTCCTCCTGAGGGATGCGAAATGCTGTATAAAGTTGGATAATGGCGGCTATAAGCAAACACACAATCCACTCGTTACCGTGTGAATACAGCATTAGGATACCCGTAAGCACCAGAAACAAAGCGCCAAACATTTGCTGACGATAAAGCCTTTTGAGTGTGATATCCTCTACATGAGGTTGAGAAAAGATTTGTGCTATGGCGGCGGTAACAGAACCGATGATAAACATATAAGGCGCATACTCCCATCGTGTTATATAAACAGCAGCACCCACTAAAGCAAAAGTCATGCCCACCATGAATAAGATGTTGAGTTCTTTCTTCATTCTTGATCTTCAGCAAAGACAAATATATCTTCGTTCGGTTTCTTCATAAAATATTTCTCACGTGCAATGCGTTCAATGGAATTGGAATCAGCATTCAACTCATTCAATTTGCGGGTACTCTCACGATACTCTTCACGATACTTTTCAATCTCACTTCGTATAGCCGACTCTTCTTTTGAAAGCTCCATGCGGTAGATAATGCTATTCTCATCAACAAAGCCAATGATAACAGCAAAAATCAGTATCGTGATAAGATACTTGTGCTTACCCAGGAAATTCCAAAATGACGACAATTTATCCATGATACAATACTATACTTTACTTATGATTTCTGCAAAAATAATGATATTTCTCGAATAATGGAAACATAAATGATTTATTTGCATAATAGATGGGAAAATGTTATTTTTGCAGAAATATTAGTATGATAATAATATGGAAAACTACATAGTTTCGGCAAGAAAATACAGGCCAGCTACATTCGACACTGTAATTGGTCAGAAGGCACTGACCACCACCCTAAAGAATGCCATCGCTGATGGTAAACTGGCACAGGCTTATTTGTTCTGTGGACCAAGGGGGGTGGGAAAAACCACATGTGCCCGCATCTTTGCCAAGACTATAAACTGCCTTAATCCTACACCTGAAGGCGAGGCATGCAACGAATGTGAAAGTTGCCAAGCTTTCAATGAGCAACGTTCATTCAACATACATGAACTCGATGCAGCCTCCAACAATTCGGTGGATGACATTCGTCAACTGGTAGAACAGGTAAGAATACCACCACAAATCGGGAAATACAAGGTTTATATCATTGATGAGGTACACATGCTCTCTACATCAGCTTTCAACGCTTTCCTTAAAACATTGGAAGAGCCACCGCGTCATGCTATCTTTATCCTTGCTACTACAGAAAAGCAAAAGATTCTGCCAACCATCCTTTCTCGTTGCCAGATATATGACTTTAACCGAATTGGCATCCAAGACATTGTTGATCACCTGGCAAGCGTTGCACAGAAAGAAGGTATATCTTATGAGTTGGATGCCCTTAACGTCATTGCTCAAAAAGCAGATGGAGGTATGCGCGATGCTTTGTCAATATTTGACCAAGTAGTGAGCTTTACCCAAGGTAACATTACCTATCAGAGGGTGATAGAGAACCTGAATGTATTAGACTACGAATACTACTTCCGACTCACAGACCACATGCTTCACAACGATGTAAGCAGCAGTCTACTTCTACTAAACGAAATATTAAACAAAGGCTTTGACGCTAGTAATTTCATCAACGGATTAGGCAGCCATTTCCGAGACTTACTGGTAAGCAAGGACGCCGCCACAATAACCCTACTCGAGGTGGGGGCTAACATACGTGAACAGTATAAAACTCAAGCACAACGTGCCCCACTTCCTTTCCTATATAAGGCCATGAAACTATGCAGTGATTGTGCCTTAAACTACCGTAATGCCCGTAACAAGCGATTCTTGATAGAATGCACGCTTATTCAACTGGCCCAACTTACACAACCCGACGATGAATCGCCAAGTGGGGGGCATGGCCCTCAGCAAACAATAAAACCCATCTTCAACAAAAACTCGCCAGCAGTTGCAGCAGAAGTACAGCAACCTGTAGCACGACAGCCTCAAGTGCAAGCAGAACCAGCAAAATCTGTTCAGCATGGAAGCCAACCTCAACCCATTTCAAGGTCAGCCATGCATCAACAGACACAATCAACTAGTGCTAAGCCACAGGCCATCTCTTCCATAAGTCAGTTGGGAGTCTCCATCAAAAAAAGCCAACCCATCACTATCTCATCCGAAAAGGGACAAGAGGAACATGCACAACACATAGAAAACAAACCTGTCACCCAAGAAAACGTAGAGGGAAGCTGGCGTAAATTCGCTGAACAGCTTCCACACGAACAGGTGGCCATAAAAAACCGCATGCAGAGTATGCGTATTACCCTTATTGAAGGCACACAAGTGGAGATATGCGTTGAAAACGAACTTAATGCAAAGCAACTGAACGAAATGATGGTGGACATAAGGAGATTTATGCAAAAAGACCTGCAGAACTTCTTATTAGAACCGCACGTTGTAATAAAAGAGTTGCCTTTGAGTGTTAAATCGCTTAGCCGCTTTGAACAATATAAGAAAATGGTGGAAAAAAATCCATGGTTGACACAACTTCGCGACAATCTGGGCCTTGAACTCAGTTAATTTAGAAGTATTATAAATAGCTCCTTTTTGCAATGGAGAAGCACCGTATATAAAGAAAAAAGACTAACTTTGTCCTACTAAGTGCAGTAACCTGCGCTGAAGTCTATTATAAATGTGGTAATAAACTAATAAAATTTAAGACTATGGCTCATGTAATTTCTGACGATTGCGTAATGTGTGGTACTTGTGAAGGCGAGTGCCCAGTAGGTGCAATTTCTGCTGGCGACAGCAAGTATGTTATCAATGCTGACGAATGTATCGATTGTGGCACTTGTGCAGCTGCTTGCCCAAGCGAGGCTATTCATCCAGAAGAATAATCTACACTTATAAATGAAAGCCCGGCTCATAAGAGTCGGGCTTCATTTTTTTTTTTAAGATTATCTATCATTTCAAAACAGCCAGCGCTTCTTTAATACGACGAATAGCTTCAACAATATTCTCATCACTGGTAGCATAACTCATGCGAAAACAATCAGGATCACCAAAGGCAGCGCCACTAACACAAGCCACATGTCCCACCTCCAACAAGTACATTGCCAAATCATCAGCATTATTGATCAAGCGTTCACCAACTCTTTTACCGAAGAAACTGCTACATTTCGGGAACAAGTAGAAAGCACCTTGTGGTACGTTTACTTCCAAGCCAGGAATCTCCTTGCAGAGCTTTACTATCAAATCGCGTCTGCGCTCAAACGCCTGACGCATTTCTTCCACACAAGCTTGATTACCACGATAGGCAGCCTCAGCTGCTTTCTGTGATACTGAGCATGGACCCGATGTATATTGTCCTTGCAACTTATTCATCCCTTTGATAATCCACTCTGGGGCTGCTGCAAAACCTATGCGCCAGCCTGTCATGGCATAAGCCTTTGACACGCCATTGATAATTACCACCCTATCCTTGATTTCAGCAAACTGGGCAATGCTCTCATGGTGACCAATATAGTTGATATGCTCATAAATCTCATCAGCTATTACATAAACCTGTGGATACTTTGCCAACACATCAGCCAATCCTTTCAATCCGTCTTTCCCATACACAGAACCTGTAGGGTTAGAAGGTGAACAGAGAATGAGTGCTTTGGTTTGGGGCGTAATGGCAGCTTCCAGTTGAGCTGGAGTAATCTTAAAGTCTTGTTCAATACCAGCACGGATAATCACAGGCGTACCTTCTGCCAATTTTACCATTTCAGTATAGCTTACCCAATATGGAGCGGGCACAATCACCTCGTCTCCTTTGTTTACCAATGTAAGTACTGCGTTGCAAACACACTGTTTGGCACCATTAGAGCAACTGATCTGGGCAGCAAAATAATCCAGGCCATTCTCATTTTTCAGCTTAGCTACTATTGCCTCTCGCAATGCTGGATACCCTGGCACAGGAGAATAACGTGAATAGTTTTCGTCAATAGCTTGTTTGGCAGCTTCCTTAATATGATCAGGCGTATTGAAGTCTGGCTCACCAACACTTAAGTTGATAACATCAATGCCTTGCGCTTTCAGCTCAGAACTTTTCTGAGACATAGCCAACGTCGCCGATGGCGACAAGCTGTTTAATCTGTCAGATAGTGTATTCATATAATTTCTATTTTTGTTTTCTCTTAAAAATGTAGATTATGCCCCATCCGGTCAGCCTTTGTATGTAAATATCGCTCGTTATACGGATTAGGCATCACCTCAATAGGCACATTCTCTGTAATCTCTAATCCATAAGCCTCGAGACCAACACGTTTTACAGGATTATTGGTCAACAGCCGCATCTTATGAACGTTCAAATCACGCAAAATCTGTGCACCTACACCATAATCGCGTTCATCAGCTAAATGTCCCAAACAGATATTGGCGTCAATAGTGTCCATACCTTCCTCCTGCAGTTTGTAGGCACGAATCTTATCCATTAGGCCAATACCCCTACCTTCTTGGTTCAAATATACTACCACACCTTTGCCTGCTTTTTCAATCATCTGCATAGCCTTGTGCAATTGCTCTCCACAGTCGCAACGACGTGAAGCAAAGATGTCTCCCGTCATGCACGATGAATGTACCCTTACCAACACAGGTTCATCGGGTTCCCAAGTACCCTTGAATAAAGCCACATGTTCCAGTCCGTTTGACTTCTGCTTGAAAGGAATGAGTTTAAAATCGCCATAAATTGTAGGCATATTCACCTCTACTCCCCGCTCCACCATTGACTCTTCTTTCAGACGGTAAGCAATGAGGTCTTGTATGGTAATAAGTTTTAGGTTATACTGGTCAGCAAAACGGCGCAGTTCTGGTAACCGAGCCATCGTGCCATCGTCGCTCATAATTTCCATTAGCGCACCAGCAGGATAGAGCCCCGCCATTCGAGCCAAGTCTATTGTGGCTTCGGTATGACCTGCACGCCTTAACACGCCCTTGTCTTGTGCGTACAGAGGGTTTATGTGCCCAGGACGTCCAAAGTGCTCAGGTTTAGAAGTTGGGTCGGCTAATGCACGGATGGTAGCAGCACGATCAGCCGCCGATACACCAGTAGTGCATCCTTCTAATTTGTCTATGGTCACAGTAAATGGGGTACCCAGCATTGAGGTATTATTAGTCACCTGATGAGGCAAGTTTAGTTCCTCACATCTTGAAATCGTAATAGGAGCACATAGAACGCCACGAGCATGCTTAAGCATAAAGTTTACTTTCTCAGGCGTTATTTTTTCAGCTGCAATTACCAGGTCTCCTTCATTCTCGCGGTCTTCATCATCTACCACTACCACAAAGTTGCCATCTTTAATCTCTTGCAATGCCTCTTCAATAGTGTCCAACTTTACTTTTTCCATAGTATCTTTAGTTATCTGTTAATATTCTTGTTTTGATAATTGTCATCACCTCTTGATTCGTCTCCACCACACGGTCCAAGTCTTTAGCAAGCCTTGCCCTAAAAGCCCAACTGCGGAAGAAGAGTACTAGTCCCAAAGGCAGCGCCACGCCACACATCAAATTCAGCCATTTGTTCTGGAAAGGTCTGAGGTGAGCATGAGGCGAAATAATGGGATAGTTGTTCAAAGCAAGCAACAGGTGGTTGTCTCTCGAATTAGCCATATCCACTATCACTGTTTCCAATATTTCGTTGATATAATCAATCTCTTCATCATTCTGCTCACCCTTCCAGAACTTGATATAATTGGCTGGTCGTTTCAAGTCGTGCCTGCTTGTATAGTTCACAATGCGGTCAGTAAGGTTCTGCAGAGCGGCCGGTAAGGTTAAGTAGTCTGGGTCAAGAATCACCACATCCTTGCGAGTAATGCTTCGCTCAGTGCGCATACCAAACAATCGTCTAAAGAACTCCTTATAAGTATCAATGTTCAATGCCACTGAATCGTTATTCGATTTATAAGTAAGATAAGCGCCTACAGGTGCCAATCTAACAGTACTCAGCCACATGCCCTCCCATGCCAGCCAATTTCCATCACGAGCCAGTTTATAGCCAGTGTTGTTGATGATATAATAGAAGATGAATATCAGTACCGAAATCACTACTGGCATACCCAGTCCGCCCTTACGGATAATGCCTCCCAAGGGGGCACCGATAAAGAAGAACACCAAACATGCCAGCGATAAGGTGATTTTTTCGTGCCATGCGGTCATGTGTCGTCTCATG
>JAEEGL017356621.1_pt1 | contig 10342 bp, 11 predicted proteins | sample 9134231 | NCBI WGS metagenome assembly JAEEGL01 (sample SAMN16246548, study PRJNA631951) | gut metagenome | biome: gut microbiome; feature: rumen; material: fiber-attached | host: Bos | place: Iran: Karaj | collected 2018-10
CAGCCGCCCCGCAACAGCCGCGACAGGCGCCTCCGTCGCGTCAGACGCCCCAGCCACAGCAGACGTTCCAGCCCCAGCAGACGTCCCAGCCGCAGCAGGCGCCCCAGCCCCAGCAGGCGTCCCAGCCCCAGCAGGCGTTTCAGCCCCAGCGCCGGCCGGCTTACCAGCCGCCCCAGCAGGCCACTCAGCAGTCCCCCCAGGCACCAAAGCGGCCTGCGGCCTGGCGGCCAAGCGGGCTAGATGTCCTGCAGCGCACTGTGGCTCCTCCCATCCCCTTCACCCGCATCGCGCCTGAAGCCTGGCCCGCACTCTGGCAGAATCTGCACGCCCGCATGAAGAAGGCCTGGCTGTGCTGGACCTACTGGGAGCTTGGCGAAGATCTCTGCGGCACGGCGGATCCCGGACGCCGCCAGGTGCTTGGCCAGCTCATCTCCTCCCTCCAGCGTCCTGCCGGCACGAGCACCTTCTGGCCGCCCGCCCTCCCTGCCGACAAGGATTCCGGGCAAGGCGGGCTTGTCCCCAGCCGCGACCTCTTCTGGTCCGGCGTGCAGGAACTCGGCGTGCGCATGATCGTGGCCATGGGCTTCCGGGCGAGCGTTGCCATCGGACTGCCCCAAGAGGAGGTGCGGCCCCTGCACTGGGAGATACGCAACGGCGTCATCGTCTGCACGACGTGGGACTTCTTCCGCATCGCCGAACAGCCCTCGAGGCTGGGCGACATCGCGACCTTTCTCAACGCCACCATCCGCCAGCTGCGCCTCTGAGGAGGTCTGGGGGCAGCCCCGCGCGCTGCCAGGGACCGGATGCGGGAAGCCCTGCCGGCTGCGCGGACGGTCAATAGCATAGCCAAACCTGAGCACGCGCAGACGCCCGCTGGTCTCTCCTGCAGCCCAGGGACAAGCCCCTCTCCCCTCCCGCTGGGGCGGGAAGGAATGGAGCGCCTCCTGGCGCGGATAAGGAAAGGAGCGCCTCCCGGCGCGGAGAGCGGCCCCCTATACATTGCGCCGTCAGCGCCTATATTATCGAAGGAGCGGCGCGCTCCGCGCGCCCGCATCCTGCAACGCTCAGCCAAAGGAGTCCCCCATGGCACGTCTGCGCAGCCTGAAAACCCAGCTCAAGGCATGGCTGGAAAGTCCCGAATGGCGCCAGCGCCTTCCTGAAATCGCCGAAGGCGGCATGGCCAGCGCCGGCCCGCTCATGGCCTTCCTCATGTACGAGCCCGTGATGCGCCTGCGCTCCGCCGTGGCGCTCGGCACCCTTGCGGCCAGCCTCTATCCCGAGCATCCCGAGCAGGCCAAGGACGTCATGCGCCGGCTTATGTGGCGCATGTCAGAGGAGAGCGGCAACATAGGCTGGGGCGTTCCCGAGGCCTATGCCGAAATCCTCGTCCAGTGTCCCCCCATGACGAAAACCTTCTGCGGCATGCTCCTCACCACGGTCATTGATCTCGGCCGCGACGACAACTACTGCGACAACGACGTCCTGCGCCGATCCTGCTTCTTCGCCATAGGGCGCTTCCTGCAGGCCAGGCCCGAGTACGGGGCGTCCATTCGCCAGTACCTGCGCAAGGCCGTGGCCGAAGACAAGGATCCCTTCTGCCGGGGCTATGCGGCCTGGGCGCTCGGCAAGCTGCCCAGCGACCTCAACGATGCCTTTGCCCTGCGCAGGCTGGCGGAAGAGGGGGGCCAGGAGATGTGCTTCATCACTGACGGCGACCACAGCTGGCAGTGCACCGTTTCCGAGATCGCCAGGCTGGCGCTGGCCGGCAAGGCGCCCGAAGACGGGCCGGCAGGCTAGAAATCTGCGTCTGGGCCGGACTGCGCCCTGGGGGAGGGCTCCCGGAAGGCAGGCGCACCACTGGCGCGTCCTCCTGCGCCCCGCTACACAGCCGCGTGCAGGAGCAGGTTGTCCCTGTGAATGACTTCGGGATAGTGGGCATCGCCAAGGGCGGCCGCCACTTCGAAGCGCTTGAGCCCCTTGATGCGGTCAAGCTCCTGGGAGCCGTAGTTGGAAAGGCCGACGCCAATGCTCTCGCCGGCGTGCACAACGCTGACGAGCGCGCCCTTGGGGAAGGGGCCTGACACCTTCGTGACGCCGCCGGGAAGCAGGCTTCCGCCCTTGCTGGTCAGCGCATCGGCCGCGCCCGCGTCGATCTCGATTTCGCCCTGCGGCGCCTGCTTGTAGGCTATCCAGAACTTGCGCGCCGGAATGGCGTGCTTCAGGGGGGCGACCCATGTGCCGAGATCGGGACCGTTGGGGTCGAGGGCGCGGACAAGGATGTCCGGCTCGCGGCCGGGCAGGATGAAGGTGGGCACGCCCCGCTGGGCCGCCCGGCGGGCCGCCAGCAGCTTGGAGTACATGCCACCCGTGCCAACGGTGGTCTTGCCGCCGCAGAGCTTGCCCAGATTGAGGGCAAAGACGTCCTCGATGCAGGGAAGGACTGCAGCGTCGGGATTGACGTCGGGACTCGCGCCGAAGACGCCGGGAGCCGACGTGACGCTCACGTAGAGATCGGCGCCGATCAGGTTGACGAGCAGGCTCGCAAGCGTGTCGTTGTCGCCGAACTTGAGCTCGGCGATGGAGACGGTGTCGTTCTCGTTGACCACGGGCACGACGCCCCACTGCAGAAGCTCGCCGAAGGTGTTTCTGGCGTTGAGGAGGCGTTCTCTGGCCTTGAAGTCGTCGCGGGTCAGGAGCACCTGGGCCGTATACAGCCCCTGTCTGCGGAACGCCTCGTCCCAGCAGTGCATGACCCTGGCCTGGCCGACGGCCGCTGCCGCCTGCTTGGCGGCCATGCCGCTGGTCTCCTGGCCGAGGCCTGCCTCCCTGAGGACGCTCCGGCCCGCCGCAACGGCGGCCGAGGTGACGAGCACGATGGTGCGGCGTCCGCCGTCCGGCATGCGGGAAAGGGCGCCCATCTGGGCGGCCAGAGAGTCCATGACGCCGCGGTCCAGCCCCTCGGGGCCGGCGATGACGGCGCTTCCCACCTTGAACACGATGCTGCGCGCCTCGGCGAGGATGCGCCGCTTTGCTTCCTTCCATTCTGCCATAGATGCCGCCTTGCGCCGCAAGCTCGGGCGCTACTCCGTCTCGTGGGTGTAGATGACTTCGATTTCCGGGAATTCCTCAGTTTCGGCCGTCTCGCCGGGATCCTTGGTGCGCACGAGCGGAGCGTGCGGCTCCGTGCGGTCGCGCCGCTGCCACAGGGCCTCCATGAGCTCGTCCACGCCCCGTCCCTCCTTGGCGGAGATGAAAAAGATGCGCCGGCCGTCCTCTGCCGCTCTCTGCCTGAGCGCTTCGAGCTTTTCCTCAGGGACGAGGTCGATCTTGTTGACCACCTCGATCTGGTCGTGGGCCGCGAGCTCTGGGTCGAAGGACGCAAGCTCGTCGTTGATGAGCCTGAAGCCTGCCCAGGGATCGTTCTCGTCCATGTCCTCAATGCTCAGGATGTGGATGAGGAAGCGCGTGCGCTCAACGTGCTTGAGGAAGCGGATTCCGAGGCCCGTGCCCTGGCTCGCTCCCTCGATGAGGCCCGGGATGTCGGCTATCACGAGGCGCCGGCCGGGATCGTCGGCGTCGATCATGACGCCGAGGTTGGGCACGAGGGTCGTGAAGGGATAGGGGGCAATCTTGGGCCTGGCGGCCGAAACGCGGGAGAGGAAGGTGGATTTGCCGGCGTTGGGCAGGCCGAGCAGGCCCGCATCGGCCAGGATCTTGAGTTCCAGGCGCAGGGTGGCCTCCTCGCCGGGCTCGCCGGGCTGAGCAAAGCGCGGCGCGCGCATGGTGGAGCTCTTGAAGTGGATATTGCCAAGGCCGCCGCGGCCGCCCTTGGCGACCACGACCTCCTGGCCGGGCTCGCTCAGATCAGTGAGCAGGCGCTCGCCGTCGCCGGTGACCAGATAGACCATGGTGCCCACCGGCAGGTGGAGCACCATGTTCTCGCCCTTGCGGCCGTACATCTGGCGGCCCATGCCGGGCTGGCCGTTCTTGGCGCCGTAGTGGCGCTTGAGGCGGAAGTCGTAGAGCGTGAGCAGCCTGCCGTCGGCGCGCAGGATGACGGAGCCGCCGTCGCCGCCGTCGCCCCCGTCCGGTCCGCCCTTGGGAATGAACTTCTCCCTGCGGAAGTGGACGCTGCCCGCGCCGCCGTCGCCGGCCTTCACCGTAATGCGCGCTTCGTCAACAAAACGCATGTTGCCCTCCCTTGGAGCCGTCTCCCGGTACTGCGCCGCGGGAGAGGAAAAAGCGAGAAAAAAAGGGAAGAAGCCTTGCGACCCCTTCCCTCGAAAAAACAGCGTCAGCCTGTCTGCTTACTCAGCGGCGACCGCGTCCACGTGGACCCTGGTCATCTGGCGGCGCTTGCGGGTGTAGCGCTCGTAGCGGACCTTGCCGGGCTGGAGGGCGAAAAGGGTGTAGTCCCTGCCCATGCCAACGCCTTCGCCAGGGTAGATGACGGTGCCGAGCTGGCGGACGATGATGTTGCCGGGAACGACGTGCTGGCCGCCGAAGACTTTCACGCCTCGGCGCTGGCCGTTGGAGTCGCGACCGTTGCGGGACGAACCGCCTGCCTTTTTATGTGCCATGATATCCTCCTACAATGCGCACCAGAGGGGTGCCTAGGCGTTGATGCTTTTAATCTTGAGCTCAGTCAGATCCTGACGGTGGCCGCGGAGCTTGCGGGAGTCGTTGCGGCGCCAGCGCTTGAAGACGAGAACCTTCTTGCCGCGGGTCTGATTGACAACTTCAGCAGTGACAGTGGCATTGGCCACGTCGGCACCGACCTTGATGCCGTTGCCGCCGAGCATGAGGACTTTATCGAGGGTCACTTCGGTGCCGGCTTCGGCAGAAAGCTTCTCCACGAGGATTTTAGAACCTTCTTCCACGCAGTACTGCTTGCCGCCGGTCTTGATGATTGCGTACATGAACATGTACCTCCAAAAAGAGAGAGGATTTATTGCCCCGGATTAAACGCCAGGCCTAGCCCAGCTGGATTCCGCAGGCACCTTCAGCTTAGGAGGAAGACGCCTGAATCCTAACTATTCAGCGCCTTCAAATATCCATGCCGTCCGAGGCGGGCCCTGGGGGCGCTTCGCCGTCTGGCACGAAAATTTTCGGTGCATAAGCCTGTGATGCACAACCCGCTATCTCTAGACCATTTTCTCCTGTTTGGCAAAGCATTTTTTCACCTTGCGCAACTTTTCCCGATCTGAGTGGTCTTTCGAGGTTTGAGATAGCCGGTCCCTCCTGCTAGAACAGGGCTGCCGGAGCCCTGTCCCTGGACACGACGGGTCCGGGCTCCGGCAGGTCTGAAGGAGGACGCCGATGGATGCATGCTGCGAACTGGCCATAGCTTCGTTAAGTTCCGACGGCAGGGGCATAGCTGCCCGCGCCCCGAACGAGCCTGTCACCTTCGTTGCCGGCGCCCTGCCCGGCGAGACCGTGCTTGCCCGCATCACGGCCGACAGGAAGAGCTTCCGGGAGGCCAGGGCGCTCGAGCTCCTCAAGGCCTCCCCCGACGCGGCCGCCCCCTGCTGCCCCCATGCAGCCGAGTGCGGGGGCTGTCCGCTCATGCGCATGGCCTACCCTGCCCAGCTTGTCTGGAAGCGGCGCATCCTCCAGGACGCCTTTGCCCGCATAGGCCATCTCGAAGGCGTCGAAGCAGCTCCCGTCGTCCCCTCGCCCCTCGCCGAGGGCTTCCGCAACAAAATGGAGCTCGCCTTCGGCATCGACGCCGAAGGGCGGCTGCGCCTTGGCATGCGCCGGCGCTCCGGCCACGACATCGTCGCCACGCCCCAGTGCCGGCTCATGGACGAAGGGGCAAGGGCTCTCGTCCAGGCCGTCGAGGCCGCCTGCGCCCGAGAGCGCCTTGGCGTGTACAGGCAGGTGGCGGCGGAAGAAGCCCCTGCGCGCGGAGGAAGGCGCGGCAGGAGCGGCCGCCGGGACGCGCGCGAGCAGGCCAGCGGCTTTCTGCGCTTCTGCCAGATCCGCTCCGGCATCGTGCCCGGCGAATCCTGCACGGGCTTTGCCATGCCAAGCCAGGGCCAGGAGGCCTACTGGGTCATCCTTGTCACCAGCAGGGGCGCCGATGCCGAGACGGCAGCCCTCAGGCGCATCGCCCGCGAGCTGCTCGAGGGCTTCCCTGCCCTGCATGCCGTGGTCCACGAGGAGCGCAAGGCTGCCGACTACCTGCGACAGGGCGACAGAAGGCACTTTGCCCTGTGCCGCCAGGGGGAGTTCCCCGAGGCCTCGCTCATGCTGGCGCCCCTGGGCGAGCGGCGCTACCTCGTCGACTGCGCAGGATTCTTCCAAGTCAACACCCGCGCAGCCGAGAAGCTCGCCGAGCTGGCGGGCCAGGGACTTGCACCAGGCAACCTTCTCGACCTCTACTGCGGCGCCGGCGCTCCCGGCCTTTCCCTGGTCCGCGAGGGCCGCGTGACGGGCGTCGAGTACGCCCAAGGCTCCGTTGCTTCGGCCCGCCTCAACGCCGAACGCATGGGCATTCCCGCCAAATATTTGGCAGGCGACGCCGCACGGCTTCTACCCCGCGCCCTCCGCGAAGCCAAGGCGCGCCAGGCGCTCTGCGATCCCCCCCGCGCCGGCCTAACCCTTCCCCTTGCCTCTGCCCTGCTCAAGGCGGATCTCGATCGACTCGTCTACATCTCATGCAATCCAGCAACACTCGCACGAGATCTGCAGAAGCTCGTCGAAGGATTCGACATTGTCAGTGCCATGCCTGTGGATCTTTTTCCGCACACGCCGCACATCGAAACTGTATGCCTGCTACGTAAAAAGAATTGAGTCTATACGAAAAAATCGATCAACAACATGCTATATGCTATGCCTGAACGCCACTGACGGCGAACGCAACAGGCATGAGGAGCGTTCATGGAAAACAGCCAGAAGGAAGACAGAATTAAAGAAGATAGACTCAAGCGACAGATGGCCTTTGCCCTGGAGATCGATAAGGAAAAGAACATCTTCAGGCAAACCCACCTCTCAGGCAAGGGCCGGAGCGAAAACGACGCAGAGCACGCCTGGCACATGGCCATCATGGCCTACCTGCTCCGGGAGCACGCCAACGGGCCCGTGGACATCGCCAGAGTCATCCTCATGTGCCTCATCCACGACATCGTGGAGATAGATGCCGGGGACACCTACGCCTACGATGCGGAGGGACTCGCGACGCAGAAGGCCAGGGAGGATGCGGCCAAGGAACGCATCTTCTCGCTGCTGCCCGAGGACCAGAAAACGGAGCTGGCCGCCCTCTTCGACGAGTTCGAGGCCTACGAGACGCCGGAGGCCAAGTACGCCCACGCCATCGACAACCTCCAGCCGCTCATGCTCAACGACTGCAACGGCGGAGCCGACTGGAAGGCGCACGGCGTCAGCGCCGAGCAGGTCTACAAGCGCCAGCGCAAGGTAAAGCTCGGTTCCGAACGGCTCTTCGGACTCATTGACCAGATAATCCAGCGCAACGTCAGGCAGGGAAGCATCAAGCCCTAGGGACGCACTGATAAAAGGCGTTTTCCAGCGAGATGGCTCGACTCACTCCTTGAAATGTCAAGGAGCAGTCGAGCCGATGATGAATTGTTCAGCGTATCCCTAGCAGCGGCGCCCCCCTTCCCGAACGCAAGGAAACCGGCATGAAGACCATTCGACTGCTCTACCCCGACCATCTCAGCGGCGGCCTCGACACCTACTGGTTCGGCGCCCATCTCCTGCGGCATATCCTGCCGGCAAACCCCGACCAGCCCCTGATCCAGGTCGACGTGCCTGCCCCCGACGGCAAGCCGCGCCCCGTTGCCGGGGGCATGCGCGCGCGGTCAGAGGTTCTTGCCGGCATCGCCGACGCCAAGCGCAAAATTGCCCGGGAGCGGCCGGACCGCATCATCACCCTGGGCGGCAGCTGTCTGGTGTCGCTGGCCCCCTTCGACTACCTCCACGGACGCTATCCCGATGCCGGCATAATCTGGATCGACGCCCACCCGGACGTCTCCACGCCCCAAGACGGCTATCCCTATGCCCACGCCATGGTGCTGGGCTCGCTCCTCGGCGCAGGCGATCCAGGCCTCGCCGGCATGATGGAGCACCCTCCCTTCAAGGCAGGCGGGCTCATCTACGTGGGCCTGCAGGGCCTGCACGGCTATCAGGAGCGCTTTCTCAAGGAAGCCGGCATCGACTGCCGCATCCAGACCGGCAGCTTCCTTTCTGCGCAGGAGATCCGGGCCTTCGCCAGCCGCTTCAGGCACGTGCTCGTCCATTTCGACATCGACGTGCTGGACGAGCGCCGCTTCCACTCGACCTACTTTGCCAATCCCGAACTTGCGGGCGACGGCTCCGGCGGAGGCAGAATGGACATGGAAACGCTGGCGGAGACGCTGGCCTGCATCGCCGGCGCCTCCGAAATAGCCGGCTTCACCATCGCCGAGTACCTGCCCTTCGACGAGCACAGGCTCCGCAAGACGCTCGCCGGGCTCAGGCTCTTCACGGAGTAGGCCATGCAGCTGGAAGCCCTTGACCTGCGCCTTTCCGTCTGCAAGCTTGCCGGCCTTGCCGGCATCGATCTTGCCTCGGAACTGTTCTTCCTCGGCAGGACCGCCGACGAAATCTCCCTTGTCTGCCCCACTGGGGACGCGCCCCGGACGGCGCTGGCGCGCGAAGACGGCTGGCGGGCTTTCCGGGTCAAGGGCAGCATGGACTTTTCCCTCGTCGGCGTGCTGGCCAGGCTTTCCGGCGCGCTGGCCAGCCAGGGCATACCGATCTTTGCCGTCTCGACCTTCGACACGGACTACATCCTCGTCAAGGACGCCGACTTCGAACGGGCGCTGGCCGCGCTGGCCGAAGCCGGCTTCGAGACGGTCTGAGGCAGCCATGGAATACACGCGCAGCTGGACCTCCCCGCTGGGGGGCATGACGCTCGCCTCGAACGGCGAGGCCCTGACCGGCCTGTGGTTCGACGGGCAGGCGCATTTTGCGCAGACGCTGGATCCGGAACACGAGGAGCGGCATCTTCCCGTCTTCGATGCGGCCTGCCAGTGGCTCGAGAGCTACTTCAGCGGAAGCGATCCCGGCTTCTCGCCGCCGCTTGCCCTCAAGGGAACGCCCTTCTGCAGTGAGGTCTGGAACATGCTGACAGGCATCCCCTACGGCAGGACCATGACCTACGGCGCCATCGCAGAGCTCCTTGCCAGGCGCAGGGGAACAGCCAGGATGTCGGCCCGGGCTGTCGGCCGCGCCGTCGGCCTCAATCCCGTCTCTCTCATTGTCCCCTGCCACCGCGTGGTCGGCGCCGGCGGAAGGCTCACCGGCTACGCCGGGGGGCTTGCGCGCAAGGCCAGGCTGCTCGAGCTCGAACAGGCCGGCCTGGCAGAACCTGGCTGGCTTGACCCGCCAGGCCAGGCGCCGGCATAGGAGGCGCCGCATGCACGGACAGCGCTTTGCGCTCGAGTACGCCAGTCTCAAGCCGGACAGGCATCCTGCCCTGCAGGCGCGGGAGATGCTCCGCAAGGCCCGCTTTGCGGACGCCGGGGACGTCCTCGCCATCCACATGGAAGCGGAAATCCTGCTGGCCATCGTCGACGGCGGCACATGGCTGATCGAGGGGACGCAGCGCTGGGGCCTCTCTTCCCACCCCTACGAGCCCTGCACCTGCATCACGCCCCCCGGCAGGGAGACGATCGTCGTCCACAACGCCTTCAACGTCCCTGACGAGCTCATGCCGCTCGCTCACGGCAAGAGCATCCGCAGCATCACCGGACGCGACTGGGACGGGGCCGGCTTCTGCCGCCTGCTGCTGGCAGCCGTGCACGGCGGGCGGACGGCGTACGGCATCGACGAGGCCGAGCGCGCGGCGGCCAAGGCCATGCCCCATGGCTTCCGCGTCGTCTCGACCCTGATCCCCTTTGGCTGCGGCTGGCGCATGCTGTTCGGGCGCAGGCAGCACTTCGCCTGGATCGGCGATCCCCGTCGCGGCGGCGACTACGTCACCACGGCTGAGATCTCGGAAGCGGAGTACCGGCAGATCGAAGCCGAGTATCCCGAAGCCCGCGATTCCGGCAGGGAGGCGGGAGAGGCCTTCCGGAAGAAGTACGTGGACGGGCATGCCATCCTGCTCCAAGGCTGGAACAAGTACCTCGACTAGAGGCCTCTGACGAGGACTTCGATGCCGATGGCGACGAGAATGGCGCCGCCGAGCACCGAAGCCTTGTCGGAGAGCATCGTGCCCACCCGCTTGCCGATGGCAAGGCCGCCCAGGCAGATGGCGTAGGTTGTGGTGCCGATGATGAGCGACGCGAACAGGGCCATGCCAAAGTTGTCGTCGGCAATGGCAAAGCCGACCGAGAGG
>JAEEGL017452336.1_pt1 | contig 10342 bp, 10 predicted proteins | sample 9134231 | NCBI WGS metagenome assembly JAEEGL01 (sample SAMN16246548, study PRJNA631951) | gut metagenome | biome: gut microbiome; feature: rumen; material: fiber-attached | host: Bos | place: Iran: Karaj | collected 2018-10
ACCTGCCAGTCAGCCCCAATCTCATGAGTCAAAAGCCTGTTAGCCTTCACGCTGAAGTTCAGCCGGCCTTCAGACCGTTCATAAAAACTCAACAATCGTTCTGCCGTGGGCATGTTATAAAAAGTATTATTCAGCTCCAGTGCATTGAACTGAGTTGCATAATATGAGAGAAAATCCTTCCGCTTCAAATCCACAGGATAAAATACACCCTTCCATTCCGGGTAATCATATCCGCTGGTACCGATTAACGGGTCTGACATTTACACTTCTTCCACCAGCTCAAACCGCCACTTTTGTTTCACGTCAGGGTATTTTTGATGATCTACCTCGCTCAAGAACATTCCCTTCTCCCGAATCCAGAGAGAATTGTCGCCATAGAGCCTGCGGTAAACCACATATTCTTCTTTTGTTTCCGAATGAAAAGCCACATCTTCAACGATGTAATACTTGTTCTTAAAATGCTTATATATCCCGTGGATTTTTACTTCTCTTTCTGTCATGTTTTTTATTATACCATATTTTCTGTAGAAAGAACGTTCTCAACCTTGGGGCATTAAAAAGGGGAAAGAACTTTTTAATGCCTTTCCCCTTTTAATAAATTTGATTTATTTTACCTGATACTGTGTTAAAAAATCTTTGCTTAGTTTGTTACTTACGGTTTGACGAGTCATAAGTGTTTCTTTTGCACACGCAAGCCCGTAATGAATACATCGTTTTACAGGATCGTTTTCCAAAAATCCCATCAAAAAGCCAGAAGCAAAGGCATCGCCGGCACCAATGGTATCTACAATCTGAGCCGGAGTATACGGAGGTTCATTCCAGGTTTCTTTACCAATGCGAACCATTACTCCCTGTTCACCAAAAGTGATGATAAAATTCTTGTAGCCAAGTGCCTGGAATCTATCTGCTGTTTCCAAATCTGGCAGAACTGACTGCTCTCCTAAGATTGCAGCGGCTTCATATTCGTTGCAGCCAAACAAATCAATTAAAGGTGCATACTGCATGGTTTTTCGGGCAATATCCGGTGCTGTAGCATTCTGAAAGATAAAAATATCCGGATGAGCCTTTTTGTAAGCATAAAAGCCTGCAAGAGTTTCTTCAGAAAGGTTTGAATCCATAGCAATAGCAGAAATATCATTTTCTTCTATAAATTTTTCTACCTTGCTGTCAAAAGCGATTTCTTTTAGAACCTGAGTTGAATATACGCAAGTGGCACTTTTTCCACGACTTGCCAGAACAGAAAAAAGCGCAGTTTTACGCTCCGGACTTTCTCCCAGCAAAGCTGTATTTACGCCTTCTTCTTCAAGCCCGTCACGAAGATATTCACCAAAAATATCTTTGCCAACAACAGAGTGGATATAAGTAGTCATCCCAAGGTGCTTCAAATTAATGGCCATTCCGCGGCCTACACCACCCGGTACAAGCTCAATAGAACCTTCACGATATGCTTCTGTGTCGTCAACTTCGGCAGAATATGCCTTAATATCTACAGAAACGTTTCCAGAACATAAAATATTTTTCATTCTGGCCGCCCTAGATTCTTACTTCAAGATCATCAAGAACGCCGTAATATGGAGTTCCTTCCATCTGGAAAACCAAATCACCGTTGTCGCCATTAATAATCTTTAAACAGGTTTCCTTCCATTCATCATCAACTAAAACTTCAAAACGATCGCCAAATTCAATAGAAGTCAGAGGCTCACCTTCACTACCAGTTACCCAAAACTTTCCCTGAATTACGTCAAATGTTAATCTCCCCTGAATTTTTTCCTTATCACTCATAATTTTCCTCGAAAAGTAAGTATAACATAAATGACAGAAAAATTTTACTAATTTGGGAAATTTTTCTTGCATTCCCGGGGATCTGTGTTAATATTAAAAATGTAGCAAGGAGCGAGATGAGGACGCAAACCGGCTGCTTGGGCAGGAGGCAATATGCAATTTCCGACAAAGACAAATGGCCTGGTCGAGGCTATAATACGCTAGACATTTCAAAGTAACCAGCGGCTTTACAGCTGGACATATTATGGTGCCAGTCATTAGATTGACTGTGAGCACTTTACAGGCCGGGAAACCCCCGGCTTCTTTGTTTTAAAGGCATTTATTATCTTGTGAATTTTTCCATAACTTTAGCAATGTCGGACTTCATGCCAAGGAATAATTTTACAACAGCGGGATCAAAATGTTCGCCGGCACCATCTTCAAGAATTTTATATGCCACGTCTACCGGAAATGCCTCTTTATAGCAGCGGCGCGAAACAAGGGCATCAAAAACATCTGCAACTGCCATAATGCGCGCGCATAAAGGAATTTCTTCTCCCTTTAATCCGTAAGGGTATCCCGTGCCGTTCCACTTTTCATGATGATACGTTGCAACATCTGTAGCAATTTTCATAAAATCCTTATCATCACTCATGGCAAAAACTTCTTTAATTACACGGCCGCCTTCTGTTGCGTGCATCTTCATTTCATTAAATTCTTCCGGATTCAGTTTGCCTGGCTTTTTAAGAATAATATCAGAAACAACAATTTTTCCTACATCGTGCAGCGGAGCCGACCTTTTAATGTAGTCAACAAAAGCTGCATTCACCTGATCAGGGAAAATCCCCTCTTCCAGCATTTTAGAGGAAATTAAATCTACATAGGCACTGGTTCTCTGAATGTGCTCGCCTGTATCTAAATCGCGGTTATCTACAAGGTTTGCAAGACTGCTGATTACATAACTCTGGATTTTTAAGAGTTTTTCTGTCTTTGCCTGTGCCTCGCGGGTTTTTATATCCACCTGAGTCTGAAGTTTTTTTTCTACAAGATAAACAAGGTAGGCATACATCAAAAGCCCAACAACATTTACAATTGAGTCAGAAAAAATATTTACAGTTTTGATTACAATAAGCGCTGTTTTAGAAAGTTCGTAATGCGGTTCAATATTTGGCGCAATAACTTCTAAAAAGGTAAAAAGCGCAGAAGAAAAAAATCCGTAAAAAATCGCCTGCTTAAAATGCCCGCGAAAGGTCATAAGCGGCACAATTCCTACAAGAAAGATAAAAAAATGGAACGAAGCCATTCCGCCAAGAAAATAATCTGCCAGAATCTGATGCACAACTACTTCTGTATAAAAGAAAACATACTGCGGAATAAATGATCTTTTAGAAAGCACTAAGACCGCAAGTATAGAAAACAGCAGGACACTGTATATGTTATAAAAGAACATTGGATAAATTTGTAAAAGTCCAAACGCTACCAGAAAAGACGTATGATAAATAAGTGCAAAATAAACTGCGATTATCTGGAAGATTTTTGCGTATTTAAAATCGAGAAGAATCTCACGTATTTTATTGATTAGAGCCATCTTGGAATTTTTACCTCTATACTTTTTTTCTATATATAGAATAACACAGGTTTTCGTAAAAGCAATGATAATAAAAAAAATTGTGATGTTTGTGATAGTATTACTATCACAAAGTTGTAAACTGCTATACAATAAAGATATGAGTTCATTTGAAATTAAAGACACATTTTTATTAAACGGCAAACCATTCCAGATTATTTCGGGTTCAATTCATTACTTTCGCGTAGTTCCTGAATACTGGCAGGACAGACTGGAAAAACTTAAGAACATGGGCTGTAATACTGTTGAAACATATATTCCGTGGAATATTACAGAGCCAAAAAAAGGCGAATTCTGCTTTGACGGCCTCTGTAATTTTGAAAAATTCCTTGATCTTGCCCAGAAGCTGGGACTTTACGCAATCGTACGCCCTTCTCCATATATCTGTGCAGAATGGGAACTTGGCGGACTTCCTTCTTGGCTGCTAAATATCCAGGATCTTGAAGTGCGCTGTAAAAATGAGCCTTACTATCAGAATGTACGCGACTATTACAAAATTCTGCTTCCCCACCTTGTGAACCATCAGATTGATAAGGGCGGAAACATCATTTTAATGCAGATAGAAAATGAATACGGCTACTACGGCAAAGACATGAGCTACATGCAGTTTCTTGCAGACCTTATGCGAGACGGTGGAATTACAGTGCCTCTTGTAACAAGCGACGGCCCCTGGGGAAAAATGTTTATCAACGGCCAGTGTAACGGTGCCCTTCCAACAGGAAACTTTGGCTCACACGCCCGTCCGCTTTTTGCAAATATGAAGCGCATGATGAAAAAGACCGGAAACCGCGGCCCTCTTATGTGCATGGAATTCTGGATTGGCTGGTTTGACGCCTGGGGAAATAAAGAGCATAAAACTTCTAAAATTAAGCGCAATATCAAAGATTTGAACTACATGCTAAGAAAAGGCAACGTAAACTTTTACATGTTCCACGGCGGCACAAACTTCGGCTTTATGAACGGCTCAAACTATTACACCAAACTTACGCCTGACACAACAAGTTACGACTACGATGCTCCACTTTCTGAAGACGGCAAAATTACAGAAAAATACCGCGTTTTCCAGAACATCATCAAAAAATACCGCAACTTTGAAGAAGTTCCGCTTACTACAAACATTGAACAGAAGGCTTATGGCGTTGTAAAAGCTCAAAAAACTATTAAACTGTTTGATATTTTAGACAGTTTAGCACCTGCAAAGGCTTTTTCCGGCGAAAAATTACCAGGAATGGAAGCCTGCGGACAGGACTACGGCTACATCTTGTATAAAACAATTGCACAAGCTGCTTCAAATACTCTAAAAATTGAAGATGGTCAGGACAGAATCCACGAATTTAAAAACGGCGAACTAAAGGCAACTCTTTTTGACAAAGAAACTTCAAATAACGTTGAAATGCAGCTTTCTTCCGGTGATGAACTTGCCCTTCTTGTAGAAAATCTGGGCCGTGTTAATTTTGCAAACAAAATCCCGTTCCAGCGCAAAGGCATATGTGGAAGGGTTCTTGCTGACCAGAAACCGCTTACAGACTGGACTTACTATAACCTCAATCTTGATAAAACCCAGCTTTCAAAAATCGACTGGAATAAAACTGATGACGGTATCGCAGGCACAGTCAAAATCCATTCACCAACCTTCACCCGATTCTCCCTTGTGATAGACAAAGCCTGCGATACCTACCTGGACTTTACGGGCTGGGGCAAAGGCTGCATTTTCTTAAACGGATTTAATCTTGGACGATTCTGGGAAATCGGACCACAGAAAAGACTTTATGTTCCTGCTCCGCTTCTTAAAGAAGGCGAAAATGAAATCATCATTTTTGAAACAGAAGGAAAAACTTCCGGTAGCATAGAGTTCTTTGCAGAACACAAGCTGTACTAACAAACAGTTAATTTTATATATTTCATAGAATCAGATTCTTCTTTTTGTTATAATTTATAAATTATGGAAAATAAAAATAGAGAGAATTTCAAATCACGAATTGGATTCATTATGACATCTGCGGGCTGCGCCATTGGACTTGGTAATGTTTGGCGCTTCCCTTATATTACTGGTCAATACGGCGGTGCAGCCTTTGTACTTTTTTATCTGTTGTTCTTAATTATTTTAGGAACACCTATTATGCTTACAGAATTTGCAGTAGGACGCGCAAGCGGCAAAAGCCCTACCCGTTCTTTTAACGCTCTGGAACCAGAAAACAGCAAGTGGCATCTTTTTGGATATTTTGCGCTGGCAGGAAACTATCTTCTTATGATGTTCTACACAACAGTTGCAGGCTGGATGCTCGCTTACGTTTTAAAAAGCGCTCTAGGAATTTTTGAAGGAAAAAATCCTGAACAGCTTGCATCGGTATTTACCACAATGCTTTCAAATCCTGTAGAACAGACAGTGTGGATGTTGGTAGTCGTTCTGCACGGTTTTTCTGTATGCCTTCGCGGCCTTGAAAAAGGCGTAGAAAAAGTCTCTACAATCATTATGACAAGCCTTTTGGGCCTTATGATTATTCTTGTTATTCGCGCAGTAAGCCTTCCGGGTGCTGCAAAAGGCCTTTATTTCTACCTTAGACCAGATTTTTCAAAGATGGTAGAAAACGGAATTGGAGAAGTTATTTTTGCCGCAATGGGACAATCTTTCTTTACCCTTTCACTTGGAATCGGTTCGCTTGCAATTTTTGGAAGCTACATTGGAAAAGAAAAAGCACTTACCGGCGAAGCCATGCACATTATCAGTCTTGATACTTTTGTTGCCCTTATGGCTGGTTTTATCATCTTCCCTGCTTGTTTTGCATTTGACGTAAATCCTGGACAGGGTCCCGGCCTTATTTTTATTACACTTCCAAACATTTTTAACTCAATTCCTTTTGGAAGAATCTGGGGAACAATTTTCTTCCTGTTTATGTCGTTTGCAGCTATGTCTACAGTAATTGCAGTTTGCGAAAACATCATTGCATCTACAATGGAACTGTTCGGTTGGAACCGTAAAACTGCTGTATTCATAAATACAATTGGTGTTGCAGTTCTTTCTCTTCCTTGTGTTCTTGGCTTTAACGTTTTGAGCGGGTTAACCATTCCTGGCATTGGAAACATTCAGGATCTGGAAGACTTCTTAGTTTCAAACAATCTTTTGCCGCTGGGAGCCCTTTTGTACCTTAGATTCTGTACCTCACGCTACGGCTGGGGCTTTAAGAATTTTATCGAAGAAGTAAATACAGGAAACGGTATAAAATTCCCTGTAAAACTCCGTTTTTATGTAACCTGGATTTTGCCGGCAATTGTTCTTATAATCTGGGCAGCAGGTTATATTCAGAAATTTTTCTAGGAGATTTTGATGGCAGACTCTACCAGTAAACTTGATGTAAAACTGATTGCTTTTGATCTGGACGACACTCTTTTAAATGATGAACGTCAGATTACAGACGATACAGTTTTGGCTTTGCGCGAATGTGCAGAAAAAGGCATTTATATTGTGCTATGTTCAGGCCGTGCAGAAGATGCAATTCTTCCTTTTGTGCGCAGACTCGAAATTGCAGGAAAAGAAGCTGGTAGATTTTTGATTGCTATCAATGGCTGCAGTATTTTTGACCTTCACAAACGCGAACAGATTTTCTGCCGTAAAGTTGAGCCCGAAATTCTTTTGCGCGCAAATCAGATTGCAGAAGAATATGGACTTAAAAGCGAAGTCTACACACCAGATACCATTTATTACAGTCAGGAAAACAAGTGGACAAAACTTGATGTTGATATGTGCGGACTAAAAGGGGCCGAAGTTCAGGATTACGAAGAATTTCTTAAAAAAGGCTTTACCAAAATGCTGATTCCAGGCGAGCCATCAGAACTTTTAAAATTGCAGGACATTTTGCGTAAAGAATTTGGCGAACGTGCTGTAATTTTTACAAGTAAGCCTTATTTTCTGGAAATTCTTCCTCCAAACTGCGGAAAAGGTGAAGCAATCTCCTGGCTTTCTAATAAGCTTGGTTTTGGTGTAGAAAAATCCATGGGTTTTGGCGACAGCATGAATGACGAAAGCATGATTCGCCTTTGCGGTTACGGCGTTGCCATGAGTAACGGCCTTGAAGAAATCAAAAATATTGCGGATTTTGTTACAGAAAAAGACAACAATCACGACGGAATTGCAGACTTTCTTAGAAAACACGTGTTATAATTAATAACACCTCTATGAAAGAAAAAAACTACAAAAAGACACTTATTGCGTGTTACCTAGGATTTATTACTCAGGCAATTGCGGCAAACTTTGCGCCGCTTTTGTTTTTAACTTTTCACAATACTTACAGTGTACCGCTAGGAAAAATTGCACTTATTCCAGCAGTATTTTTTATGACTCAGCTGATTGTAGATATTATCTGCGCACAGGTGGTTGATAAAATCGGCTACAGAAAATGTGTTGTTGCCTCAGAAGTGTGTTCGGCAGCAGGGCTTGTGCTTCTGGCAATTTTACCAGATTTATTTTCTGATCCGTTTACTGGAATTGTACTTAGCGTTGTAGTTTACGCAATTGGAAGCGGCTTAATCGAAGTGCTTGTTAGCCCGATTGTTGAAGCCTGCCCGTTTGAACACAAAGAAGCAACAATGAGCCTTTTGCATTCCTTCTACTGTTGGGGTTCTGTTGGTGTAATTGTGCTTTCAACCTTGTTTTTTAAGTTTTTTGGCATACAAAACTGGAAGATTCTTGCATGTCTTTGGAGCGTTGTGCCGCTTTATAACATCTTTAATTTTGCTACCTGCCCTATTGAACATCCGACTGGCGGAGAAAAAGGCATGGGAATTGCAGCCTTGTTCCGACTTCCGCTTTTTTATCTTGCCGTAATTCTTATGATTTGTGCTGGAGCCTCTGAACTTTCTATGGCACAGTGGGCATCGGCTTTTGCAGAAAGTGCACTGGGACTTTCTAAAACAGCCGGAGACCTTGCAGGCCCTTGTCTTTTTGCCGTTACCATGGGAACCTGCCGCGCAATTTTTGGAAAATTCGGCGACCGACTGAACCTCAAAAACTTTATGATTGGCTCTGGCGTGCTTTGTATTATAAGTTATCTGCTGGCTTCTCTTTCGCCACTCCCAATTATGGGGCTTTTTGGTTGTATAATCTGCGGATTTTCGGTTGGAATTATGTGGCCAGGAACAATCAGCATCTGCTCGCCAAGAATCCCGCGCGGCGGAACTGCCTTTTTTGCCATGCTTGCCATGGCGGGCGACCTTGGTGGATCTGCGGGTCCTGCCATTGTAGGAAACATCAGCCAGCTTGCCGGCGACAACCTCCAGCGCGGACTTTTGGCAGGAGGCATCTTTCCGGTAATTATGATTATTGCACTGTTAATGCTTACTTCAACACAGCGCCACAACTAAAGGCTGCTGCACATGCTTCGCCATTTACAACGTGGTAAGTATGTGCTACCGGGTTGTATGAAATTGGTTTAAGTTTTGAAATATCAATTTTACCATCTGTAAGAACAGATTCATCAGCTGTGATATTTACAATCTCACCAAAAAGGTGACTTGTTTTTTCATCATAAGACTTAAGGCGGCATTCAAGAGTTACAGGGAACTCTTCAAAAGCAGGAGCATTCACATTTTTAGACTTTTCTGCATGCAGGCCTGATTTTTCAATTTTGTTTTCTACTTTGTTAGCAGATTCAATTCCAACATAGTCGGCTGGAATTACGCCTGCAAGAGTTGCAGGACTTACGGTAAATTCCTTTGTTTTTAGAAGGTTCTTTACAGTTTTATGCGAGCCGTCAAGGCACAGAAAAACCTCTTTTGTATCACCAATGCCACCCCAGGCTGCATTCATAGCATCAGGTTTGCCATTTTCATCATAAGTTCCAACAATTAAAACCGGCATAGGGAATAAAATTTCTTTTGCACCAATATCTGTTCTCATAACTTTACCTCACACCGCAGATAATATATGAGGCATAAAATCATGTCAATTCAATTTATCTAAAAAAATATTGACGCAAATATTCATCTTCAATAAAATAAAACAACTTTTTTCGAATCAGATTGCCAATTCGGTTACTGTGTCTGGTACCGCACTAAACATGGATTATCATGAAAGGTTCGTTGTGAAAATCACATATAGGAGTCTTTTATGAAAAAATTTATGTTGGGCATGTTGTGTGCCTTTGCGTTCTCTGGTGTTGCATCTGCAGAAAAGAAAATCCTTGCTTTTGTAGACATTCAGAATGATTTTATTGATGGTTCTCTTGCCGTTGGTTATGAAAACTGGGCAAAAGCCTGTTCAGAAATCGAAACCCTTAAAAATTCAACCAATTTCGACACATACGTTTTTACCCGCGACAATCATCCGGTAAATCACTGTTCTTTTAAGGAACAGAACGGAATCTGGCCTGCACACTGCGTTCAGAATACTGCAGGTTCTGAGATTTTCTGGAAATTTCAGACTGACTACAATCAGAAAAAATCCGTAAAAATTATGAAAGGCGAAAATGTAAATGTTGAAGAATATGGTGTTGATCTTCTTTCTTACAAAAAAGCACCAAAAGATGAAGCTTGTGACATTTACGTTGTAGGCCTTTGCTATGATTACTGCGTTTCTGAATGTGCAAAACTTACTGCAAAAGCACATCCAAAAGCTCGCGTTCATATTGTAAAGAACGCTACAGTTGCTATTGATTCTTCTGCAGTAATTGATTTTTCTGAATATCCAAACCTTGATGTAATCGCTGAATAATCAACGAAAATCATTTAAAACAAAAAAACCGCCCTCGATTGAGAGCGGTCTTCGCTGTGTTTAAGCAGCTATTTGGCTTAGCGGAGCAAGCTCAATACAGACTGTGACTGCTGGTTTGCCTGTGCAATCATAGCTGTTCCTGCCTGCTGGAGGACCTGGTTCTTTGTGAAGTCTACCATTTCCTTAGCCATATCAGTATCACGGATGCGTGACTCAGAAGCCTGGAGGTTCTCAGCACCGATGTCGAG
>JAEEGL010021067.1_pt1 | contig 10341 bp, 11 predicted proteins | sample 9134231 | NCBI WGS metagenome assembly JAEEGL01 (sample SAMN16246548, study PRJNA631951) | gut metagenome | biome: gut microbiome; feature: rumen; material: fiber-attached | host: Bos | place: Iran: Karaj | collected 2018-10
ACTATGTCATGGACTATGCCTCCGGCGTCTGGTCCAACGACGCCTTCGGAGACCGGGGCTGGCTGGCCATCGCGCTGGTCATCTTCACCATCTGGCGGCCCGACACGGGAGTCCTAGCCTCCATCCTCTACGGTGGCCTCTACATCCTCAGCATCAACAACATCCTGCCCACCGGCGGCGTCGGCGCGGTGAAGGAGCTGTACAAGATGCTGCCCTACGTCATGACCATCGTGGTGCTGGTGCTGACCTCCGTGCGCAACAAGCGGGAGAATCAGCCCCCGGCGGCCCTGGGCCTCAGTTACTTCCGGGAGGAACGATAGATGGTCGGCGCGAACGGCCGATTGTTGACATTTTTCGGACCCTGATTTATAATTCCAGCGAATTGAAAACCGCGTAAATGTGCAAAAGCGCCGGTGCTTCGGCACCGTGGGAAGCGGATGAGATTTCCGCACTATCCCAGTAACCGTGAAGCGGACGAAAGAGCAGAGCCACTGTCCTTCGGGGCGGGAAGGCGCTCCGGTAGGAGGATGCCAAGTCGGGAGACCTGTTTGCGCGGGCAAAGGGAGCTTCTGGGGTTGAGCGGACGGAAAACAGAGGGCAGCCGGTCTCCGGCTGTCGGACGCTGGGTTTTCGGCGCCGTCTCCGAAGCGGGGACGGCGCTATTTCGCCGTCCGGGAAGGATGGACATGGAACTCAAGGATATGCTGGGGCGGATCCTGCCCCCGGACGAAAAGGCCATGAAGGCCGCCGTGGACCACTGGAACGGCATTGCCAAGCCCATCGGCAGCCTGGGCCTACTGGAGGACGCGGTGACGCAGATCGCCGGGCTCACCGGAGATCCGCGGGTGAAGCTTGGCAAGCGGGCCGTGCTGGTCTTCTGCGCGGACAACGGCGTGGTGGCCGAGGGAGTCACCCAGACCGGACAGGAGGTCACGGCTCTGGTGGCGGGCAACATGGTGAAGCACGACTCCAGCGTCTGCCGCATGGCCGCCGTGGCCGGAGCGGAGGTCTTTCCTGTGGATGTGGGCATGATCGCCCCCGCGGAAGGGGTGCGGGACTGCCACATCCTCCGGGGCACGGGGAACATCGCCAGAGGCCCCGCCATGACCCGAGCCCAGGCGGAGCAGGCGGTGATGACCGGCATCGACCTGGTGGGCGAGCTGAAGGAAAAGGGCTATTCCGTCATCGCCACGGGGGAGATGGGCATCGGCAACACCACCACCTCCAGCGCCATGCTGGCGGCCTTCCTGGGTCTTCCTCCCGCAGAAGTCACCGGCCGTGGCGCTGGGCTCAGCGACGAGGGCCTGAAGCGGAAGATCGCCGCCATCGAATCCGCCCTTCGGGTGAACCGGCCCGACCCGGCGGACGGGCTGGACGTGCTTTCCAAGGTGGGCGGCCTGGATCTGGCCGGGATCTGCGGCGCTTTTCTGGGAGGCGCCATCCACCGGGTCCCCGTCGTGATCGACGGGTTCATCAGCGCCGTGGGGGCCCTGGCCGCCCTGCGCATCGCCCCGGAGAGCCGCTGCGCCATGCTGGCGGCCCACGTTTCCGCCGAGCCTGCTGCCAGGATGGTGCTGGACGCCCTGGGGGTGAAGCCCCTCATCACCGCGGGCCTGCGCCTGGGCGAGGGCACCGGGGCCGTGGCGGCTCTGCCTCTGCTGGACATGGCCCTGGCGGTCTACGACGGCATGGTCACCTTCGACAACATCGGCATGAAGGCCTACGAGGTGGACCCGAAATGAAGATCCTGCTCACCGGGGGCTCCGGCTGCGGCAAGAGCAGCTTTGCGGAAAGCCTAGTCATGAAATTCCCCCCGCCCCGCTGGTACGTGGCCACCATGCGTTCCTACGGCGCGGAGAGCGAAGCGAAGATCGCCCGTCACCGGGCCATGCGCGGCCCCAAGGGCTTTGAAACCATCGAGAGCCAGACGGACGTGGGCCGGATCGACCTGCCGGAGGGCGGGACCGTGCTGCTGGAATGCCTCTGCAACCTGACGGCCAACGAGATGTTCGACGATGAGGGAAACGAGCGGGACCCCTACGAAAAGATCCTGCGGGAGGTCTCCCAGCTTGCAGAGCGGGCGGACAACCTGATCCTCGTCACCAACGACGTGGGTTCAGACACGGAAGCCTATTCGGAATCCACCCTCCGCTACGTGGACACCCTGGGAAGGCTGAACGCGGCCTTCGCAGAGCGTTTCGACACGGTCTACGAGCTGGTCTGCGGCATTCCCCTGCGGCTCAAAGGAGAGGAAGTATGAACGCGCTGAGAAGCATCGCCATGGCCTTCTGCATGTTCTCCCGCATCCCCATGCCCGTGGTGGAGTGGAAGGAGGAGAACATGCGCTACATGCTCTGCGCCTTCCCTCTGGTGGGCGCGGCGGTAGGCGTGGTACTCTGGATCTGGCAGCTCCTGGCAGCCTGGCTGGGCTTTGGCAGCCTGCTCTGGGCCGCCGGGGTGACCCTGCTGCCCGTGGCCGTCACCGGCGGCATCCATCTGGACGGCTTCTGCGACGTGTCGGACGCCCTGGCCTCCCACGCCGCCCCGGAGAAGAAGCGGGCGATCCTGAAGGACTCCCACACGGGGGCCTTCGCCATCATCACCCTGGGCTGCTGGCTGCTGGCCTATGCGGCCCTGGCGTCGGAGCTGCCCGTCACGGGCCGCTCGGCCCTCCTCCTGGGCCTTATGCACATCAGGAGCCGCATCCTCAGCGGCACCATCTCCCTCGTCTATCCGAAAAACGACGGGGAAGGGCTGCTGCGCACCTTCGCCCTCTCTGCGGACAAAAAGACGGCGGTGACCATCCTCATCGTGCTGCTGGTCCTCTGCGCCGCCGCCCTGGTGGCCACGGAGCCCCTGCCCGGGGCAGCCATGGTCCTGGGCGGCCTGGTGACGGCCCTCGCCATGAAGCGCATGTCCGCGAAGCAGTTCGGCGGCATGAGCGGGGACCTTTCCGGCTATTTCCTGCAGCTGTCGGAGCTGGTGATGCTGGCCTGCTGCGTGATCCTGAAAAAGGTGGTGCTTCCATGATCCTGGTGATCGGCGCCCGGTCTTCCGGGAAGCGGGACTACGTCCTGTCCCTGGGCTACGGCCCCGAGGACCTTGCGGACGGCGTGCTGGACGACAAGCCCGTGCTGTACAACCTGCAGGACCTGACCATGCCCGACCCGGAGGGGGCGCCGGCCCTCTTTGACCGGTTGATCGGCAAGGAAGTGGTGGTCTGCGACGAGGTGGGCTCCGGGGTGATCCCCATGGAGAAGGAACGGCGCCTGGGCCGTGAGGCCACGGGCCGCCTCTGCTGCCGTCTGGCGAAGGAAGCCACGAGGGTGGTGCGGCTGGTGTGCGGCATCCCCACGGTCATCAAGGAGGCCTGAGATGGAAGTCCTGCTCCTTCGCCATGGGAAGACCAGCATGAACCAGGACGGCCGCTATCAGGGCCGGACGGACGTTCCCCTCTGCCCGGAGGGAGAGGCGGAGCTGCTCTCCGGCGGCGTACTGCCCGGCGTGGAAAAGGTGTACGTGAGCCCCATGCGCCGCGCCGTGCGGACGGCGGAGCTCTGCTTTCCCAACGCGCGGCAGATCCCGGTGCCGGACTTCCGGGAGATGGATTTCGGTATCTTCGAGGGACTGAACTACCAGGAGATGACCGGCAACGCGGAGTATCAGAAGTGGGTGGACGGCATGTGCCGGGGAAAGTGTCCCGGGGGCGAGAGCATGCCGGAATTCGTGGACCGGGTTTTCGCCGCTTTCGACGCCGCGGCCCGGGAGGCCATCGCGGCCGGGGAAAAGCAGATGTTCGTCGCGGCCCACGGAGGCACCGTCATGGCGCTGCTCAGCCGCTGCGGCGTGCCGGAAAAGGACTATTACGACTGGTTCGTGAAAAACGGACAGGGCTATGTCGTCCATCTGGACGAGAAAAGCTGGGTCAATGACCCGGTGCTGACGGAGCCTTTGAAGTTTGAATCTCTGTCGGCGCTCCCTGAGGAAAGGATCGTGCTATGAAAATCACCGTGAATATGACCACCAGTCCCGACGACGTGGACCGGTTCGAGAGCGTAAAGGACACGGAGCGCCTGCTTCGGGGCTTCGACGGCGTGGAGCTCATGTACTGGGGCGAGGACGAGCGCCATGTGATCCCGGAGGACCGGATCGTGGGCTTCCACATGAGCTATCACGCCAACTGGCTGGATTTCTGGCGGCAGGACGAGGCGGCCCTCATCCGGGAGTACGACGATCTGGAAACCTGCCGCGCCTGCTACGGCGGCACCCTGGACCCCAACCGGCTGGTGGAGGAATTCCGCAGGGACTACGCCCTGGCTCGCCGCTTCGGGGCCGAATACATGGTCTACCACATGTCCGACTGCTCCATCGAGGAGTCCTTCACCCGCCGCTTCCGCCACACGGACGAGGAGGTGGTGGACGCGGGCTGCGAGATCATCAACGCGGCCATGAAGGGCGTGGAGGACACGAGCGTGGCGCTGCTGCTGGAAAACCTCTGGCTTCCCGGCCTCCGCTTCACCCGCCCGGAGATCACGAAGCGGCTGCTGGACGGCATCGAGTATCCCAACAAGGGCATCATGCTGGACGTGGGCCACGTGCTACACAACGACCTGGACATCCGCACCCAGGAGGAGGGCATCGCCTATATCCACCGCCTGCTGGACGCCCATGGAGACCTTTGCCGCACCGTCCGGGGGGTGCACCTCCACCAGTCACTGACGGGGGATTACGCCCGTGAGGTGATGGAGAACCCGCCCGACCTGGGAAAAACCTACCGGGAGCGGAGCAGCAAAATGTTCTACCACGCCTTCGCCGTGGACAAGCACCAGCCTTTCACCGGCAAGGGCATCCGGGAGCTGATCGACCGGATCGACCCCGAATACCTGACCTTTGAATTCATCACCGACGACAACGCCCAGCACAAGGCATTTCTCCGCGCCCAGCGGGAAGCACTGGGCCTGCCCCTCTTCGACGATTGACAAAAACTGAATTGCTTGCTATTCTAACAGAAAGCAGCCGTCTTGCCGGCGTGGCAGACGGCTGTTTTTTTCGGGAGGAACGAAATGGATCTGCAGGAGTTCTTTGAAGCCCACCCCAAGGCGGCCGTCGCCTTTTCCGGCGGCGTGGATTCCGCCTGGCTTCTCTGCGCCGCCATGAAATGCGGCGCAGACGTGAAGCCCTACTGTGCCGTGTCGGCCTTTCAGCCCGCTTTCGAGCGGGAGGACGCTTCGGAGATCTGCCGCCTGTTGGGCACGGAGCTCGCCTTCGTGGAACTGGACGTCCTCGCCGCGCCAGCCGTGGCGGAGAACCCGGCGGACCGGTGCTACCACTGCAAGACGGCCATCTTCACCGCCCTGCGGGCACGGGCGGCGGCGGACGGGTATGCCCTCCTGCTGGACGGCACCAACGCCTCCGACCGGGAGGACGACCGGCCCGGCATGCGGGCCCTTCGGGAGCTGGGGGTCCTGTCGCCCCTGCGTCTCTGCGGCCTCACCAAGGACGAGATCCGCCGACTGAGCCGGGAGGCCGGTCTCCCCACCTGGGACAAGCCCGCCTATGCCTGCCTGGCCACCCGCATCCCCACGGGGGAGCGGATCACGCCGGAGAAGCTGGCGCGGGTGGAGAAGGCGGAGGGGGCCCTGATGGCCATGGGCTTCCGGGACCTGCGGGTGCGCCTCTGGCACGACGCGGCCCGCATCCAGCTTCCGAAGGCGCAGATGGCAGAGGCCGCCGCCCGGGCGCCGGAGCTGCGGGAAGCCCTGAAGCCCTGGTTCTCTGCCGTATTGCTGGATCTGGAGGGAAGATAGATGGAACAGAAGGCGATCCGCGCCCTGCTTTCCCGGGTGAAAAGCGGGGAAGTCTCCGTGGACGAGGCCATATTGAAGCTGAAGATGGAGCCCTTCGAGGACCTGGGCTTCGCCAAGCCGGACCTGCACCGGGGCCTGCGGCAGGGAGCCGCTGAGGTGATCTACGGCGCGGGGAAGACCCCTGCCCAGATCCGGGACATCGCCGCCGCCCTACGGGAAGCCGGGCAGGAGCGTGTGCTCATCACCCGCATGTCAAGGGAGGCGGCGGAGCTGGTCTCCGCGACCCTGCCCCTCGACTACCACGAGGACGCCCGCATCGGCATCGTGGGCAAAATGCCCGTTCCGGACGGGGACGGCTTCGTGGTGGTGGCTACCGGCGGCACCAGCGATCTTCCCGTGGCGGAGGAAGCGGCGCTGACGGCGGAGGTGCTGGGGAGCCGGGTGGTGCGGCTCTATGACGTGGGGGTGTCCGGTCTTCACCGGCTGCTGGCCCACGCGGAGGAGCTCATGCAGGCCCGGGTCATCGTGGCCATCGCCGGTATGGAGGGTGCCCTGGCCAGCGTCATTGGAGGCCTTGCGGACTGCCCTGTGATCGCCGTGCCCACCAGCGTGGGCTACGGTGCCTCCTTCGGCGGCCTCTCCGCACTGCTGAGCATGCTCAATTCCTGCGCCAGCGGCGTCAGCGTCGTGAACATCGACAACGGCTTCGGCGCGGGCTATCTGGCGGATATGATCAATCACCTGGGGAGGAAAAATGCATGAAGACCCTCTACCTGAGCTGTGAAATGGGCGCCGCGGGCGATATGCTGATGGCTGCCCTCTACGAGCTGTTGCCGGACAAGCAGCCCTTCCTGGACGCCATGAACCGTCTGCTGCCCGGGCTCACCGTCACCCCGGAGGAAAGCGTGAAGTGCGGCATCCGCGGCACCCACATGGCCGTCGCCTTTCGGGGCGAGGAGGAGAATGAGGCGCTCTTCATCCACCTCCACGGGCATGCACACGAGCACGACCACGAGGAGGAGCACGGCCACGGGCACGATCATGAGCATGAGCATGACCGCGAACACGAGCATCATCACGACCACGAACACGACCACGAACACGAACACCACAATCATGGCCTCGGAAGTCTTGGGGAGATCGACCATCTGATCGGCCATCTGCCCCTGCCGGAGGCGGTGCGGGAGGAGACCAGGGCGGTCTACCGGCGCATTGCGGAGGCGGAGAGCCGGGTCCACGGGGTAAGCGTGGAGCAGGTGCATTTCCACGAGGTGGGCGCCGTGGACGCCGTAGCGGACGTGGCGGGGGTCTGTCTGCTGATGAACCTCCTGGCCCCGGAGCAGGTTCTGGCCTCCCCGGTGCACGTGGGCGCCGGTCAGGTGCGATGCGCCCACGGGCTGCTGCCAGTTCCGGCCCCGGCCACGGCGCTGCTGCTGGAGGGGATCCCCATCTACGGCGGCGAGGTGCAGGGGGAGCTCTGCACACCCACAGGCGCTGCCCTCCTGAAGCACTTCGTCACGCGCTACTGCCCCATGCCGGTCATGACCCTGGAAAAGACCGGCTACGGCATGGGAAAGAAGGACTTTGCAGCCGCCAACTGTGTCCGCGCCCTTTGGGGCGATACTCAGGACGGGGCAGAGGACGTGCTGGAGCTGCGCTGCAATCTGGACGACATGAGCCCCGAGGCCCTGGGCTTTGCGCAGGAGCAGCTCTGGCAGGCGGGTGCCCTGGACGTGTACACCGTGCCCCTGGGCATGAAGAAGAACCGCCCCGGCGTCCTTCTGGTGACCCTTTGCCGGACGGTACAGAGGGAGCGCATGCTGAAGCTCCTGTTCCGGCATACCACGACCCTGGGCGTGCGGGAGGTGAGCTGCCGGCGCAGCACCCTGCGCCGCCGGGAGGAGTCTGCGGAGACTCCTTACGGAACGGTGCGGGTCAAGGTCTCCGAGGGCTGGGGCGTTACGCGGAAAAAGGCGGAATACGAGGACCTGGCGAAAATCGCCCGGGAGCAGGGCCTCAGCATCGAGGAAGTGCGGAGGCTTCTGAAGTAGACGATGACAAAATGACCGGCGCAGCATTGGCTGCGCCGGTCGATTGTATTTCGGGATCATCCGTGGTCCGTGTAGCTGCCGCTCAGCTCCACGACTTCCATATCCTTGCCGCTGTAGCTGCCCCGGAAATTCCAGCATGCCTTCAGATCAAAACTCTGACTGGAAAGCGGCAGCTCTTCCGACCAAACATAGATCTTGGTTTTGCTGAAGCCCTCTTCGATCTCGATCGGGTCAGAGATAAAGGAATATTCTATGCCGTTGACTGTCAGCGTGTTGCCCCTGCGCTCGCCCACGTCCAGACTGTAGGATTCCAGATAGAGGACAATGGTGAGCTTGTAGGAATTGTCGTTCACCGTCACGGCGCTCCAGTCTGCCACAAGGTTCAGATAGGTGCCCGTATCGCTGCGGAAGCTGCCCGAAGCGATCTCCTTGCCGTACTTCGCCGGTTCGGTGGGCGCGGGGGGCGCCGCCGTCGGGGCAGGGGTGCTCTCGGGGATGGGCACGGCGGTTGGCTCCGGCGCAGGCTCCGGCGTGGGCTGGGCTTCGGGTGCCGGGCTGGGGGAGGACGAGGGCGGTGCGGTGATGATGGTCTCACCCCGGCCGGGGGTGGGGGAAGAATCGGGAGACGGCTTCGGCGCGGGCTTCTCTCCGCAGGCGCAGAGGCCCAGCAAGAGGAGAAATGCAAGGATCAAAGCAAGCTTCTTCGGCATCGCAAACCCTCCTTTGTCAGAGTCAGCAGTCCACTTCGCTGCTCAGCGGCTGTTCCAGCAGCTCCGGGTTCTCCAGCAGCTTCTTCACGAGGCGGATGGTTTTGGAGAAGTAGTACCCATCCGCGATCCGCTCATCCACGGTGAGCCCCAGATCGATGGAATCCAGCATTTCGCAGTTCCCCTCCTCGTCGAAGAAGGGGCGCTTCTTTTTTTCGCCCACCACCACGAACACGGAGTTGGTGCCCCAGTTGGTCAGATGATGGTATCCGGCGTGGAGCTTGATGGATCCCAGATTCGTAAGCACCACGGTGCAGTAATAGGGATCCGTTTCGATCAGAGAGGCGGGGACCCAGCCGTGGATATCCAGCCTCGTCACGAGCCACACCAGGAATTTGGAGAGGAATCGGGGCATGCGGTTGAACATGTCCATGCTTTCCGTGGAGGAATCCACCTGGTCGCTGCGGCCCGCCGTAATCTGGGCCACGATCTTCTCCTTGATGCTGTCCATGGTATCCTCGGGCTGAAAGCGCAGCTTTGCCAGGGCCTCCGCCCCGTTGTCGGAGAATTCTTTCTTTACCACGAAGGCGGCGGTGAGCTCGTTGCGCTGGTAAACGTTCTTGTTGGCGATAAAGCGATTCATCTTGGGCCGCAGCAGGCAGGCCTTTCCCGCAGCCGCCACGATCACATAGAACATCTTCATGGGGTATTTGGGGTCGCCTTCGTTTTTCCGGGCAAGGTAGGCGTTCAGATTCGTCAGGTCGATGCGCTCGGAGATGAAGGCCTCGTTGTCGCAGCGGTTGGGATAGAGAAGGGGCACCATGAAATGCATGGAATCCAGATCCCGCAGGAGCTCGCCGTCCTTCCGATCACCCCAGCGCCGTTTTGCCTTTGCCATTGCTTCATCCTTCTTCCTTCTTATCTCTGTTGTGCAGGGTCATGGATCAAAACCTGTTCTCGTTCCTGGAAATGATATCGTTCTGCAGGTCCGGGGCCAGCTCGACAAAGTAGGCGCTGTAGCCCGCAATGCGCACCACCAGGTCCCGGTACTTTTCCGGCTCCCGCTGGGCAGCCCGAAGGGTGTCCGTATCCACCACGTTGTACTGCACCTCCAGGCCGCCGTTCAGGAAGTATTCCTTCGTCATGTCCCGCACCTTTTCCATGCCCTCCTCGTTGGAAAGCACGGAGGGGTGGAGCCGCAGGTTCAGGGCGATGCCGCCGAGATAGTGGTGATGGTCGAAGACACAGCAGCTCTCGAACACGGCGGTGGGCCCGTTTTTGTCCCGGCTCTGGGCAGGACTCATGGCGTCGGCGATGGGCGTACCGGTCTTGCGTCCGTCGGGCGTTGCGAAGGTGATGTAGCCCTGGGCCACGTGGTCGCTGGCGCCGTAGAGCCCCGCCTTATAGACCTTGCTGCGCATGGAGTGGCACTCCCTGCAGCACTCGTAGTAGAGGTCCACGCACCACTTCAGCTCCTCGTCCGCATAGGGATCGTTGTTGCCGTAATGGGGCACCTCGTTGAGGATCCGCTGGCGCAGGGGCTCATAGCCCTCCCAGTTGGCCATCCAGGCGTCGTACAGCTCCCGGGTGGTGATGAGCTTCTTATCGAAGCACATGTACTTGATGGTGGTGATGCTGTCCGCCACGGTGGCCAGGCCCGTGGCCGTGCCGCCGTAGGAATTGTACCTTGCCCCGCCGTTCACCACGTCTTTTCCCTTGGCCATGCAGTCGTCGATGGAGATGCTGAGGATGGCCTGCTGGGCGCAGTTCTGGCTG
>JAEEGL010517187.1_pt1 | contig 10341 bp, 8 predicted proteins | sample 9134231 | NCBI WGS metagenome assembly JAEEGL01 (sample SAMN16246548, study PRJNA631951) | gut metagenome | biome: gut microbiome; feature: rumen; material: fiber-attached | host: Bos | place: Iran: Karaj | collected 2018-10
AGAACCCAATCTGCACCAGCAAATCCGCCTGCAGCGCTTCCCATTCCTCACGGGTATGCTCCTTCCCGCACTCCTCAGTAAGATACCGTATATAATCAAGAAGCCGTTTTCTCATAAAACCCTCTCCTTAAATGAACTAAGTAAATTATACCACAATACCCTTTGGCGATGTAGCCCTCACAGAATAAAGCCCGCTCCTTGGAGCGGGCTTTAAAACTACTCTTCGTATTCTCTTCGAATCTCTGCCTTTACAGCATCAAGCACCTTACCTTGAAGGTTCTCACCCTGCCATTTCTCAGGGTCCTCTATGTCAGGATTATCTGCAGCCATACCTATTCCCCAAATATTGTCGACCGGGCTCGCTTCAGCGAACAATTTGTCCCCGGTTGCCAACATTGCATAATAAAGATCTGCATTCTGTTTAAACTTTGCAAGATTACCATTAAAGGCAACCTCTTGCCTGACCACCTTCCAGAAATCAAGCTTGCCGTTATAATCTTTTGCTGCTCTTCCGAACTGCTTTGCTTCATTCGGATCCACGGTGCTCATAATACTGTTGTATGCCCGTGTATCCCCAAGCAGCAAAGCTTTCTTGGCCATAATATACTGTTCAGTTGTAGCATACTTTATGCCTTCAACAATAAACTCCGCAGGATACCAATTACTATAGATATCATTTTCCTCTCCGAGTTGCCAGAAAAATACAAAAATGCTATCTCCCTCAGAGAACTCACGTCCGCAATCATTACAATGATAATCCGGGTTGCGCTCATCCACACAACAGCCGCCAAGCACTAACTTTCCGTCTTCAATGTCTTTTTTCATCTGCTCATTAAATGCAGGCATACCATAAAGAATGTCTGCAATATTTTTACTATTACAATAAGGACATTTAATTTTTTTCATAATCTCACTTCCTTGCTAAGCTGCTACAATTATATCACAACAGGCCTTGGCGATGTAGTGGTTTGCAGAATGAAGCCCGCTCCACGGAGCGGGCTTTTGAATTATTCACTTAATTCAGCAATTCCACAAGACAACAAGTATTCATAAATGCCATCATAGTATTGTTTGTTTCTTGTTTCATCTATTTCAGGATCAACACCTTTTGGAACAAAAATAACCATGCCTTGTCGCGCTCTAGTTAATAAAACCCTATAAGAATTAACTAAATATCTTTTTTGCTCAAGTTTATTTCGTTTGTTCCATCTTGTTCCTCTGAAACTATAATGGTCCCAATCATTATCAGTTCCTTTTCTTCTTAAATCTGCATCCCAGCAAACTATTGCCCAATCAATTTCAAGGCCCTGAACTTTAAATTCACTAGCTACAATTTCAAGCTTATTTGAAGATCTCAAATCATCACTTGGAGCAAGGAACCAATTCTTTACATCTATATCTGTTGGAACATAAATACCTTCTGGCTTTAATCGCTGTGCACTACTACATGCAAGTACACCACTTCTTTGTGAGCCACGAACCTGATTTCTCACCCATTGCTGAGCCTTTTTATAATCTCTTGTGACAAAAATAGGATACTTATCTATTATTTCTCTATAAGTAGTTTTTGCCTCTTCAGGTTTATTATCTAACAAATAATCAACAAATTGACATTGCTTGTCAGCCCTAAATGATCTAATTGAAGTCTTTAAATGCAACTCATCAATAACATGACATCTATCACATTTTTCAATTAATGCCTTATCAATATTTTTATCTTCAGATTGCGAGAATATTTCTGAGGAATAAAACATTTCCCAATTTGTAAAATCCTCTATTCCACACTTAAACCATTCATTAATACCAACTTCACCATCATAAATATCTTGGCCCAAACCAACTAGACAAATCATTACTGCCCAGTCATTATGCCTGTCCATGATACTATACAAAAGGTAAGGTTCACTAACTGATAATGAAGGGTCATCTTTATGCTTACTCTTCATTTTTTCCTCATTCCAAACTCTCTGAGCCTCATCAAAAATAAGGATATTCTCAGCGGTTGATCTGTCATGTGAAGAGTTATCTTTTTTAAAATTAAAACTACTTTGTATTAACGTATTAATTGCGGCTTCAGTTTCCTTGTTGAACTGCTTTTTTGCTTTAACGCTACGCTTTAAAGCTTCTCTTAAAACTTCTACGAGTGGCCCATTACCCGACAAATAAACACTTAAGCTCTCGCCACCCTTATCTAGGTTTTTAGCTACAATATCTAAGCCTACAAGAGTTTTTCCTGCGCCAGGGACACCAGTAACAAAGCATACGCATTTTTTATGGTTCTTTTGTGCGTAATCAATTACTTCACTAATTCTTTCTTCGCACCTATCAATATTGTATTGTCCCGCTTCAGATTTTGCTATCTCACTAATATTATGAGACGTATATGCTTCAACTGCAGCGGCAATAATCGTTGGAGTAGGATAATAAGGAGAATTAAACCATTTTTCAAAATCCAACTCCTTATCTTCACCATAAGTATCAGATATTGAAGTGATTTTCGGAATAAGTGTCTCTATGTTTTCTCTTTGTAAGTGAATTTGCTTGTCCGGATAGCAATCTGTAGGTTGCTCTTTTGCGTAGGGTTCAGCATCCGTAGCTATTAAAATAGGACAAACATAAAGATCTTCAGACTCTTTATGAAAGTTTTTAATATCTATTGCATAATCTTCTGCCTGGCGGGCATCCTGAGCAGTAAAAATATTCTTGCCATTTTTAAACTCAAGAGAAAACACCATATGACGAATCAACAGTATTACATCGATTCGTTTGCCTAAGCGAACAATATCATATTCAAATATAATGTCGCCTTCTATTCCGCATCTTTCTAGCCTGTTTTGTAATTCACTAATCTGGTTTTCCCAAGCATTTGATTGATCTTTATTGATTTCAAATGAATGTCTAACCAGCTGACCTATTATGGACTCTGAATTGTCCTTAATAAAACCCGGAATAGAATTACAATAATAAGCTTTTCCAGATTGTGTTGAAAAAGTGTATTTATTCATCCAACCAATCCTTAAAGACATTAATTCCCATGGAATTTGAATTAGTTAAATCACAATCATATTGTACATTAAATACTCCATCCTCATTTTTTTCATGTATTCTGGGTATATCTTTTGCATAGAATACTTTAAGATTAGAGGTGCAATAATCATAGTTAATTGTTAAATCAGATAAATCCTCCTTGTGTGCTTTTTTTATTATTGTTTCTAATTGAATTAAAAAGCTCAAATTATTAGAAAAACGATCTTCACACATTTTGATCAAGTCATATAGACTTATTCCTTTATCATCTTTTTGCAACATAACAGAAATGACAACAATGTCAAATCTACTTGTATCTAGTTGATGCTGCAAAAAATGATGAATTCTTAGAGGTTTTAGTGTCGATTTTACTTCTATTTTTTTAAAATCTGAAATTGAAAAATCGAATTTTTCCTTTTGCTCCTTTTGATAATAATGTGAAATATCGATTCCATACTTATCATAAAGAAAAACTATGGATAACAATTCACCAAAAATACCCTGCACTTCTAATTGTGACAATCTATCCGTCCTAGAAAACAATTCTTTCAAATCCATAAAATATGAAAGCAATTTAGTTTCATCTAAACTCTCACAAAACGATAATGAAAGTTTAATAAAAAGGTCAATATGACTGCTATCCAAAGACGTTAATACCAATAGCGAAAGTCTTTTTTTCGCACTCCCATTTTGAGTGTTTATTGAAAAAGGACAATTAATATTTAACTTTAAGTATTTCGTTTTTTGTGTCATAGGCAATACATGCTGATTTGATGTATATACCGCAAAAGTTATATAACCTTTAGCGTCCTTTCCCCACAAAATTCCCTCATCATCAAAAAAATTAAAACCGTCTTGAGGAACTGCAATTTTATCGAGTATTTCCTTTATTTCTGATACAGTTTTCATTCTTCAGGACCTACCAATCTGCTAGCATATAATTCCGGAACATAAACACATAATACTGGAGAATAAAAATCAAATTCCTGGAAGTTTTTTGCTTTAACATAATGTATTTGTATTTGAATTTTATTAGGCCTTTCATCACAGGTGCTTCTATCACCATTATATCTGTATGTTCCGTCTGGCAAAGGCTTTGTATCGCGGCCTCTGTAAAAAGGCGGAGCAAAGGTATAATCATCTTTAATCGTACGGGTTTCTTTATTATCAAACCTTACCCAGCACAAGTCTATTTTTTGATCAAGATTTCTAGCTTTTGCAATACTATACAGTTTATCAAATATTAATTCCCCAAAACTATCACCATCAGAAAACTTAAATTGCTTCAAAACATTATCTAAAAACAACTTAAAATCAATGTCATAGGCATAATAATTCTGATTGTCGCCACCATAATCCTTAACAACTCCATCTAAACTATTTCTATATTCTTCAAGAAGTATGTAATTATTATTTGCAGCTTTTTTATCATAGACAAAGAAATCTTGCATTTTCCACTCAGTCCAAGATACTATTTCCTTGGTCTTTACAACATTTGGTCGAGTTAAACGCAACTTATGTGACGCATCATGCTGCAGCAAAAAGATTCTAGGCAATTCTTTAAATGATTTTCCGTTCTTTAAATTACGTTCAATGCTAGACCACATTTCTTCATCGGACTCATTTATTGAAGCAAAATCATTTTTAATAGAAACAGTAGCCCAAACTCTACATAAATCGATGTAATCATTATAAAATGGAACATTTTTATAACCAAACCATCTTGCTCTTTGCTCTGTGTTATCCACATTTTGATAACCTTTCGCACGTCTAATAATATAAGTTATTGTCAAGCCACTAATGGTTATTCCTCTGTCTAAAATCGTTCCGCCAAGATATATTCTAGTTTTGTACTGTTCCGCATCTGAACGTGCATTTTTAGATGAACTATTGAAAACAAGTGTGTCAGAAGATCTTAGAATTAAAGAAATAATTGTATCTTCCAAATCTTCAAAATCTTTCAGACTAACGCCATCTTCTTTATACATCTCATACGCTTTTTTTAATTGAGGCCTGAGAGTTTTAACATAAGCAACATCATTTTTTCCTAAGCGAATAATCTTACGCCAATCCCTCAACAGCTCATCAATTTTCTTTTGGACAGTTGTATGATCCGGTATCTTAACACTTGGGTGAATTAACATTGAATGCGTCTTATCGTCACCCCTACTCTTTCTAATAGCACCGCTTACATAAAAAGCTGCAAGGGCATCATAGAAACTCCCAGGAATACCTTTATCATCCAACAAACTATCTTCATCATCTGGTATTTCTTTTACATACTTATCTTGATCTTCTCCATGAAAAACTGATAATCCACAATAGCCTTTTCCCGGATAAATTAGTTGCCCAAAATCAGGCGATAATTTATCAGATGTCTTTATTAAAATGTTGGCTTGTGGCGTGGCAGTGATTGAAATAAAGCAATGCCTTTTTATCTTTTCTTTTAATTCTATTGCCACTTTGTATGTTTGTGAAACTCTTTTTTCCAGATCTTTATCTTTTGAATAAGCCTTTGCATTTAGAGTTGCCTGATCGCCTTCATCATCTATTATGATCGTTGTTTCATTTGCCATAATTGGATCATCAAACAATTCTGAGACTCTTGACATATGCTTTCCACTTTTAATCTGTGGAGATTTTAATGTTACTATTATCACCTTTTGATCATTTTCAATAAAACCCTTTATTTTTTCAGGCGTTATTAAATTATGATTATCTTTTGAATGTAATACTTTCAGTTTTTCACCATCAACGTTAAAAGAATCCTTAATCCTTTCAACGTTCTGTGTTAATAATTCATTGGTATTACCGCCAATAACAACTGCTAAATTATATCCATTATCAAATGCAAGAGCTAAAAGCGCAATAAAATTAGAAGTTTTACCGCTTTGAACCTTACCAATAACTATACCTGTCTTTTTAAAATCACCACTTCTTTTCGGATTAGGACATTGATTTAATATAGAAACAGCATTAGAAAAAACCGTATTTACTGTCTCATCGGTCATAGCTTCATCAGCTACCAACATTCGATCAGCAACATGTTTTGAAAAATATCCATCAATTGTTATTTCGCCAAAAGAAGAATCTGTTTCATCAACAATCTCTCTAGCACTAACAACATTATTTATCATTTGTAAAATCCTCCAGGATACTTCCTAACGCAATCCTAATACTAGACGGAGCCACTAATCCTTCTTTTGCGGTATCATATGCATTTAATTCGGCTATTACTAAAGCCGCAGAAAACTGACACAAAACTCCTAAAAAATCTTTTTTTTGCATAAAAGGATAAAAGAACAAATGCAAAACATTAAGTGTTAACTTATAAACGTTATTATCCACATCTATTGGTTCAACTTTTAGCCAAGAACTTTTTGGATTTTGATCATCAAGAATGAATTGTAAACTATATTTATCCCCTTTATAATTTAGCGACAAATTAATGGGTGAATTATCAATTATTTCTACTCCTGTACCAGCACTTTCAGCCGTATCAAATTCATCAGCATTATCAATTGAATTGTTATTATCGGAATTAAGACTTAACTCATTAGTACTAGCTATTTCAACCTGAACATCTGTTGTGTTTTCGCTATTTTCAAATTGTTTTTGAATCTCTTTTTTTATATCTTCAACATTTACCTTCTCTCTAACTCTAATGTTTTTTGATTTTCTTCGAAATTCACTTGAAACTTCAACAAGTTTATCAATAAACCTGGCTTCAAGATCTTCGTTGCTCCAATCGAAGGCATCTTTAGCCTGCGTAACAGGCCAATTATCCATATTCAGTTCGCCATATAAACGCTGATATTCAAAATCATTAGAGTTACCGAATACCTCATGTGGCCTGTAATTCTTTTCTGGACCACCAATGATTACTCTACCTCTACGCAACAAAGTAAACCCGGCATTTTTCAAATTACCAGGAATCCTTATTGCAATAAAACCTGTAACAACTAATTCTTCGTCTTTATACGGGATTGAAAAGTTAACATCTTTTTTCCACTCTTCACCATTATCATCGACATAAGGATTTACTTCATCAAATTCAAGTAAGTTACCATTATAATAAATTTTGATATCACCAGTTCTTAGGTCTGCCCGATAAATAGATGAAAGTAATTCATGAATCTTTTTTTCAATCCTCTTTCCTTTAATCTTTTTATTCAATTTACTGATTCTAATAATTGTGTAATGTTCTTTTCTATTAACAAACTCCTCTTCAACATCAATATTTTCATTTTTATACTTAACAAGCGCTTCAATATCAATTTCTGCTTTATATTTTACATCGCTACCCAAACGAGTAGACTCAACTGACCACACATTGCCAAACCAACATGCTGCCGTTTTCAAACCCATTCCAAATTCATTTCTTCCATTTGTGTTATTGGGAGGTCTATCAAGTATTATTGCTCTTTGAAAATCAGAAAACTCCATTCCATATGCGTTATCAATAATAACTATTTCATCACCGTTTTTAGAGTCCTCGTTATATTCAATCTCTATTTCTAAGCCCTTATAGTACTTTGTGCTATAAAGCTCTTCCTTATGATCATAAAAACTCTGAGTTGAATTATCCACGAATTCAGCCAAGGCTGTCCATGGTTGATAACTAATTCTTTTATATGTTCCATATACACCCGTATCAGGTCTAATATTTAATTTCTTTCCCATATCAAATTCCCCTTAACATGTGTAATAACAAAAATTCAACCACATCTACACTAACCGTGTTGCCAAGCTGCTTATATGTTTGAACCTCCGGCTGATTACCAAACTTTACATTTCTAAAACCGTATATCTTTCTCATTTCATCCGGTGTCATATACCGCTTTTCAAATCCTATAATTGGCGTTTGATTAATAGCAACAAGTGTAGGAATATCATTTGGAGCCTTTACCCTTACTCCAGAAGGTCGAAATTGAATGATTCCATCATATATTGAGTTAATCTTATCTCCGGCATTCCATTCTAGTTTTTTATCAGAGTCACAAAGAGTATCAAGATGTTTTTTATAATCCTTTTGCCACTGCTTAATGATTTCTTTGTTTTCCCTATAGAAAGCCCGATTTCTATTTATTATTTGCTGCTTCCATTTTGGCTCATTAGTTATATCACTATTATCAAAGTAGCGCGGCCAAATGGGGGTAATAAGATTTCCGCCTCCGGATATTATCCTTTTTCGAAAGTCCTCCCACATATCCAAGGTTTCTAACTCATCTTTTGTCAAATTATGAGCATCATCATTGGCAAAATATTTTGGATTTAGAGCCTTTTTACCATTTCTCTTTACATAAATAGAAGTTTCTTCCCTAGGTAATTTTATATCATCAAATAAATGAGTAATTCTGCTAGTAATATCTTTTCTGTAGCACAAGATAAAAACCCTATCTCTTAAAGCAGGTATTTTTCTGCCGGGTACTTGGTTAGGACTTATTATGACAGAATCAACTAAGTATCCTATTCTATCTAATTCCTCATTTATCCTTTTCCATGTATGACCGCCATCGTGAGATTTCAAGTTTCGTACATTTTCGAGAAGCATATATTTTGGTTTATGCTTTTCTGCAATTTTAATAATTTCAAAAAATAGAACACCTTTTTCCTCGTTATCAAACCCGTCTCTTAAACCGGCTTTTGAAAAAGATTGGCAAGGAAATCCAGCAAAAATAAAATCTAATACTTCGTTGTGTGGCAAATTGCTTATTCTCTCATCAATCAAAGCGTGTGTCGATCTATCCTTAATATCAAAGAGAGCTTCATCTCCATATGTTCTTTCATAAACATTTGCAGCATATCCGTCTATATCACACGAAAAGATACAATTAGGGCGTTCGTTTATTTTTTTGCATACCCTTTCAATGCCTTGTCTAAAACCGCCTATACCACAGAATAAATCAATATAATTAATCATCTTTCCACCTATAAATCCCGTTTCTAAGAAAACAGTTCAAAATTAGATAGTAATATAAATATAATTATATTATAAAAAAGTACACTCAGCAATAAATAAAGACCGCATATAATGATTAAACGGTCTTAATATATCACACGAACGGTAATTGTCGAGGGCATTAATGGGACTTATTGATTGTACGAACGGCTGCATCGCAAAGGATGAACGGTTAGTGTATAATGAGTGAGAGGTGATTATGTGACTGAGTTTGAGAAGAAGGTGTATGAGTTCTTGCTGACTATACCTTCGGGTAAGGTCGTTACATATGGGCAGATAGGGTATGCGATTGGGCATCCGCGAGCGGCGAGAGCGGTAGGCAATGCTCTGCACAGGAACCCGGATGGGGACCTGTACCCTTGCTATAAAGTGGTAGCCGCGAGCGGTGCACTTGCTGCAGACTTTGTCTTCGGCGGAGCCGAAGCACAGGCAGCAAGGCTTAAAGCAGACGGCATTGAAGTAGTGGATGGCTTTGTTGATATGGATAAGTATCAATGGTAATAAAGCAAAAAGCAGCTGCAGAAATGCAGCTGCTTTTCGCTTAGGTGGTATGACAACAAAAAAACAAGACATTTATGAAAGGGTTGATTGCCCATTAGAAATCATCATCAACATCGTTCATTGCTATGAGGCGGGCGGCATCGTCAAGGGAGTTTACGCCCCAAAAAGTATCACCTTTCGATGAACGAAGAGTATTACTTTTATTATCAAACCAGTAGTTGGTGCCATTTTGGTTTAACATATTATTCTGTGCATTCTTATGGATGGTACCGTTGTTTCCTCCGGTCATGAAAGAGCCGTTATCCCAGAAGGTCTGACCGGCACCACGGAATATGTTGCCGTCATTGAAGAACCTTGTACCATCATTATTGAAGCCGTTATCGGTTTCCCAGGTTTTTTTACCTTTGTTGGAGAAGATCATTTTTATTCCTCCTTTGGTTTTGCTCTGCCTTAACTATAATTGCTTTCTTTTTATTTGTCGAGGTCAAAAATGGGACTTATCGCAACAGGGGGTTACTTGTGTTGGGTGTTGGTTGGTGGTATTGTTTTTGGTGGAGGTGTTTGGTGTGGAAACTAAGGATGTTTTGTTGGCGCTTCGGACGGACAGAGGGCTGTCCCAGGATGAGCTGGCTGAGAAGGTGTTTGTTACACGGCAGGCAGTTTCAAGGTGGGAGAATGGAGAGACTGTGCCTAATACTGAGACTTTGAAGCTTTTGTCTTCAGTCTTTGATGTTTCTATTAATACCCTGCTGGGAGCGCCTCAGCAGAAGGTTTGTCAGTGCTGCGGTATGCCGCTTGAGGATGAGATTATCAGTCATAACTCGGACGGTTCTTTAAACGATGACTACTGC
>JAEEGL010888559.1_pt1 | contig 10341 bp, 4 predicted proteins | sample 9134231 | NCBI WGS metagenome assembly JAEEGL01 (sample SAMN16246548, study PRJNA631951) | gut metagenome | biome: gut microbiome; feature: rumen; material: fiber-attached | host: Bos | place: Iran: Karaj | collected 2018-10
CTCAAAACCGACCCGAAAATCCCCAAAACGCTCTACGGCGACAGTGTGCGCATAAAGCAGTGTATTCTCAACCTTCTCACGAATGCGGTCAAATACACAAAAGAAGGAAAAGTCACATTCACAGTCGGCTTTGAAAAGATTGATGACGCTCAGATTTCCCTCCTTGTCAGCGTTGAGGACACAGGTATCGGCATCAAAGAAGAGGACATGATAAAGCTCTTCTCACCTTTTGAACGCCTCGAAGAAGAGAAAAACAAGACCATCGAAGGAACAGGCTTAGGAATGAGCATCGTCGTAAAAATGCTCAAGATGATGGGCACGAAACTCGATGTTCAGAGCGAATACGGAAAAGGCTCAGTCTTCAGTTTTGCCGTAAAGCAGATGGTCATCGACTGGTCCGAAACCGGCGACATCAACGAATCCTACAAAGAAAGCATCTCTAAGATGGGGGCTTATAAAGAAAAACTCCATGCACCAAAAGCCAGGCTTCTCTTTGTGGATGACACCGAAATGAACCTGGAAGTCATTCAGGGCCTGCTCAAAAAAACAGGAATCAAACTCGACATGGCTCTGAGTGGAATGGAAGCGCTCGAAAAAGTAAAGGAAAACACCTACGACATCCTCTTCATCGACCACCGGATGCCGGGCATGGACGGAATCCAGACACTCCACGCAATGCGAACGATGGAAGAAAACAAAAGCGGGGGAAAACCTTGTATTGCTCTCACGGCAAACGCAATTGCTGGCGTAAAACAAATGTACATCGACGAGGGCTTCACCGACTATCTCTCAAAGCCAGTTGACCCGGAAAAACTTGAAGCCATGATTCGAAAGTATCTTCCGCCAGAATACATCGAAGAGCCTCCAGAGTCAGAAGAAGATGATGAGAGCGAAAATCCAGAAAGCAATCTTACCGAAAAAGTTCTTTCAAAACTCGCTTCTATCGAAGGAATTGACCCGGAATCGGCTCTCAAAAACTGCGGAAGTGCTGAAGTCTTACAAAAAACGGTCATCAAGTATTACACGACCATCGAAAGCAAGGCAGAGGAACTGAACCAGCTTTTTGAAGCGGGCGACACCGAAAATTACGGCACGAAGGTTCACGCCTTAAAAAGCACTTCCCGCCTCATCGGAGCACTGGAACTTTCTTCTGAGGCGGAATATCTTGAGCACACGGCGGACAAAGCATTTTCGGGCGACAATGAAGCCCTCGAAGAAATAAAAGCAAAACACAAACCGCTCATTGAGCATTTGTTGAGCTACAAAGAAAAATTGGCTCCTTTTGCGGTCGCTGACGAGGCAGAAAAATCCGCAGAGGATTCAGCAAAAGCTGAGATAACGGAAGACGAACTCAAAGAGAAACTCGCAAAGCTTTCACAAGCAAGCGAAGACTTTGACATCGACGGTCTTGATGCAATCATCGCAGAGCTTTCTGAAGTTCGTTTGCCGGACTCATTTATAGAGACATTCAAAAAAATCCGCACAAGTGTGGAAAATGTAGATTTCAATGAAGTGAAAAATTTGCTTAAAGAAGCAGGTTTTTCGGAGTAACAAAAGGGAGGTTCATTTATGAACACAAAAGAATTATATGTATATGCTGATTTTTCTCAATTTTTCGTACAGCAAATGATACAGGAACTCAAATCGCACGAATACAAGGTATGCGAAGTAACAAGTGACGACGGAGCCTTTAAGGTCGTATCCAGCGGTAAAAATCATCTTCTTATCGTACTCAGGCCAGAAATGAACCCACGCCAGCTCGCACTTATCTCTGAGCAGGCTCAGACAGCAAACTCATTCCTCTACTTTGTCGGAAATCCGCAGGCAATTTTCCCAGACCAGAGCGCATTTTTGGGAAAAGCACCCGGAGTTCATTTTGCGGGAGTTCCGATTGATTACAAAACACTCGATGATGCATTCGCATATAACGCTCGTGAGAAAAAACGCCTTCTTATCGTTGACGATGAGCCAATCATGCTCCGAAGCATCAAGATGTGGCTGGGCGAAGATTTCGAAGTGTCTCTCGTAAACTCTGGCGAAACAGCCCTAGACTTCTTGACCAAGCATCCTGTTGACCTCATTCTTCTCGACTACCGTATGCCGGGCATGACTGGCCCAGATGTAATGCAGGCAGTCCGTGCGGACAAACTCAACAAGAACATTCCGATTATTTTCCTCACAAGCAAAAACGACAAGGAAAGCATCGTGAAAGTCATGTCACTCAAACCGGCAGGCTACATCTTAAAGAGCAAAAGCCCAGAGGAGATAAAAGCGACCGTCTTGAATTTCATAAGAACTCGGGTCTGGCAGGCATAATTCAACAAAACTGGCTTATCAATTTTAAATTTGCGAAATCAAATGTTCGGATGTAAAATATCAATATGGACTTTCAGGGTTTTGTTAACACATTTTCTATCGCTTGCGCTGTTCTCTCTGTTAAGAAAGCAGCTGAAGGGCATTGCGAAGAAATACGAATCGAAAAGGCGAATGATATTTATCGCGAACAAATGGGTGTCGCCCGCTACCACGACAGAATGCTTTATGAAGATCTTGTCCCAAAAGACTCAAAATTCGAATATTTCTGTTACCGCTCGGCAGTCGAAAAGCAGAAAATGCATTCCTATGTCAATGTACGGGGCGTAAACGGCTGGATAGACATCACCTTTATCCCGTTGAATTGCGAAATTTCAAATCTTTCTTACTGCGCTTTCTTCTTTGAGCTTACGCAAAAACCTGATGCCGAGAAAATGTCGGACGTCTCGCTTGAAACGGCACGCACAATTATTAAGCTTGGGCTGGCACTAAACAGCAAGTCAAGTTTTAATGAAGGAGTTTCAGAAGTCGTTTCCACCATACAAAGCATTTCCGATGCGACATGCTGCTGCATTCTCACCATTGACCGCAAAAACAGAACATACACGGTTCTTCAGGAAAAAGTTAAAAACATCCGCGAGGATTTCATTGATTTGCACGAATCAGTTTCTTATGATGTCGTTGAAAGCTGGGAACAGACAATCGGGAAAAGCAACGGAATCATCATCAAGGACGAAATTGACTTAAAGGAAATCGAAAGGACAAACGCACCGTGGGCAGCCTCACTCCGAAAAGACAATGTCCGCACCCTCATGATGTACCCGCTTCACAAAAATGACAGAATCATCGGCTACCTGTTCATCACGAACTTCAACGCGGAAAAGATTATTGAGCTGAAGGAACTTCTTGAACTGATGGCCCGCTTCATCTCAATAGAAATCGCAAACCACAGGCGAATCACAAAACTCGAAACATTCAGCACCGAAGACGTTCTTACAGGAGTCAAAAACCGAAATGCGATGAACATGCGCATTGACGACATTGTAAAAGGAAAAGAAGCCTTGCAGCAGCCATTCGGAGTAATTTTTGCCGACATAAACGGCCTCGACCAGGTAAACGAAGATGACGGCCACAGCTCAGGCGACATTCTTCTCAGAAAAGCCGCGGACTTAATCAGCGATATTTTCCCTGATGACGAAATCTACAGGTCCAGCGGAGCAGAATTCGTAATCATCGTGCCGGGAGTTTCAAAAGAAGAATTCAGACTGAAACTGAATGAACTCAAGGCCCGTTCCTGCTACGGCTCAGAAGTATGCCTTTCAATCGGAAGTGACTGGAACAACGAAGACCAGAACATCCGCCGCTCAATGCATGTCGCAGACGAGGAAATGTACGACGAAAAAGCCAAATTCTACATGGAGCACCAAAACCTGGAGCGACGAAGAAGGTTGGATTAAAACCAAGGGTGAACCCAGGATAACAAAGGAATTTCAGGAATGCCAAAAAGTCCTTTTCAGAAAGTCGGTTCAACAAAAATAATTCCGATTTCTCTCAAGCTTCTCATGATTTTCGTCTCGCTTTTGCTGCTTTCAAATTTCGCGACGAATTTTGTGAATTCCTTTCTTTCGAGGGCGCAAATCATCAAGCTGAACAACTCAATCATGGTGAGCCAGCTAAAGGACATCTACACTGCGGCAGGAAATCAATATCAGATTCTCACTTTCACCGCCAACAGAGAAGAATCCGTAAAGGCCCTCTACAACACCGCAAAACGAGGCTTCGAACTCCCGAACAGCATCGCGGCCGCCTTTGACAAGGAAGGAAAAATCCTGTTCTGTGCGAGCGCTACCCCGCTTCCGGCTGAACAAAAAGAAAAGAAAGAAGACGACATTTCCTCCCTCAACGAAAATTCCACGCAATTCTCAGATTCTGAAGCACTTGCCATAATGAACCAGAATTTCGCCAAGGGAATCACAGACAGCGCGATTCTTTTTACTTCGGATTTGGGGCAATATTACGGAGTCTACAAATATCAGGAAGACTGGGAGTGCTATTTCCTGCGCGCCGAGCTTCTTTCCGACACGATGCGCACGAACAATGTCCTCTTCGGAATCATTTCCATCGTAATCGTCTGTATCGTCGGACTTTTCCTCACTGCGGGAATCAGCATGTACCGAAGGCTTCTTTCAAACGTGCACAAAATCACCGGCGACCTTTACGAAATGCAGTCTTCACAGCGCCTCACCACAATCGACCTTTCAGGCTCACCAAACGATGACATCACCTACCTCGCGGCAAGCTTCAACTCGCTTTCTTCGACAATCAGCACACTTCTCGGAATATTCCAGAAATTCGCGTCAAAAGATGTAGTCGCAAAGGCTTACAATGAGCACCAGATAAGGCTCGAAGGAAATCAGCGGAACCTCGTCATGCTCTTCTCCGACATCAAAAGCTTCACCTACCGCACAGAAACTTTGGGAAACGACATCATCGACCTTTTGAACGTTCACTACGACAAAGTAATCCGGAAAGTCCACGAAAATTCAGGTGTCATCGGCTCAATCATCGGCGATGCAATTCTTGCAATTTACGGAACCCAAAAATCCGAAAACAAATCGCTTGATGCCCTCGAATCGGCATGGCAAATCACCCGGGTCACGGCGGAACTCCGCTCAAGGATGATTGCACGACGCGCGCAAATCGAGCAGAACAGAACGCTCACCGAGGCAGAGGAGCGCGTTTATCAGGCCGTTCTTCTTGACATCGGTGTTGGAATTGACGGCGGAAAAGTCTTCTACGGAAACATCGGTTCTGACGAGCACATGACGAACACTGTAATCGGCGACAATGTAAACTCAGCAAGCCGTCTCGAAGGCCTCACAAGAATTTACAGGCTTCCGGTCATCGTTTCGGGCTACATAAAAGAAGAAATCGAAAATTCAGGAAGCACGAAATACAAATTCTTTGAGATTGACACGGTTCAGGTCAAGGGAAAGACTCAGGGCAAAAAGATTTACTTCCCTTACGACACCACGGACGCAAAAAATCTTTCTATGTCCGAAGAGAAGTTCAGAATCTACGAAGCTGCCCTTCAATCTTATTACAAAGGCGACTGGGAAAAAGCCCGGAAGGGATTCAAGGATTGCGGTCTGGAAGTGGCACAAGTCTTCCTCGAAAGAATCGCTGACAATTCAGCACCCGAAAACTGGAGCGGAATATGGACAATGCAATCGAAATAAGCGAAATCAACACTCACAAGGAAGTCGCGCTCTTTTTGGGTGACGAACTTAAAAACCACAATGATGAAACCGTAACGACATACAATCTTGAAGAAGAATACGCAAAAACCGCGAAACACAAAAACCCGTTCGTCTGGATTCTCCTCGGAATCTGCTTTTTCATAGTCGGGGCTGGAACTTTTGCGACATTTGCTTTTGTCTCACATTCAAATCATAAAATTTCAATCAACATTGATTCATTTGACGACTTGAACCTTCGCTCACTGTTGAATTCTGCGGGAAGGGCGCAAAACCTTTATGATACGGCCGTTAAAAACAAGGAAAACCTGATCCAAAACAGGGACGACGAGCTTTCTCAGGCAGAACAAAAACGGAACATGGATTTATTCACATTGCAGTCAGTGTCTTCCGTATCATCAAAAAATACAGTTGCAAAACGCCGCAAAGAAATAGAAGAAGAATACAAGGCAAGCGTAAGTGAGATTCAGAAGAATTATGAGTCAAAAATCGCCGCAGCGGAAGAAGAAATCAAGCACTACGAATCAAAGATGAATTCTTACAATTCCGAAAAGCTCAATCAGGCAAAAGGCGCGCAGTCTACGATTGATTCGACGAAACAGCTTCACGATATTGAAATGAAGGCTCAGGCAAACCGCTACGAAAAGAAAATCAAGGAACTGAGGGACCAGCTGACATCACAAAAGGCAAAGGCCGCCCAGCAGCAAAAAGCCGCAGTCGAAGAAGTCAGAAAAATTTTCCAGGCAAAAATCGCATTGCTGGATCCAAGGGCGCGGGAACAAAACAGGGAACAGAACGAAATCATCCTTGAGACAGGAATTCAGAATAAAACTTCTCCGTCAAAGCTCTGGGGAAATGTCGAAAAACTGACTTTTAAAGAAAAAGATTACACGAACGAGCAGTCTTCGCTGGAATACGCGGAGACAATCAAGGATGCGGCAAGGGAACTTGAAGAATCACGAACGCTTGCTCTCCGTTTCAAGCCGATTCCAATGGAGAACTCAATCAAAGACTATGTTCCGGCAATCATGCACCAGTCATACCAGGTTGCGAACAGCCTTGCCCAAAGCGGATTCAAGATGCAGACGGAACTCAAGAATTTGCAGGATTTCGCAGAGTCAACTTTGGCTTCAAGCGCGGCAGACGGAATCGTATTCAAAAACACGAATCCAGCTATGACTCAGGCCTACATCAAAAAATCAAGCCGGGGCAAGATTCCTGAAGGAACGGGCGTTGCGGCACAGATAGCGCACAACGGAAGGCAAATCGATGCGACAATCCAAAACAAAGATGGAACTTACATCGTGACTTTCATTTACCCGGAAGATGACTCGTCAAATCAACAAGCCACCTACTCGGTCAACACGGGAGACACAATCAGAATCACGAGCCAAAAGTCACAATAACGACGAGTCTTACATCTGATGTCAGCATTTTCTCAAAAGAGTTGCAATCTTCTTCTATAAAAGATATTATATATGTCTATACTCGAATAATTGTCTTTAATAGAGGAATTCATGGAAACAGCAAATACAGTATTCACACCAGCGGTTACACCAATCCGAATCGGTATCGATGTCGGCTCAACCACAGTCAAAGTCGTCTGTCTCGACGAAAATGACAAAATGATATACGGAGATTATCAGCGACATCGTGCTGACATCCGAAATACAATCATCACTGTTGTCACTCAGGCTTTGGGCGAAGTCGAAAAAGTTGCCAAACTGGGCGACAAGCACACTGTTTCCGTAAAAGTCACAGGTTCTGGCGGTCTCTCTGTCTCTCAGTGGCTCAACATTCCGTTCATCCAGGAAGTCGTTGCGGCTACAACAGCAGTCAAAAAGCTCATTCCACAGACTGATGTAGTAATCGAGCTTGGTGGAGAAGACGCAAAAATCACATATTTCACAGGCGGTGTCGAACAGCGAATGAACGGCACTTGTGCCGGCGGTACTGGTGCATTCATTGACCAGATGGCAGCCTTGCTCGAAACCGACGCACCGGGCCTCAACAAGCTCGCAGCCGGTTGCCAGCAGATTTACCCGATTGCGGCACGATGCGGTGTATTCGCAAAAACAGACGTTCAGCCGCTCATCAACGAAGGTGCCCGCCGAGAAGACATCGCGGCTTCAATTTTTCAGGCCGTCGTCAACCAGACAATCTCAGGTCTGGCTTGCGGTAAGCCAATCAAAGGTCATGTAGCATTTTTGGGTGGTCCGCTCCACTTCCTTGACCAGCTCCGCGTCCGCTTCATCGAAACACTCAAACTCAAAGATGACGAAATCATCGTTCCGGAAGATTCACAGCTTTTCGTTGCTTCCGGTTCTGCATATTCAGCTGAAAAGGTCTGCAATCCTCTTTCTTCTACAATGCCAAAGAAATTCCCAACTATTGCAGAATTCAGGGACTCACTCAAAAACCTTGAGGGTGCAGAACTTAACGAAGTTCAGCGACTTGAGCCGCTTTTCGTTGACGAAGACGACTTGGCAAGATTCCGTGAGCGCCACGGCGAGGACAAGGCAAAACGAGGCGATTTGAACAAAGAATCAGGCCCTCTCTTCCTCGGTCTCGATGCCGGTTCAACAACAACAAAGGCTGTTCTTGTAAACAAAAAAGGCGAAATCTTGTGGGACTTCTACGATGTAAACGCAGGAAATCCTGTCGAGCTTGCAGTCCGAGTCCTCAAAGATTTGTACAAAATTCTTCCAAAAGATTGCTACATCGCACGCGCAGTTTCAACAGGCTACGGTGAGGCCCTCTTCCAGGCAGCACTCGGCGTAGATGCCGGTGAAGTCGAGACAATCACTCACTATCGCGCCGCAGAATTCTTCGTTCCGGGTGTTGAGTTCCTTCTCGACATCGGCGGTCAGGACATGAAGTGCCTTCGCATGAAGGACGGTGCAATCACTTCAATCCAGCTCAACGAGGCTTGTTCAGCAGGTTGTGGTTCATTCCTTGCAAACTTCGCAAACTCAATGAACCTCGACATCAAGGAATTCTCAAAACGCGCTCTCCTTGCAAAAAAACCGGTCGATTTGGGTTCACGATGTACGGTCTTCATGAACTCACGAGTCAAACAGGCTCAGAAAGAAGGCGCTACAATCGACGACATTTCAGCAGGTCTTTCTTATTCTGTAATTAAAAACGCCCTCTTCAAGGTAATCAAACTTCGCCGCGCTTCTGAAATCGGCACAAAAGTCGTTGTTCAGGGCGGTACCTTCTATAATGATGCAGTTCTCCGCGCATTCGAAAAGATTGCCGGTGTCAATGTATTCCGTCCGGATGTAGCAGGACTCATGGGCGCTTACGGTTCAGCCCTCATCGCTTACGATCAGTGGTGCGACCTCACGGCTCCAAAACCGGGTCAGGAAAAGAACTGGACTCCACCGAAAATCGTTTCAAACATCGCAACTTTGGAGCAGCTTGAAAGTTTCAAGGTTGATTTGGAGCTTACACGATGCGGCGGCTGTCAGAACAACTGTCTCCTCACAATCAACACATTCACAACTGGCGGACAGAAACGCCAGTTCATCACAGGAAACCGCTGTGAGAAGGGCCTGGAGCGACATCAGCTGAAAGACGAAAATTCAAAAACAGTCGACGGCTCTAACAAAGAGAACACAGGAGTCGAATCAATAGGATACGAACTTCCGAATCTCTTCGACTGGAAGTACAAACGACTCTTCAATCACTATATTCCGCTCAAACCAGAAGATGCCCCAATGGGAAGCGTCGGTCTTCCTCGCGTCCTCAACATGTACGAGAACTATCCGCTCTGGTTCACGATTTTCACAAAGCTCGGCTTCCAGGTCAAAACTTCACCTCGCTCAAGCCGCATGATTTACGAGCGCGGCATCGACTCAATTCCATCTGAGTCAGTCTGTTACCCGGCAAAAATCTCACACGGACACATTGAATCGCTGCTCAAAATGGGCTGCAAATTCATCTTCTATCCGTGTATTCCTTATGAAAAACTCGAGGACAAGGGCGCAGGAAACCACTACAACTGCCCTGTCGTAACTTCATATCCAGAAGTCCTCAAACACAACCTCGACTCAATCAACGAAGCGAGCGACTTGCTCTTCATGAATCCGTTCCTTCCGATTTATGATTTGCCTCGTCTCCGCGAGCGACTTTACGAAGAACTCCGCAAACACTTCCCTATTCTCACAAAAGAGCGCGTTTATGCCGCTGTCGATGAAGGATGGAAAGAGCAGGAACAGTTCAAGATTGACACTCAGCGAGCCGCCGAAGAAGCATTGGAGCAGCTCGTCGTAACAGGCGGAAACGGTATCGTTCTCGCAGGTCGTCCTTACCACCTCGACCCGGAAATCAACCACGGTATCCCTGAAATGATTCACGGCCTCGGCCTTGCAGTATTCACAGAAGACTCAGTTGCTCATCTTGGCTCAGTCGAACGCCCACTCAGAATCATCGACCAGTGGACTTATCACAACAGACTTTACCGTGCGGCAAATTTCGTAGCAGGAATGCCGAACCTCGAAATCGTTCAGCTCACTTCATTCGGTTGTGGTCTCGATGCGGTTACAGCCGATCAGGTTGACGAAATCATGAAGGCAAAGAGCCGCATGTACACCCTCATCAAGATTGACGAAGGAAGCAACCTCGGTGCAGTACGAATCCGAATCCGTTCTTTGATTGCGGCCGTAAAAGCACGACAGAGAAACCACAAACGACTCCCGACAAAGAGCGCGGCTTATCAGCGAGTAATCTTCACCGAAGAAATGAAGCACGAATACACAATCCTTTC
>JAEEGL011280777.1_pt1 | contig 10341 bp, 8 predicted proteins | sample 9134231 | NCBI WGS metagenome assembly JAEEGL01 (sample SAMN16246548, study PRJNA631951) | gut metagenome | biome: gut microbiome; feature: rumen; material: fiber-attached | host: Bos | place: Iran: Karaj | collected 2018-10
TATTAGATTTGAATTTGTTATTAAATAAAATGTTTTTTTTGGAATTAAAAAACCAGATTTTAATAAAAGGATTAAACATTGAAAATATTTTTCTTTTTCTTTTTGAATTTGTAAATTTTCTTCTTGTAATTGTTTATTTAATTTTTCCTCTTTTATTTTTTCATTTATTAAAACATTATTATTATTAAGCTCTTTTTTTTTATTTTCAAATATATCAATATTAAATTTATCATCATAATTATTATAATTTAGACTTGAAATTAATTTTTTATATTCTTCATTATTTATTTTATTTAAATCTTTTTGATTTATATTATTATCATTATTTTCATTAATTTCAGTTTTAGTTTTATTATATGAATTATTATTATTATTAGTATTATTATTTTTATAATTATTTTTATTTTTTATAAACTCATTTTCAACTCTATATTCATTTATATAATTATTTTCTTTTATCCTTTTAATTTTTAATGATAGTTTATTATAACCTTTATTATCTTTATTATTTTTTACACTATTTCTTTCACTGTTATAATTTATTTTAGAATTATTTGGAGAAATTTTTATATTTTTATTAATATTTGATTGGTTTTTAAAATTAACATTTTTAGTTGAATTAATATTAGATTCTATTATTTCTGTTTCATAATTATTTTTATTATCTAATTTATTATTATTATTAAAATTATTTTGATTAATATCAATAATAGAATAATCAATTTTTTTACCAATATTATTATCAAAAAAGTTATCACTAAAAGAATTACTTCTTTTTTTTCTAATAATATTTAATTTTTCTTTTATTTTATTTTTACTTTGAATTAAATTTAAAGATTGATGTATTCCATTAACAGTATTTTTTATATCATCAATTGCTCCAATTATTCCATTTCTAATAATACTATCATGACTTTTATTTAATTTATGTTGATTATTTTTTTTTTGAGCTATTTCAACATAACTTATATTTTTTTTTCTATCTTGAAGTTCATCAAATTGATTTTTTATTAATTTTTTTTTCTTATTTATTTCTAAATTTGGAGTTAATGTTCTTTTATTTTTATTTGTTGATAATGTATTTATTTTATAAAATTTTTCTTCTTTTGGTTTTATTAATTTTTTATTTGGACTTTTTTCAATAGTTGTATTTACTTTTTTAAAATGAGATTCTTTTTGATTATTTAATTTATGAATATCATTTTTTTTATTTTGTCCATTTTGACTATGATTTGTAATATTACTACTATTATGTGAATGAGTAATAGTTTTAATATTATTATTTTTATTATGTAAAATACTTCTTTTTAAATTTGTTTGATTATTATATTCATTATTTTTTGTATTTACATGAAATAAATTTTTTTCATTATTTTTTTGTTTTACGTTTTTTTTCTTATTTATTTGAAGTTCTGGAGTTTTACATCTTTTTTTTTCAGTACTTAAATTATTATGTATATGGTTATCACATTTAATTATTTTATCTGGAGTATATGATTTATTATTTTTATTATCTAATTCTTGTAATAATCTTAATCTACATTTATAACATGTTTGATGACTTATTTCTTCTATTCTATCAAATCTTTTTTCTATTAATTTTAATAATGATGATAATTTATTTATTTTTTTTAAATCTTCAAGGTATTTATTTTCCATTTTTTCAATTGGATATTTTGTGTTGAAAAATTCTTTTATTTTCTGTTTTAATTGTTCTTCATTGTTTGAATTTTGTTCAATATTTAAAGTATTTCCATTCATTTTATTAATATAAATATAAATATAAATTTATTTTTATATTAATATATTATAATTCATATTTTTTTCCAATTTACAAATTTAATTTTATTATAATTTGAATTTTTAAACTCTTATTATTTAATTTAATCATATATGAATATTAATATAACTTGAATCTTTATTATTGATTTATTTAACATATCATTTAAAAAATGTAAACTTATAATATTGTTTAAATATAATTATTTTTTTTCATAATATTTAAATAAAAAATAAATATGAATTATTTTGATAAAGCATTAAATGAAACAAATATTGATAAATCTACAATAGGAAGTACATTACGTTCAAGACAAATATTTGTTAATTCTTCATTTGATAAAATTCATTCAAAATCAATGAATAATGAGAAAACATATGAAGAAATAGATGAAAATATAAAACAATGTTATAATAATTTACAATATTTAAAAAACACTTTTAAAAAAAGTAAAATAAGTTTAATCAAATCTTCAATAACAAAAAATATAAACAATAACAATAGTTACAATATAATAGATTCAATACAAAAAAAAAATGAAAATACAAATATAAACATAAATATAAAAAATCCAAATAATTTAAATCATATTCAAAATTATTCGTTAAAAAATTCAAGTTCAAGTACAAATATAAAAGACAATATTCAAAAAAATTTAATGCATTTAGAATATAATTCAAAAAAAAATAATATAACAAAATATCCAATTGAAACTTCATATCATTCTTTTTTTGGTAATAGATATCGACAAATTTCACCTTTAATTAATATTAATACTTCAACTAAAAATTATTTTAATTCTCCTAAAAATTATTTAAATAATAATAATAATCATTTACATAATTCTTCATCTTCTAATGAAGTTTATTTATCTTTTTTACAAAGTAAAATTGATAAAAGTCAAAATCAGAAAAATAATAATTTATTTTTACAATACCAAGAAAAGAAAAATAATATTAAAAAAGTAAAAAATGAAAATTTAATTGGTTTTAAAAAAGATGATGACGTTGATTATAAAAAAAAATATGAAGAAAGTTTATTACAAATTGAAACTCTTAAAACTTCTATTAAAGATTATCAAAATAATAATTCTAAATTAAAAGAAAAAATATCTTCATTAACAACAAAAATAAATTCAAATGAAAATTTAAATAAAAATAAAGAACAAGAAATAATAAATAAATATTCAAATAAAATAAAAAAAACAGATGAAAATTATTTAAAATTAAAAGAAGAGAACAAAAAATTAATAGAAGAAATTCAAATTTTATTAAATGATAATAAAGATTTATCAAAGAAAAATTCAATATTAATTCATTTATTAAAAACAAAAGATAAAGTAATATCAAATCTTCAAAAAATACAAAATATAAAAACTGATTCAGATTCTTCAATTTTTGATTCAATAGATGAAAAATCTCAAATTTATAAAAAGAAATCAACTAAAGAATATAGTTTAGATAAGATTAAATTAGAAAAAAAAAAGAAAAAAATAGAAGAAATAAAATTAACAATTCCTAAACTTAATAATAAAGGAAAAATAATAGAAATTCCAATTAAAAAATATAATTATGATCAATTATTAAAGGAAAATGTAGAAAATAAAATGAAAATTAATCTTTTAAATTCAAAATTACAACAATATTGTATGATACAAAAAAAATATGATGAAATGATTCAAAATGATGAATTAAGAGATGATGAAAGTAATAGTAAATTATTTATATCAACATCTTCTCCTTTAAATACTTTAATAAATGAAATGAAAACAGATGAAATAAATAATGAAAATACAAATATTATGAATAGATATAATATTAATGAAAATAATAATTGTAAAAATTAAATAAAAAAAAAATAATATTTTTTAACTTTATTTAAAATAAAAAAAAAAAAATAAAATATATAAAAAAAAAAACTTATTAAAAAAAAAAATATATCCACAAAAAAAAAAAAAATAAAAAAAAATACTATTAAAAAAAAAAAAAATGTTTCTCTTCTTCCTAATTTTAAACTACAATTTAATGACAACAACCTTATCATTACAATCACCATTTGAATCAACAATAATAGAAACACCCAAACTTCGTAATTTAGCAATAGAATATGATTGTAGAGATGAATCAAAATGTGAAAGAAAAAATGCAAATTGTAATGATGATTTCTCAGTATGTACATGTTACAAAGGATACACAAATGTAACAAATGGAAAAATGTGTGGTTATGAACAAAAAAGACAATTAACTGCTTTTTTATTAGAATTATTTGTTGGTTTTGGTGCTGGTCATTTTTATCGTGGTCATTATTTATTTGCTTCTTTAAAATTAGCTGCTTTTATTTTTGGTATTTATATTATTTGCTTATTTCCTTTAACTGCTAAATGGGTTAGTGATTGTTGTGATTGTGATTGTCTTGTTATTTTAGTTTCTATTTTCTTTTATTTATGTGCTTGTGGTTTAGCTTTTTGGTTTATTTTTGATTTAGTTCAGTTTGGAAAAAATAAATATCCAGATAAAAATGATGTTGATTTGCTTAGTTGGAAATCACCTGAGTAAAATCAATTTTTAATCGTTAATTTTTAATTGTTATTAAATTTTTTTTAAAATATATTTTTTTTTTTTAATTATTTTTTAATTATAAATTATAAATTTAGAAATGCAGAATTATTATAACCGTCAACTTGAATTTGATAGTTATGAAAGAGCTGAATTTTTAAATTATTTAAAACGAACTGGTAAAATAGATTCAAATTTTCAACCTGTATCAAATTATAATTCAGATTTCTTAACAGATAAAATTGGTCAAGAATACAATGCAATAAAAACACCACAAACTTATTTTAGTAGAAAATTTTAAGGAACTTTAAAACCAATTGATAATAATTTAAATTATTATGATTTTTACTCACTTGGAAAAGGAGGACTTCCTTATGGAGAATATAATAAAAATAGATTTTATAATCAGAAACTTTTTACTCCTTCAGCTTTACAAAAATATAATAAAATTGATTTACCTAGTAAATATATTAATAATAATAATATGAATAATTATAATATGGATTTAAATTATCAAAATAATAATTATAATGAACAAAATAATAATAATATTAATTCAAGATATAATAATGAAAATTATAGTTTTTCAAATCAAAATAATTCTTATGAAGAAAAACCAAAATTGCCTATTTCAAAATCAATGAATAATTTAGAGTTTCAAGATTATAAAAGAAGATTAAATGAAAGAGAAAAACAATTAATTGGAAATTATGAAGATTCTCATAAATATGTTGAAACAGTACCAAATTATAATAATAATTATATTTATGATTCAAATACAAAAAAATATTATCCCTCAAATATATATTATAATTATAATAATTCAAGTTATCCTAAAACAAATAGATTTTTTGAACAAAGAGAACATCCATGTAAGATATAATTTTATATAATATTTTTTTTTAGATTCTATGAAAAATTATAATATTGGAACTACTAATTTAGATATTAATCCTATTATTAATCCTATTAATTCATATCATTTTAAAACTGATTTAACTCCTTTAACTTTAAATAAATAAAAAAAAAAAGAAAAATAAAAAATTATTATATATCAAAATTTAAGATTTATATTAATCTATATTAATATTTAAAATTAATTATAACTTTTTTTAAAAAAAATAATACAATTACTTTATTAAAATATTAAACAGCAATTACAAGTTTTTTTTTCTACACTGAAAAAACCATTACTATTTATATTATTATTATCTTCTTTTTTAAAGCAATTTATCCTTAAATCTTTTATATTAATTCCTTGTCCAACACCACAAAATAATATTTTAGCTCTTTTATTAAGTGGTAAATAAAAATTAGCAATAGTATCATTTGTTTTTTTACTTCCATTAATTGAAACTTTAGTTTTAATTTCTTCATTTCCTAAATCAAGTAAAATTAAATTAAATTCACAAATATCATTTTCAATATAATAATAATTATTTGAATAAGTATTATTAACATTAAATTCAATTAATTGTCTTTTAAAAAAAATTCTTGAATATATTTTACCAAAAATTTTATCTTCATAAAAAGTTCCAAATGAAATATAACATTTATTAGAATTTGATTCTTTAGTAATTTTAATTAAAGAAGTATATTTATTAAAAATATCATATGAATTAATATGATTAGAATCTTTATCAAAAATTAAACTTTCATTATTTTCTTTATTAACAAAACTTCTTGTAAAAATCCATAATTGACTCTCACCTTTTAAATTAAAATTCATATTAATTTCAATACCATTTGTATCATAATTTACTTCATTTACAGTTCTTAATGCTAAATTTCTTAATTGAATATATTTAATTTTAGTACCATAAAATTTTAATTGTTTTTCATTTGTCCATGTTGAATCTAATAAAGGAAAAGATTCATTTTCTGTTCCTGATATGTCACAATAAAATTCTGTACTTTCAAAAAAATTATAATCACATAAAGTTAAACAATGAAATACACCATTAAATATTTTTTTTTGATGATAATTATTATTGTTTAAATTACTATTATTATTTGGGATTGTTGTATTCATTCTTATATTTGATAATTCTGTTGATGTTTGATTACTTATTTTATTTTTGTATTTTTCATTTTTTTTTTTTGTTTTTATTATTTCTTCTTTTTGTTGTAAAAATAATTCTTCATCTATAAATGTATTACTTCTAAATTTGTTGTCAATACTACCAAAATATAATGATGCATCTTCTATTGGAAAAAAGTAATTTTCTCTATTTCTTGATTCATTATTTTCCATTTATTAGTTTAATTCAAATATTAATTTATTTAAAAATTTTTAGAGTAAATTATAAAATATAAAAAATTATGTAAATAATAAATAAATAAATTACTTTTTTTATTCATTGTATTTAGAAATTTTTTTTGAATTTTATATCTATTTAATATATTTAGATATTGTTTTATTCTTTTTTAAATATTAGTTTAAATTTTATATTTACAAATAAAATAAATAAATAATATTAAATAATAATTTATAATATATTTTTATTTGAATGTCAAGAACTTATTTAAAAGGTCCAAATCATTTAGATGACTTAATAAATTTGATAGAACAAGACAAATCAAAAAATGTAGAAATTTTAGTAAAAACATATCCAGAAGTAATATACAAAAATTGTTTAAATGGTAATCAACCAATATTTTTTGCAATAAAAAATAAGTCAAATAAAATATTTAGAATATTACTTGATACATATCAAACAAATGAAAATTTTCCAGAAATTTTAGAAGCAATTATTAGAGAAGGAACTTCAAAAATGCTTTCTCATTTTATTAAAAAATCTAAAATTGATTTAAGAAATGAAATATATAAACCTTATATTGAAAAAATGTTTTTATATGTAAAATTTAAATTTTTTAATTATTAATTTAGAGAAATGAATTTCAAGAATTTTTATTATTTGAAACTAATCTTCCTTATTGTTTTTCTATTTCTACTACTTCATATGATTTTTTATGCTGTAATTGTAATTATGAAACTATTGATGGGAATAAAAAAAGAATTTTTATTAATAGAGAAGAGAATACAAAAGAATTTTATGATTTAGATAAATATGAAAATAATAAAAATTTTTGTAGACTAGATTATATTTTTTGTAAGTATCAAAAATTATTTTTGGTTCTAAAAAAAACAAATCAAATAATAATGGAAGAAAATACTTTAAAAGATATAATGAAATTTATTTAATATATTTTATATATAAAATAATAAATATATAAAAAAAATTATAAAATAATCTAAATTAATTATTTTTTCTTTGATAAATAATTAAATGAATTTGAGTAAAAATCAAAATTTAAGAATTTATAAAAAATTATTTCCTAATAAAATATAAAATAATATTTTTTAATGGGAAAAAAATTTAAAATAAATTCAAATAATGAATTAGATTATGAAGAAGAAAATGAAAGTCAAAATGATTTTGAACAATATTTAAATAATTTAAATCCATATTCAGGAAATTACTTTTTTGGTAAACCAGGAAATATAACAAAAAACAATTTTTTAAATACAAATTTTTTTAATACTTTAAAATCAATATCAAAAATAAACTCAAATGAATTTTTCTTAATAGAAAACACAATAAAAGATATAATAATAAAAGAAACAAAAACTTCAGAATTACAAATAAAAGAAACAATATGTTCTGCAGATTTAGGATGTAAATTAAATTTAAAATTAATATCAAAAAAATATAATTTTGTAGAATATAATCCAAGAAGATTTAATTCTTTAATTTTAAGAACAAAAGAACCAAAATCAATGGCTTTACTTTTTTCAAATGGAAAAATTTTATGTACTGGAACAAATTCAAGTGAAAATTGCAAAAAATCAATTATTAAATATTCACAATTTTTAATTAATATTGGTTATCCTATTATTATCAAAAATTTTATTGTAGAAAATATTATTGCTTATTTTAATTTTGAATATGATTTAAATATTGAAAAATTAAGTGAAAAATATAAAAGTGAATGTAAATATATTCCTGAATTGTTTTCTGGAGTTATTTTTAAAAAAAAACAATCAAATATTATTTTTTTAATTTTTACTTCTGGAATAGTTTGTATAAATGGAGGAAAGTCTAGAAATGAAATAATTAATGCTTATGAATTTATTTTACCTGTTTTAATTAGTTTTAAAATAGAAAATTGAATAAATTATGAAAAATATTTAAAAGTAATAAAAAATTTTTTTAAATTTTAAAAAAAAAATATTTTACCTTAAAAATAGTTAAGATTTATTTTTATATAAATTCATCTTTATAAATAAATTAATAAACTTAAAATTGAAACAAAGACTGAATTACTTGAATAGAATCTAGCGATGTCTAAAAAAGATAATGTTATAGATTATCTACTTAATCTGCATAAATTTGAATTTATTTGTGAATTGGGAAAGGGTGGGTTTGGGTCAGTTATTGCTATAAAAGTAAATGGAAGCATTTTTGCTTTTAAAATAGTGAAAGTGAAAAAATTTGATGAAAAAAATAGTTTGAAAAAGAGTAAAAAAGAATTTGAAAAAGAAAAAGAAGAATATAATAAAGTAATACATTCAATTGAAAAAGAATTTAATTATGCAAAAATGTTAAGAGGAAAATATTGTATAAGAACCTTATCAATTTATAAAGATATATATGAAGATAAAAAAACAAATAAAAATAAAAGTATTATTATTTATTCAGCTGTAATGGAAAAAGCAATTTATTCAGATTTAAAGTACTTTATTTATTATTTTTATAAAGGAAATATGTTACATTTAAATAATTATCATAAAAATTTCCCTCATCTTTATCATATTAATATGTTGACTATTAAATTTTTTGCATATCAAATTATACAATGTATAGATTTTTTAGAAAGACATCAACTTTGTCATTGTGATTTTAAACCAGAAAATTTTTTAATAAATATTGGTTTTGTTATAAAAATGTCAGATTTTTCACTTTTAAAATTAATAGAAAAGAATAAAAATATTGTATTAACTTCTTCAACATGGAATATTAAATCACCTGAATATTTTAATGAAAATAAAGAAGTTAAGGGAAAAGATGCTATTAAAGTTGATATATTTGCTTATGGGTTAATTTTATATTATATGTGCTTTTATGAACATTTAATTGATAATAATGATAAAAGTTTTTTTAGTGAAAAAAATAAAGAAAAAAGTGAAAAAAAACAATATTTGATTAAGAAAATAAAAGAAAAAATAAAAAATAAAGTACTTAATAAAGAATATAAATTTATTGATGATGGTTTAAGAGAATTAATTGAAAAGTCAATTGAACCTGATATAAATAAGAGAATTACTGTAAAAGAATTATTAGAAAATGAATGGGTTAATCAAGGTTTAGATACAATTAAACAAATTTATGATATCAATGACAATGAAGAAATTAAATTATTAATTGAATTTCAAAAAGAGAGAAATAAAATAAAAGATGATAATAATAATCATATTAATATTCAAAATAAAGAAAAAATTAGAAAAAGACAAAAAAATATTTTCCATATAATTAACAATTAAAACACTCTTTTTTTGGAAAAAAAAACAGTAACAATAGAGAAAATTCGAAAGAAATATAATTCCATAAACATGAACATAACTTATTCATTAATATGAGTGAAATAAAAATAAGTGGAAAATGTTTTGTAGAAGACTCGAATGAAAAAAGCAAAGAACTCCAAAATATTAATATGAAAAAGAAGTAATATTGGTAATTAATATAACTTAATTTCGAACTGTTTTTTTCATTTAATTAAAAAATATAATAATTTATACACTATTTAAAAATAAATAAAATAAGTTTATTATTTTCCATAATCAGCAAAACTACTATTTAATCCTTTTAAAGTAATATCATCTCTCAAATATTTATAATCAAAACTTTCATCAGAACTTTCAAAACAATCTTTTTCAGAATATTTATCATTATCTTCATCATCAGCATAATTTAAATTATCTTCACTATCATAATTAATATCCCA
>JAEEGL011500694.1_pt1 | contig 10341 bp, 6 predicted proteins | sample 9134231 | NCBI WGS metagenome assembly JAEEGL01 (sample SAMN16246548, study PRJNA631951) | gut metagenome | biome: gut microbiome; feature: rumen; material: fiber-attached | host: Bos | place: Iran: Karaj | collected 2018-10
CGCTATATAACCTGCGTGTCTGCCCATAACCTCGATGATCGAGCAGCGTTCCTGGGAGGTTGACGTATCCCTGATGTTATCGATAGCTTCCATTGCGGTATTAACCGCGGTATCAAATCCTATCGTATATTCGGTACATGCGATATCCAGATCTATAGTCCCCGGGATGCCGATGGTATTGATGCCCTGCTTGCTGAGGGCCTGAGCGCCTCTGTATGAGCCGTCACCGCCTATGACTACCACTCCGTCTATGCCATGCTTACGGCAGATGTCTGCACCCTTCTGCTGGCCTTCCTCAGTCGTGAACTCCTTACATCTTGCCGTTCCGAGCACAGTACCTCCGCGCTGGATGATATCGGATACACTGTGTGCATCCAAATCCACTATCTCCTCGGCCAACAGTCCCATGTATCCCTTCTTGATACCCTTGACCTGAACTCCTCTGTCTATGGCCTTACGTACAACCGCTCTTATCGCCGCATTCATGCCCGGCGCATCGCCACCGCTCGTAAGTACTCCTATTGTCTTAATCTCACCTGCCATGATCATTCTCCAATCTTATGGGCTTCAGTATGATTTTCCACCAATAATTGTAAAACATAGGTGGCTAATATGCAAGAAAAAAGCAAGTCATCCGCCCTGTACGAACACCCGGTACAAAGCAGATGACAGCAGTTTTACACCGTTTTTACGTTTTCCGCCCCGATCAGGCCTTCAAGAGTCTCACATATCTCAAGCGCCGAAACAGTCTTTGCAGCTCCAAGGTCCTTTTTCTGCTTTGTTGCATCGATATACAGGACCACTCTGTCCTTACCGTCTGACTGATCGATGATATCATCAACAGCCGCACGGCTGCTCTCATAAGCTTCCATATCTTTAAATCTCAGCCACAGAGTCCTTGGAACATCTTCAAACAGAGTTATGCTGTCGGCTATGAGCTTGCCGTCCTCTTCATCTCCCGCATTGACTCTTCCGCGTATGAATACCTTATTGTCGATGGCTATGAGTTCATTATACTTCTCATATATCTTGGGGAAAACTATACATTCCACAGTTCCCGTAAGATCCTCAAGGTTCACAAAAGCCATTGGCTGATTGTTCTTGGTATACTTGACTGACTTGTCACTTATGATACCGCCTAATGTGACAAACTCACCCTCACGGACCTTCATGCCCTTCTTACCGTCTTCTTCCATATAAGACAGATCTGTAGTCCTGTTGGTTATATGCTTCTTCCACAGTTCCTCATATTCCTCAAGAGGATGACCGCTGACATATACACCGAGAACATCTTTCTCAAATGCCAGCTTAAGTTCCTTGGCAAACTCTCCAACATCGGGTAACTGTATATCAAACTCAGCCTTGCTGTCAGCATCCACTATATCAAAGAGAGAGATCTGTCCTGCCATGTTGTTCTTACGATCACCCATGATGTGATCCATGACAGTAACATATATGCTCATATACTGCTTTCTGGTCCCTCCGAAACTGTCGAAAGCACCTGCCTTGATAAAGCTCTCCACTACTCTCTTATTAAGTTCTCCTTCTGCATTACGGGTGATAAAATCCTCAAGACTGGTGTACGGACCTCTGTCCTTACGTTCCCTGACTATGGATTCGATTATGTTCATACCCACGCCCTTGATGGCATTAAGAGCATAGATTATGGACGAACCGCTCACCGCAAAACCTGCTGCTCCTTCATTGACATCAGGAGGCAGTATATCGATACCCATGGAACGACATGTGAGTATATACTCTGATACCTTACCCGGATTCTCTATAACAGATGTCATAAGAGCCGCCATGAACTCAACGGGATAATATTTCTTAAGGAATGCTGTCTGATATGCCACGACCGCATAGCATGCTGCATGAGACTTGTTGAAGGCGTACTCACCGAAGGTCTTCATTGAATCATAGAGAGTATCGGCAACCTGTCCGTCTATTCCGTTGGCGATACAGCCGGCTATATTCTTATCCGGATTACCGGATACGAAATCCTTACGTCCTGCATCTATGACTGCCTGCTTTTTCTTACTCATGGCCTTACGGATATTGTCCGCTTCACCCATCGAGTATCCGGCCAGATCCCTGACGATCTGCATGACCTGTTCCTGGTATACTATGCACCCATATGTAGGTGCCAGGATATGCTCAAGCTCCGGTGTCGGATATGTAACCGACGCAACATCATTCTTGCCCTGGATATACTTGGGAATAAAACTCATGGGACCGGGTCTGTACAGTGAAATTCCGGCTATGACATCCTCAAGGCTGTGGGGCTTGAGTTCCTTCATGAAAGAGCGCATACCTGATGATTCAAGCTGGAATATACCTTCCGTATGCCCCGTACCTATAAGATCGAACACAGCCTTATCATTATATTCAAGAGTGTCCATATCTATGATCTTGCCGGTATTCTCACGGATATTGTCAATGGCCTTCTTGATGACCGTAAGTGTACGAAGGCCAAGGAAATCCATCTTAAGTAGACCCAGTTCCTCAAGGGTCGTCATCGTATACTGTGTCGTTATGGAACCATCTGATCCTCTCGATAACGGAACGAATTCATCCGCCGCTTCGGGACATATGACAACTCCTGCAGCATGCATGGATGTATGTCTCGGGAGTCCCTCAAGCTTCTTGCATATATCTATAAGGTAGCGGACCTGCTCATCACTTTCATACTTCTCTCTTAATTCCCTGTTCATCTCAAGAGCCTTGTCTATGGTGATATTGAGTTCACCCGGGATCATCTTGGATATACTGTCCGTATATGCATAGGGAAGATCAAGCGCTCTGCCCACATCCTTGATGACACCCTTGGCTGCCAGAGTACCGAATGTCACGATCTGTACTACCTTCTCCTGGCCGTACTTGCGTCCCACATAATCTATGACTTCCTGTCTGCGTTCGAAGCAGAAGTCTATATCTATATCAGGCATCGATACTCGGTCGGGATTGAGGAATCTCTCAAAGAGCAGCTGATATCTGATCGGATCGATATTGGTTATATGCAGACAGTACGACACGATACTTCCCGCAGCAGATCCTCTTCCGGGACCCACCGGGATCCCCTGTTCTCTTGCATAATTGATGAAGTCCCACACTATGAGGAAGTAGTCGACATACCCCATCCTCTTAATGACCGACAGCTCATAAGAAAGCCTCTCAGTAAGAGCCTTTCTGCGTTCGTCTGAAGATGTGACAGAAGTGTCATTATCTGTAGTACCGGGATCGCCCTCATTTTGCCCTGAGAAGTATCTCTCCTCAAGTCCCTTGTTACAGAGGTATTCAAGGTATGAATACGGTTCATATCCTTCGGGAACCTCAAAGTGAGGGAGCTTGGTGTTGTGGAACTCTATATCCACATTACATCTCTCGGCGATCCTGTGTGTATTCTCTATCGCTTCCGGAGCATACTTAAACAGCTCCGCCATCTGCTCTTCGCTCTTGACATAGAACTGGCCGCCTTCATAGCGGAGTCTGTCCTCATCGGACACTCTCTTGCCCGTCTGGATACACAGAAGGATATCGTGACTCTCAACATCATCCTCATATGTATAGTGGACATCATTGGTCGCGATCAGAGGGATGTCGAGTTCATGTGAGAAGTTAAGCAGAGTGCTGTTCACAGTCTGCTGCTCCGGGATGCCGTGATCCTGAAGTTCAAGGAAGTAATTACCGTGCCCGAAGATCTCATCATACTCAAGCACCTTGGCCCTGGCTTCTTCGATAAGACCCTTGGTGATGAGTCTCGGAACTTCACCCGCAAGACAGGCTGAAGCACATATTATGCCCTCATGAAACTCTCTTAAGATCTCCACATCAACTCGCGGTCTGTAATAGAAGCCCTCGGTAAATCCGCGGCTTACGATCTTGCAGAGATTGGCATAGCCGGTATTATTCTCAGCAAGAAGGATAAGGTGGTGATATCTCTCGTCACCGCCCTTAAGCTCTCTGTCAAATCTGGAATCGGGAGCCACATATATCTCACAGCCGATTATGGGTTTGATGCCCTGAGCCTTACATTCCTTATAGAAATCTATGGCACCGAACATTACGCCGTGATCGGTTATGGCAGCTGAGTCCATTCCCAGTTCCTTGACTCTCTTAACATATTCAGTTATCTTGTTGGACCCGTCTAACAGGGAATAACCTGTATGGGTATGTAAATGTGTAAATGCCATATAGTAAGTATACCACAGGGGGTAGTGGCGGTCACATCAATTCACGGTTTAATTTGTAATAAAAAAAGCCCGAATCCCGCTGTCTGCAGGATTCAGGCATTGACAGATCAATTAATATTCTGTTGCTACAGAAGCTTCTCGATCCTTAAGTCCTTCTCAACCATAAGGTCGATATACTTCTCACCGCACTTGACAAGCGGTCTTGAGAGCCTCTGCTTGTTGATGAAGATTATATCTCCTTCAAGTCCGTTGCTTAAGCCCACTCTGTTCATCATGTATGTATCAACGATCTTTCTTAAGAAAGTCATGATCATCTCGGTATCATACTTCTGAAGTCCTTCGTCCTCAAAAGCTTCTATAACGGTAAACGGACACAAACCGTCTCTGTACTTTCTGTTGGCCGTCATCGCCTCATATACATCCGCGATACATACCATCTTGGCATAGTAATCAATGGAATCTGCCTTGAGGCCCAGGGGATAACCGGAACCGTCACACTTCTCATGATGCATAAGTGCTGCCTGACGTACATGATCATCCACATCATACTTCATCAGTATCTTATATCCTTCAACCGGATGAGTCTTGACGATGGCAAACTCTCCATCCGTAAGCTTACCCGGCTTCTTGATTATCTCTTCCGGTATGGTCATCTTGCCTATATCATGGAAGATGCCGCACTCGGTTGCCAGCCTTATCTCAGCTTCGCTTAATCCAAGCCAGCCGGCAAACACATTACAGATCAGTCCGACATTGAGACTGTGTGCAAATGTTATATCATCATATTGGCGCATGTTATGCACCATATCGAATACATTGATATCGCCTCCCGGAGGATGAAGTATGCTCATGGCCTCATCCACAAGCTTGTCTGCCTCTAAGGGAGCATTCTTGGTCACAACGTCGCTCATGGTCTGACTCATGACCTGAACGGTTTCCTCGAAGTCTTCCTTATACTTCTTAAACTCCGGCGTAGCTCTGAGTCTTGCCGCATAGGAATTCTCGGTGTCTTCCGGTGCCGGAACGACCCCCGCCGAGTCATCGATCACTACCGATGTGATCCCATGCTGATGCAGCTTATCGATAGCCTTCTCATTAAGTACCATTCCTTCCGGCAATATCAACTTATCATCATAGTTGTATGCGTCGGAATGGAGGACCATACCCGGTTTAAGCTTATCGGTATCTACTCTGCTCATAATTCTCCCTCTTCCCTTAGAAGGTAACTCAACCAACTCTCAGCTTGAATTTCTGCAGATCCCTCTCGTTGTCAATCTTTTCCATCATGGCTCCGAGGCTTCTTAACTTAACATCGAAATCCTCATAGCCTCTCTCTATATATCTGATATCATCAACTGTCGTATATCCTTCAGCAGCAAGGGCTGCGATAACAAGCGCCGCGCCTGCTCTTAAGTCAGGAGCCGATATCCCTGCTCCCGTATATCTCTCAACTCCCTCAATGATGGCCGTGCTGCTCTCAACCTTGATGTTCGCACCCATCCTGATGAGCTCGTCCACATACTTAAATCTGTTCTCGAAGATGCTCTCCGTCACAATGCTGGTACCTGTGGCAAGTCCCAATGCAACCGTGATCTGGGGCTGCATATCCGTGGGGAATCCGGGATATGGAAGTGTCTTGACATGAGTATGATCAAGTCTCCTCGTAGCCACTACTCTGACCGCATCATCGGATTCTTCTATCTCACATCCGATCTCTAAAAGCTTGGCGCTTATGGACTCAAGATGCTTGGGGATCACATTTCTGACAGTAACGTCACCTTTGGTAACTGCTGCCGCAAACATAAATGTACCCGCCTCGATCTGATCGGGTATGATGGTGTACTCAGTACCGTGCAGCTTCTCTACACCTCTGATACGGATGACATCCGTACCTGCTCCCTTGATATTGGCTCCCATACAGTTAAGGAAGTTAGCCACATCAACGACGTGAGGCTCCTTGGCTGCGTTCTCTATGATGGTCTGACCCTCGGCCATGACCGCTGCAAGCATCAGATTGATGGTCGCTCCGACCGTAACCATATCGAGGTAAATGTGTGCGCCCTTAAGTGTCTCGGCATGCGCCACGATCATACCTCCGCCGACTACACCCGCGTCCCTGGCACCCAATGCCTTGAAGCCCTTAAGGTGCTGGTCGATCGGTCTGGTACCTATATTACATCCGCCGGGGAGTGTTACCTCGGCGCTCTTATACTTACCAAGCAGCGCACCAATAAGATAATAGGATGCTCTGATCCTCTTGATGTAATCGCCGTCTACTATCTGACTGCGGATATTACGTCCGTTGACCTTAATGGTGTGTCGGTCTATATGCTGGATGATGACGCCTATGCTCTCCATAGCCTGCATCATTACCTTGGTATCTCTGACATCCGGTACATTCTCGATAAGTACCGTCTCATCTGTCATGATGGATGCTGCCAGAATACCGAGTGCCGCATTCTTGGCTCCGCCTATCTCGACTTCTCCGACGAGAGGCGTTCCACCCTTGATCACATATTGCTCCATGTCTATATATCCTCAATGCCTAAGCATAGTTATCCCAATACATCCTGTTTATTTTATCACGAATATATGCATCACGCAAGAAAATCCGTGTTAACCCCAATATATATTGATGTCGGTATACATAATGTACTACATCTTGACAAACGACATGCCTTAATTCAGATACTTAAGCGGGTTGACCGCAGCTCCGCCTATGCGGATCTCAAAGTGGAGATGAGGTCCGGTACTTACGCCGGTATTTCCGCTAAGAGCGATCTTCTGGCCCTGTGATACAGTCTGTCCGACTGATACCAGCACCTTGCTTAAGTGTCCGTAACGGGTCTCTCTGCCGTCCGGATGCTTGATGTATACACAATATCCATAGCCTTTTCCCCATCCGGCTCTGGTAACGGTACCACCGCATGAAGCCATGATCGCAGTACCCACAGGTGTAGCCCAATCCACACCCTGATGGTACGAAGAAGCACCCTTGGTAGGACGTTTTCTGCCGCCGAATCCGCTGGAGAGTCTTCCGCCCGCCAGAGGCTTGATATATGTAGGCGGTATCTTGGTACCCATCTCGACCTTCTTGGCTACAGCCTCCATAACAAGCTCTTCCTTGAGGATCTCCCTCTCGATCTTCTTGTCATTGCTGTAATAGGTCTCGGCTACTATATTACGTCTGCCCGCGGAAGGCTGACGCAGAGTCTCCTTATCCGTGGTGTACCAATCATCATTATATATGTACTCTATCTCCGCATCATAGATCTCTTCGACATATTCGCGGACAGATCTGTTGACTGTGAGCGGCGGCTCAACGGTAGTCACGATGAGTTCATCCCCGGGCCTGATCATGGAGTTCTCATTCTCCAGAGTATCGTTAAGCTCTATTATCTTATCCATGGGGATATTGGTCTTGATGGCTATCCCCGAGAGTGTATCTCCCTCTACCACTTCATATGTCGTATTGACTTCCTTGACTTCAACGACATCTGCTATGACCTGTTCCCTGGTCCTTAACTGTGACTTGTTGAGATAACTGTCCACAACTTCTATATTATCACCGAAGGACATGCTCATAAGTCCGTAGTCAAAGTCTTCAAAGTCCTTATCCGCATTCTCTTCCTTCTCATCCTCTAATGCATCTTCGATGAACTTATCAAAGCCCGCATTCTTAACAGGCGTGACACCTTCCATGTCATCTGCCTCTTCCGCAGCCACAACCGTGGCGGTAAGGACATTGAGTTCACGGACAGGATCCTTTGTGAGCATTGCCACATACTCAGTCTTCTGCTGATAGACATCCAGTGCGGCCTGAAGGACGCCGGTCACATCATCATAGTTTTCCATGTTGGCTATGTAATCACCTATCTTGACCGTATAGGCATGTACATATCCGCCCTCCGATGTTGAAGCATATGCACCCGGGGCACTGATCATCTTCTTAAGATTCTCTGCCATCCTCGCAGTCACGGTCTTCTTATCGTCAACCTCTGCAAAGACCACGCTTGAAGCCTCATATGTGATGTCGGCGGCTGCATACACGATACCCTCTGACTGGGCAGCAACCTCTCTTCTGGCATCACTAAGCAGGGTGTCGATATCTTCGGCATCACCCAAATATCCCATGTCCTCTCCGTTGAGAAAGACATGGAACAGATTGGCCTCATCCTTGTGATAACTCACCCATGAAGGCAGCATTATTATATTGATGATGATAATGAGCATTGCAAAACGTATATATACATAGCGCATACGCTTGTAATGCCTCGTCAGCTTCTTCATAAATATATATATCCGATCAATGGTTTATCTTCTGTCGATACTGCTCTAGAACAGCTTGATCCCAAACATGGGCAGGACCTTAAGAGCGATATCCGCAAGCACTGCCAAAAAGATAAGTACGCTCATAACCTTAAGGAAGCCCGTGCGTGATCCCTTCGCAGCCTCATTCTGCGCCTCAATGATCTCCTTGGTCTTCTCTGCAAGACTGTCGCTGACTGCGGCCTGTACGTTACGGTACACCTTGATGTTCTCACGGTGGATCGTATCCTCCTGCTTGCCGAAGAGTTCGCGGATCATCTCTCTGTCCGCTTCAGCGTCTGCAGCACTGACGCCGCTGCCTTCCGCTTCCATGCTGCCCTTGGTCTCGCTTAAGGCCTTCGCAGCATCATCAACAAGCTCGCTGAGTTTACCTGCCGACTCGATATTCTTAAGATTGAGCATCTTCATTTCCTGAAGCAGTTTCTCGTAATTTTCCACTTTTTCTCTCAATTTTGCCGTCTCCTTTGCATTCGTAGACTGATTTCCCCCGGAGTTCTCCAATGATGTGAACTTTTGTGCAAGTTTATCAATAAACAGGTCCATCTCTACACTCCTTTTGTGTACATTAACTATATGTTCATCTTGAGTTCATAATTTATTCATAAATTACTGATAGAATCGTAATCAGATAAGGAACGAGTGATTAGACAATTTTTTCATAATAGCCCGGGTGCCGAGAGGTATCCGGGCACTCCTCATTTTAGGGGAATTATGACGATCCAATCAACAAGCCGTACGAAAACGCTTCAGCGTTTTCGTTGGCAGCACGAGGTACATGAGATTGGCGCCGCCAATCGAATCGAGTGCGTTTCCGCCGTAGGCGGAAGCCTAGTCTTCATCCAATAGCGACTGAACCTCTTCGTTCAGGCTCTGCATCTTTGTATCCAGATCCGATACCATCCGCGCACACTCTACAAGCTCATCCTGAATATGTGCCGGAGCATTTCCCTCAAACTTATAATGTATCTTATGCTCAAGGCTTGCCCAGAAATCCATGGCTACGGTACGTATCTGTATCTCAACCTTGGCATCTATCTTCTTATCCGAAAGGAAGATGGGTACGGTCACAAGCATATGATAACTCTTATATCCGCTCTGCTTGGGAGTCTTGATATAATCCTTGATCTCCAGCACCTTGATATCATTCTGGTTCACGAGCATCTCAGCTATGTGATAGATATCCGAAGTAAATGAGCAGATGATCCTTATGCCTGCGATATCATCCACATATTCCACCATATTCTCTATAGTGGACTCATAACCCTTCTTCTTGAGCTTCTTAACGATACTCTCACTTGTCTTGATCCTTGACTTGATGTGCTCTATCGGATTATATCTGTGCACATGCTGAAATTCATCATTGAGTATCTCAAGCTTGGTATTTATCTCTTTAAGTGCCGATCTGTATATAAGGAGGACTTCATTCCAGCTGTCCACCTGATCGTTTACGTCTCTTTTTGCCATCTGTAACTCCGTAGTCTCCTGCTTATCCCTTATCAGTAACCGTTGGGATTATTCTTCTGCCAGCGCCATGAATCTTCGCACATTTCCTTTATGCCGTACTTTGCTTCCCATCCGAGCTCTGCCTTGGCCTTGGATGCGTCCGCATAGCATGTCGCGATATCTCCTGCACGCCTTGGCTTGATCGAATAAGGGATCTTCACGCCGCTTGCTTCTTCGAAATTATGTATCACCTCAAGCACGCTGTAACCCCTTCCGGTGCCCAGGTTGTAGATGCACAATCCCGCATTCTCTTCTATCTTCTTAAGTGCATTCACATGGCCCACAGCCAGATCCACCACATGTATATAGTCTCTTA
>JAEEGL012312327.1_pt1 | contig 10341 bp, 11 predicted proteins | sample 9134231 | NCBI WGS metagenome assembly JAEEGL01 (sample SAMN16246548, study PRJNA631951) | gut metagenome | biome: gut microbiome; feature: rumen; material: fiber-attached | host: Bos | place: Iran: Karaj | collected 2018-10
ACATTGACTTCAACGTAGGACGTCTGCTCCAACAAATGGATGAATACAATATTGAAAAGACCATCTTATGCTCTTCCAGTGCATACTCTAATGAAGATACGCTTGAAGCATACAAACAACATCCTGACAAGATCATCCCACTGATGTGGGTGAATTGTGCGCAAGGGAAGCCTGCCTACGACCTGTTGGAGCATTATCTTCGGGAAGAGGACTTCGCCGGTGCAAAGTTGCAGTCGCTCTTTGATGGCTACACCGCCGATGCCCCGTGTGTCGATCCTGTTGCAGAGTTGTGCGAGGCGTATGGCAAACCGTTGTTTGTCCACTCCGGGCATCCGCCATTCTCACTTCCCTAGCAGATAGGCCTTCTGGCGGAGCGCCATCCCCAGTTGCCGATAGTGATGATTCACATGGGGCATGCCCATGGCGTCTATGTGGATGCGGCCATAACTATGGCTCGCAGGTACGACAACATCTGGCTGGAGACGTCGGGAACGTCCATGAGCTGCCAAATCAAGAATGCCTATGATACTGTTGGGCATGAGAGGGTGATGTTTGGCATTGACTCCCCTTTCCATCATCCCACGGTCGAGATTCAAAAAGTGATGGCTTGTGGCGTTGATGAAAGCGGATTGGAAAACATTTTCTACAATAACGCCAAAGCGTTTATGAAGCTATAGCCTTAACTTGGGGCCTAAATGGAGAAATGAATACTGAAAAGGATTAGTAAAAACATACTATTATGGCACAATTTGTTATAACAGCTTACGATGGAGAAGGGATGCTTGACAAGAGAATGGAAGTACGTCCCCTGCATCTGGAAGGCATGGAGAGACTGAAAGAGCATCTCATTGCAGCAGGAGGCATGCTGGATGATGAAGGCAAGCTGAAAGGGTCTGTACTCATTATGGAGTTCCAGGACCGAGAAGAAGTTGACGAATACCTCACCAACGAGATATACGTGACGGAACATGTCTGGGAGAAAATCACCGTTGAACGGATGAACGTGGTCTATGCCCACGGAGAGCGAGTCGGTCAATAACACTGACCATATTCTGGCCCCAAAAGAAGACTTCTGCAAAGCCTTTGAGGTGGAACAGACGGGATATACCATTATTTGATATCGCAAAACAAATTTTCAAAACAACAAGATTATGGATTTCATTGAATTAGCAAAAAGCAGGTATTCCTGCAAGAAGTTTGACTCGCGTCAAATCAGTAAGGAACAACTTGACAGCATCCTGGAGGCAGGACGCTTGGCTCCAACGGCAAAGAACCTGCAGGAGCAGCACATTTACGTGGTGCAGTCGGCAGAAGGGCTGGCCAAAGTTGACACACTCACACCATGCCGATACGGTGCGCCGACCATGCTCATCGTGGCCTTCGACAAGAACAACGTGTTTACCTATCCCGGGCAGAAGTACGACTCAGGCATTGAGGATGCCACCATCGTGACCACTCACATGATGCTGTGCGCGAAGAGTGTGGGTGTGGACAGCTGCTGGGTGAATTTCTTCGACCCCGACAAGATGGCCGAAGCATTCCAGTTGCCAGAGAACGAAGAGATTCTGACCTGTCTCGCCCTCGGCTATCCGGCAGAAGGCGCAGGACCACTCGCCAACCACAACAGCCGTAAGCCGATTTCGGAAACAGTAACTTATTTATAAGGATGAAAGAAAGGTTTTCCATCTCACTATCGATTTTGGCATGTTTTATCCTTTGTGGAGTGTGTGCATGTTCCCTGGCTCAGCCGGATGATATCGTTGCAGATGGGGAAACCCCTGTAAGGGTATCCGGTTCGTATAGCTTTACTGAAGGGCCTGCGGCTGACGCAAAGGGTGATGTGTTCTTTACAGACCAGCCCAACAACAAGATTTACCATTGGGACTGCGAATCCGGAAAGATAACGCTGTTCACCGACCAAAGCGGCCGTTCTAACGGGATGTACTTCGATGCCCGGGGCAATCTGATAGCATGTGCGGACATGGACAACCAACTCTGGTCTTTCGACATGGAAGGTCATTCCGAGATACTGGTAACCGACTATCGCGAAAAACTGCTGAACGGCCCCAACGATGTATGGATTGCAAAGGATGGCAGTTATTATCTGACCGACCCTTATTTCAAGAGAGACTACTGGACGCGCGACCCTGCCCGACAGCAGCCCGTAGAAGGCTTGTACTATCTTGCACCGGGAAGCAAGCAACTGGTCATGCTTGACTCAACGCTTAACCAACCCAATGGCCTTGTGGGAACGCCCGACGGGAAACATCTGTATGTTGCTGAGGCAAAGGCCAACAGAATCCTGAGATACGACATTCAGACGGACGGCACCCTATCCAACCGGCAGGTGTTTGCCGACATGGGCTCCGACGGGATGACGATTGACGAACGGGGAAACGTCTATCTGACCGGTGACGGCGTGACCGTATTCGACAAGGATGGCCACAAGATAGCCCATTTCCCCATCCCCGAAGAGTGGTCGGCTAACGTCTGTTTCGGCGGAAAAGAGCGTGATGTCCTGTTTATCACCGCCTCAAAATCCGTCTACACCCTGAAGATGCTGGTCCATGGGGTAAAGTGATTTTGCAGAGAATACCACATCGTCATCGGCACCTAATCCCCGCCGTCTGTCCCGTCTGCTTCCATTCGCAGGCATATTTCGAGATCACGGATGTGATGCCGACAATGAAAAACACTGCATCGTAACCACTGAAATGTGAGTCACCCTCCTTCAAGGCGTACCTAGCATGGCGCATTGACATGAAAGTCTTCTCCCTTTGCACCGCAAAATAGAAAAAATAACCAAACACACGGTTGCCATATCGAAGATTTTTCATATCTTTGAACCATCTATGACTATAGACTTGTATATCAACGAAGCAAATGACTACGCACATGATATAGGCGCGCCAGTCTATCACCCCCACGTCTCGGTGATACACTATGACGAGGTGGGTGAGATACGCCACACTTTGAACAGAATCAACTGCTATGGTATTTTCCTGCAGCAGGAGTTCCCTGAAGGCCTGACTTATGGCATCGGCACCTATCATGAAGGCGATGGCTCACTGATGGCTTTCTCTCCCGGGCAGATAGGCGGCAAGCAGGATGACGGCACACGACGGCAGTATCACGGTTGGGTACTGCTGTTTGACAACGTTTTTATCCAAGGTACAGCCATAGAACAAAAGCTCGACGGCTATCAGTTCTTCTCCTACAATTCCAATGAGGCACTCATCTTGACTCCGGAGGAAAAGGATATTCTCTACCGACTCATGGCAAAGCTGCGTCAGGAGTTGGAAACGCAGTCTCAATCATTCGGACATGATGACATCGTCAGGAACTACATCCTGTTAATCCTCGATTACTGCAACCGCTTCTATTTCCGCCAGTTCAAGGAAATGTCAGCTGAAGGCAGCGATATCCTCAGTCGATTCCAGCAAGTACTGACCGACTATTATACGCATGGCTTGCAAAAGACCTATGGACTGCCAAGCGTGAAGTACTGTGCCAGCGAACTGTGTCTTTCACCAGGTTACTTTGGCGACATCATAAGAGATGCCCTTGGCGAAAGTCCGAAGGACTACATACGCAACTTCGTCGTCTTACGCGCCAAAAATCTCATTCTTAGCGGAAAGGCCATAGTCCAGGTTGCAGAAGAACTGGGGTTTGAATACCCCCAGCACTTCACCCGTATGTTCAAGAACACAACCGGCCAGACGCCAAGAGAATTCTTCGACAATCAGCGTAAAAAGTAACGTTCCTTATTTTTGGTAGTTTTGTCCACAATCTGTCTATACAGGTTACGAACCATTTGCCGTACCTTTGCGACAGATTTAAAACACGACGGAAATGAGACCATACGTTATTTGCCACATGATGGCTTCGCTTGACGGCAGGATAGACTGCAAGATGACCGAGCAGATAGACGACACCAACCATTACTATGAAGCTTTAGCCCAGCTCGGCTGTCCTTCGACACTGGAGGGCAAAACGACACTGGCAATGCACTATGCGCAGGATGGCGTTTTCCAACAGCGCTTGCCCCATGAAGATGCCGGGCAGCAGCTTTACAAGGCAGTGGAAGCGACGGGCTATGCCATCGGCGTTGACACCCATGGCACATTGCTATGGAATGACAACACCACTGAAATCTTTGGCCGTCCCCTGCTGATGATCCTCTCGGAGCAGGCCAGCCAGGAGTATCTTGACTACTTGAAAAGCAAGCACATTTCTTATATCACTACAGGCCGAAACGGCATTGACCTCGTATCGGCAATGGACACGCTGCGGACCGTTTTCGGTGTGGAGCGCTTGGCAGTGGTTGGCGGCGGAAACATCAACGGCTCTATGCTCGACCTTGGTCTGATTGACGAGGTGAGTATGATGTACGGTTACGGCATTGACGGACGCAAGGGAATGGCCGCAGCTTTCGAGGGCAGGCCGATGGATCGCGAACCAGTCAGACTCTCATTCAAGAGTGTGGAAGAACAGGACGGTATCATATGGATAAGGTATCAAGTAAACAATAAATAAAAGAAGACGATGAAGAAGGTGTTATTTGCAGCAATGCTTGTGGCAGGTATACTGACAGCATGCAATCAGAAAGACAATCAAACTAAAACAGAAGATAATATGCAGAAGTTAGAATTAACACAGGAGTGGGACAAGGTGTTCCCTCTAAGCGACAAGGTGAACCATCGCAAGGTGACGTTTGAAACACAGTACGGATTGACACTTGCGGCTGATCTCTATGAACCGAAGGATGCCCAAGGCAAGCTGGCCGCCATCGCCGTCAGCGGCCCGTTTGGAGCCTGCAAGGAGCAGTCGAGCGGACTCTACGCAATGCGCATGGCCGAGCGTGGCTTTGTAGCCCTGGCCTTTGACCCCTCTTACACGGGTGAAAGCAGTGGCGAACCCCGCCGCACGGCATCGCCCGACATCAACACCGAGGACTTCATGGCAGCTGTGGATTTCCTGTCTAAGCAGGAGAATGTGGATTCCGCAAAGATAGGCATCATCGGTATCTGCGGATGGGGAGGCATAGCCCTCAATGCTGCCGCAGCCGACACACACATCAAGGCTACCGTCGCAAGCACCATGTACGACATGACCCGCGTCAGCGGCAACGGCTACTTCGACAGCGAGGACAAGGAGGCGTCGCGCCATGCAGCCCGTGAGGCTATGGCAAAGCAGCGTCTCGCCGACCCCATGGCGATGGCCGGTGGTGTGGTGAACCCGCTGCCTGCTGATGCACCTCAGTTTGTGAAGGACTACTACGACTACTACATCACCGCACGTGGCTACCACAAGCGCAGCGGCAACTCCAACGACGGTTGGCGCACGATAGGCACGCAGGCATTCGCCAACGCCCGTTTCCTCTATTATATCAACGAGATTCGCTCGGCCGTCCTTGTCATGCACGGCGAGAAAGCCCATTCCCGCTACTTCGGCGAGGCCGCCTATAAATATATGGTGGAAGGCAAAGCCGAGGGCTATAACGTCGTGGGCAAGCCCAATCCCAATCCTGAGAACAAGGAGCTGCTCATCATCCCCGGAGCATCCCATTGCGACCTCTATGATGGCGGGTATACCGAATTGGTAGGCAAAGGCGAACCGAAGAACCTCATTCCATGGGATAAACTTGCAGACTTCTTCCATAAGAACCTGAAGTGAAAAGGATATACTAATCCTCTGCTGACATGACGCACATTCGAAGACTTTGCACCTTCGCACTGATGGCAGCTACTCTGTTCACCCACGCCCAATGTATGCGAGTACACTATGACGACGGGTGGACAGAGCAGATAGACGTAACGACAGTGGACAGTATCACCTTCGACAATAACGAACAACATTTAGCACCTACGATCATGCTCAACAACGGACTCAGGATGGCAGCCTTCGGAATAGGCACCTATTCACTGCACAACGAGACCTGTTTCAATTCCGTATATACAGCCCTGAAAAACGGCTATAGGCTCATCGACACAGCCTATATGTATGGTAATGAGGAAGAGGTGGGGCGTGCCGTGCGCCAAGCTATCCGCGATGGTATCTGCAAGCGTGAGGATGTGACGGTCATCACCAAGATATATCCCGGCTCACAGTTTGCCAACCCAGAGCAGGCTATTCAAGAACGCATCGAAAAGCTCAACATCGACTATGTGGATATCATGCTGCTCCATCATCCGGGCGACAACGATGTGAAAGCCTACAAGGCGATGGAGAAGCAGGTCGAGACAGGGAAAATCCACTCATTAGGCATCTCCTGTTTCTATATCGACGAATTGAAACGGTTCCTGCCGCAAGTCACCATCAAGCCTGTGCTGGTGCAGAACGAGATTCATCCTTATTATCAGGACACGGAGGTGGTGGACTATATCCATGAGCAAGGTATTGTCGTTCAGGCCTGGTATCCTTTAGGAGGCCGTGGATTTCAGAAAGAACTACTAAGCGACCCTGTTCTGGAGCGTATCGCCGAGGCGCACGGAAAGTCTGTGGTACAGGTCATCCTGCGCTGGCACTATCAGCGTCGCGTGGTGGCCATCCCCGGAAGTAGCAACCCTGCCCATATCGCTGAAAATATCGACATATTCGATTTCGTTCTGACGGATGAGGAAATGGCCGATATAGCTGCGCTGAACCGTAATGAAAAGCACGACTGGTACTAAGCTGACAATAAGTAACACCATAGAAGGCGAAAAATGACCATACAAGAATTCCGTGATTACATGGCATCGGGAAAGCCTGTCATAGGAGGCTCCGATGTTCACATGATGTTTCATCAGTTGTCTCAGGAGGCACTGAAGATTACAGCTGAGATAAATGGTAAGTATCATACACCAGAGGAACTGCATGCTTTATTGGAGCAGCTTTGGGGGCGTGAGGTGCCCAAGACGGTAGGAATGTTTCCACCATTCCATACCGATTGCGGCAAGAACACCACCATTGGTGAGCGAGTCTTTATCAACATGGGCTGCAAGTTCCAGGATCAAGGTGGCATCACCATCGATGAAGGCGCACTCATCGGCCACAATGTCGTGCTGGCAACCATCAACCATGACCTTGACCCTGCTAAACGTCAAAGTATGAGTTATGCACCCATCCACATTGGCAAGAACGTCTGGATTGGAGCCAATGCCACTGTGCTTGCCGGAGTGACCATCGGCGATGGAGCTGTGGTGGCCGCTGGTGCCGTAGTGACAAAAAATGTTGAGCCGAATACAATTGTTGGCGGTGTGCCAGCCAAGGTAATTAAAAAGATAGAGGAAAAAAACTGATAAATCAGGATACTTGTCTTGGCATATCATTCCCGCACCTGTCAAGTTGGCTCACAAAGTCAATTTTGTCAACGAAAGGTGACATTTTGTCACTTTAAGGCCAATGGCACGCTTGTTGCAACAAGTAGGGTGAGAGCCAAGGAGTTATCCAAGGTAATCTCAAACAACATCGTATAACTAAAATATAATTTGGAGGTAAAGATTATGTTACCAGTAATGTTTAGAAATGAATGGTTCCCAACACTGTTTAATGAATTCCTGGACAATGATCTTATGCCTCGTGCCAACACTACAGCACCTGCCGTAAATGTGAAGGAAGACGAGAGAGCCTACACGATGGAGCTGGCCGCTCCAGGCATCAAGAAAGAATATTGGCGAGTGAGTATCAACGACGACGGTAATCTCTGCATCGCCATTGAGAACAAGATGGAGCACAAGGACGAGGACAAGAAGCACCACTATCTGCGCCGCGAGTTCTCCTACTCGAACTATGAGCAGAACTACACGCTGCCGGAGGATGTGGACAAGGAAGGCATCGCTGCCAAGGTGGAGAACGGCATCCTGACCGTCACCCTGCCGAAGGTGAAGAAAGAGGAGAAGAAAGCCGCCAAGGCCATCGAGATTTCATAGCATCATATATCTATCAGCAAGCGAATGGGAGCAGTTCCACAATGGGGCTGCTCCCATTTGCTTGCTGTCTGAAAATGAGCTTAATCGATTATCAACATTAATTATTGATGACCCATATGAATCGTCTATGTATGCGCAAAGGCTATTCAGTCCTCTGCCAGATCACCATATGACATTTGTTCACGTTCAGACTCGACGAGCTTGCCATCTTTCCACTTGTATCTCACGATTTCCATATCGTCATCGAGGCGCCAGACACTGACGATACACTTTTTGTCGGAGTCGATTTCAGGGCTGTAGATTTCGCAGTCGTAATCAAATTTATCAAACTGATGTGTCTTGTCGTTCCAAAGCCACACATCGTAGGTGTAGTTGCCAAATCCGTTCATCGGCCCCGTACACACCTGAAGATCGGGAATGCCGTCGAAGTTCCAGTCTTCCTCTTCAATTGCTCCTATGCTGCCCTTGTTCCAATTCACGGTATCAAGCGGCAGTGCCTGACTATACAATTGCTGAGTATGTCCCTTGGTATCGGTCAGATAGACGATAATGGAATCCCAACGTACTTCGTCATCTTCCTCGATGGTACGTACATCTGTTCTAAAAGAATAGTCAGATCGCTGAGGGACATAGCTGGCACTTTCTGAATTGCTCTGAACGGCGGTTGCATGGTCTATTCCTATTCCATGACCTCCATCTTGAGGTGACTTCTGTCCTCCACAGGCTGCCAACGTCATCGCAGCCATCATTAATACTAGAATCTTTTTCATTTGCTTGAATGCCTTATCGATATAGGCATTCACGTCGTAACCGTATGGAAATTTATTACTCATTGTATGATTTGTTGAAAAGTTTTGTTATCTCATTATTGTTGAGGCACAGCCTTCCTTCGCACATTTATGTGCAAAGGTAAGCATAAGTTAGCTTATATCGTGTGACATTTGCAGATTTCTTTTCCATATTATCTTGAATGGCTCCCTAAAAGGAGGCCTTCTGTACTGCTAGCAGGTTGACAAGACATCATTGAGGATGCCCTGGCACACGGCTTGAAGGGTGACAATCTCCCAAAACCTTGGTGGAAGAACAAGAAAGATGATGTGCAAGATACAAATGTGTGCTAATACGAGAGGATTCATCGAAAAAATGTGTTAACTTTGCATTCATCAGTTAGATAAATCGGGATTTGTCGATCACATATATCAGAGAAGCATACCACAAACGGCTGAATACTAAGTTATGAATGAAGATGAATTATATGATTTGATTGCCAGAATGACAATAAAAGAGCATGCAACAAACAGTAAAGAAAGTGTTAGTTGGAATGCATATCGCGAAGCTGAACGGATTTCTGATGAAACAGTATATCCGATTTTGATGAGGATTATAGAAAAGAATCATAAGAACAAGGCTGTTCGAAGAGCGGCTTATATTATTATTGGTTATTCTTTGCGAAATATCTTCAACAAAGAAGCGTGCACCTTTCTTATTCAAAAGCTGGGTGAGGAGACAGATCGGCAGGGTGTTGCGAGCATTTTAGAGGGTCTGGCACGTATTCATATACCGGAAGATATTGATATGAGTTTGGTGATTAAGTGTTCTCAAAATGATAAGTGGCAAATTCGGCATAGTGCCCTCGATGCTCTTGGTTCATCCGCAACTAAGGCAAACAGAAATGCTTTGTTGTTTTTCATTAATCAAGAAGATGAGAAAAAATACGAGTACGAAATAATTTATGCTAATGCATCACTTGGGAAAATAGGCTTGAAGGAGGACATTCCTTTCTTAGAGAAGCATATCAAAAGTCGGAAAAGAGACATTAGAGATAGTACACTATTTGCTATAGATAGAATAAAACAACGGGAAGTATAATACATGGTGATTTAATGAGTTAAATCCCAATTTAATTCAATCATGGAATACATTAAAGTAACGAAAGACAATTTGGAGAAAGAGCATATTTGCTGTGCAATCTCCAACAATAAAGATGTTCAGGTATCTTCCAAGAAAACATGGCTTTCAGAACGGTTTGATGATGGACTTGTGTTTTTGAAGAGTGTTGAACGCGGGAAATGCTTCATCGAGTACATTCCTGCAGAAAATGCGTGGAACCCTATATTAGCTAAAGGTTATATGTATATCGATTGTCTTTGGGTGTCGGGCTCCTTCAAGGGTCACGGCTATTCCAACGACTTGCTTGATGAATGTATCCGTGACAGCAAGGAAAAAGGAAGGATTGGGCTATGCATCCTTTCAACGGCAAAGAAGAAGCCGTTCCTGGCCGACCCGAAATTCCTCAAACACAAAGGATTCTTAGTCTGTGATGAAGCGGACAACGGCATCCAGCTTTGGTATCTTCCATTTTCGGCAGATGCCAAAATCCCTTGTTTCAAGGAATGTGCAAAGCATCCTCATATTGAAGAGAGTGGCT
>JAEEGL012515890.1_pt1 | contig 10341 bp, 6 predicted proteins | sample 9134231 | NCBI WGS metagenome assembly JAEEGL01 (sample SAMN16246548, study PRJNA631951) | gut metagenome | biome: gut microbiome; feature: rumen; material: fiber-attached | host: Bos | place: Iran: Karaj | collected 2018-10
AGTCCATTAAGCTTTGCATTATCTTTTGCAGCCTCTACTGCCTCAGCAATAATTTCTACACCTGTAACATGCTTGGCTGCAGGGGCAATAACCTGTGCAATTGTACCTGTGCCAGAATAAAGGTCATAAACTTCTGCTCCATCAGCACCCGCTGCAATAAAATCACGGGCTGTACTGTAAAGCACCTCTGCTCCCAATGAATTAGTCTGGAAGAAAGAGAATGGAGTGATCGTAAATGAAAGACCAAGAATCTCTTCCTTGAACCATGACTGTCCATAAAGAATCTCCGTACCCTCATCAGCAACTACATCTGCCTCACGGTCATTTTTTGTATGAAGAATACCAGTAATCTTACCGCCCCATTCTGCGGCTAATAGTGTATCCTTCCATCCTGCTAAAAGTGCAATTTCGTATAAAGATGAAATCTGTGTACTAGTAACTAAATCCACAAGAATCTCGCCTGTCTTGGCTGCCTTTCTAACCAAGAGATGTCGTAGATATCCCTCATGAGTGTTCTTGCGATAATATGGCTGACCTGATTTTGCAAAGTACTCTAAAGTAATGGTAAGAACCTGTCTCATATCAGCATCAATAATCTGGCAACCATCTACGGTAACTACATCATAGAAGCTACCCTTTTTGTGCATACCAAGAGTAAGCGGACCATCCTTTACCTCATCACCAAAAGAAAACTCCATTTTATTTCTATATGCAAACTGGTTAGGGCTGGCCTTGATACCCTCATAAGTATCATTCCAAACATCCTCACCGATAACAGGCGCCATCAGGTCATGTATCATACCCTCTTTTATTTTGAGCTGCTGCTCATATGGAAGTGACTGATATGTACATCCTCCGCACTTTCCAAAATGCACACATGCTGGAGTATCCATCTCAAGCTCAGATTTTGCATCTACGGATAATAAATTGCCCTGGGCTTTTTCCTTTGATGACTTTTTTACTCTAACTGATACAGTCTGTCCTGGAAGTACGCCCTTTACCCTAAGACGGTCTCCCTCTGCAGTCTCTATAATTCCTTTGTTTGGGAAGGATACCTTTATTACCTTTCCCTGTACAATTTCACCACGTTTCATATAACACCTATAATTTCTTTAATTTTGCAAAAGATGCAAACATCTTTTTAACGCCAACTCCATCAAACTCAACAGTGACCTCATAGTCTCTGCCTTCATCAATTATGTCCTTGACTGTTCCTTCTTTAAATTTAATATGGCTGACTCTATCACCAATTCCATAGTCCAGCTCACCTTTTTCTATTTTTGTTCCATTTTTGTTGGCAACTGCTGTCGTAGAGCTGCCCACTGTGAATGCATTAGCAGCATAACTATCTCTGTAAGATTTCTTTGACTCACCATAGCTAGAACCATAGCTAGTGGCGATAGTTGGTTTGCCAGCGCCTCGTTGATATACAGAGTACTCTCCGATAGGAGTGCTACTGTAGTCATCCATTGGCTTTGGCTCCCAGAGATTTCCCTCTACTAACTCCTCAGGAATCTCCTTTACAAATCTAGATATTTTGTGGAAAGCAGTCTCTCCGCGAATCATTCTCATTCGAGCAGAAGTCATTGTCAAATGCTCTCTAGCACGTGTAATACCTACATATGCAAGTCGTCGCTCCTCTTCTAATTCAGAGTCTGCTCCACCGCCATCAAAGATAGCCCCCTGGCCTGGGAATAAACCATCCTCCATACCAGCCATATAAACACGAGGAAACTCAAGTCCCTTGGCTCCATGAAGAGTCATGAGAACCACATAGTTGTCGCTCTCCTCGTAACTATCAATATCAGCAACTAAGGCTACATCCTCCAAGAATCCTGAAAGTGTAGGCTCCATTCCATCATCTCTAGCATCCTTTTCGTAAGCTACAGCCTTAGTCAATAACTCGTCAATATTTTCGATACGAGCCTTGGCCTCGTCAGTGCCTTCGGCTTTTAACTCAGCAACATAATCTGTCTGGTCTAGAATCTCTTCAACTAAAGCTGAAACTGATTCTTCTGCTGCAATTTTGCGAAGCTTTTCTATTAGTTTGGTAAATCCTTGGATTTTGCCTGCGGCCTTTCCAATTGATGGAATCTCCTCACAATGAACAAGGGCCTCATAGAAATTCAATCCTCGTTCTCTAGCAAAATCTGATACCTTTGCGATAGTTGTTGCTCCAATACCACGCTTTGGAATATTAATGATACGCTGAACAGCAATGTCATCGCTGCCATTATCAACTGTCTTTAAATAAGCCAAAACATCCTTTATTTCTTTACGGCTGTAGAAATTAACGCCGCCGACAATTTTATAAGGGATGCCCTCATAAATCATTTTTTCTTCGATCAGACGTGACTGAGCATTAGTTCTATAAAGAACAGCGCAGTCTCTATAATCAGCCTCGCCCTTTCTAACAAATGAAGCGATATTGCTAGCTATATAGCTAGCCTCCTCGTAAGCGCTGTCAAACTGCTGGAAATGGATTTTGTCACCATCCTCAGCCTCAGTCCATAATGATTTAGCTTTTCGTCCTTCATTATTAGCAATTACGGCATTGGCTGCATCCAAAATATTTCCTGTAGATCGGTAATTCTGCTCAAGCTTAATAACACGAGCTCCTGGAAAATGCTGCTCAAAATTAAGGATGTTGTAAATATCAGCTCCACGGAATTTGTAAATAGACTGGTCATCATCACCAACTACACAGACATTCTGCTGTGCACCTGTAAGCAAGCGAACCAGCTCAAACTGTGCCGCATTGGTATCCTGATACTCGTCAACCATTATATATTTGAATTTGTCATTATAATAGGCTCTAACATCACCATCAAGCTTTAAAAGCTCAACAGTTTTCATAATCAAATCATCAAAATCAAAGGCATTATTCTGACGAAGTCTAGCCTGATACTCTCGATAAACAGTAGCCTGACGAGTCATATTGAAATCGCCCATTGCACGATTTGTAAACTCCTCAGGACCGATTAATTTGTTCTTCGCATCTGAAATGATGTTAAGAAATGTGCGCTCCTTAAACTGCTTTGTATCTATCTGAAGGTATTTACAAACATCCTTCATTAGAGTCTTGCAATCGTCTGTATCATATATTGTGAAATTGCTAGAATAACCCTGACCAAGATTCTCACAAAAGCGACGAAGAATACGTACACAAGAAGCGTGGAAGGTAGCAACCCACACTCCATCAGAGCCAAATCCTACTATATTATCAATACGCTCACGCATCTCTCTAGCTGCTTTGTTAGTAAAGGTGATAGCCATGATGTTGTATGGCATAACTCCCTGTTCTATTAAATAAGCAACGCGATGTGTCAAAACTCGAGTTTTTCCCGAACCGGCACCAGCTAAAATAAGCACTGGTCCCTCTGTAGTCTCAACGCCCTCACGCTGCCTGTCATTCAACATACTTAAATCCATAACAATTAATATCCTTACTATTCGAACTTTCGAAAATTTGTTCTATTATTTTAACATAGAATTATATATCTATCTACACAATAGTTATTTTTCTTTTGAACTATTTTCGTCTGATTTTTTGCTTTCTTCCTCTGCCTGCTTTTCCTCTTCCTGACGTCTGCCGGAAATATACTGTTCAATCATCATTTTCTTTACAAATACATCAAATGATAACAAGCACAAGAAGGTGAAATCCTGAAGTGTATCCTTGCTTTCCTCATCCTTGTCCTCGAAAACCTGACGACTGAAATTATATTTTTTGATAATATCCTTGGTAACTTCCTTAGCAACTGAGTGCTCGTAGCCTACCATATTAGAATAGATTTCGAAGAAATTTGTATCCTCACTATCTCCATAGTATTTCTCATTAATTGGATCCAAGATACTCTTAATATCCTTAAGCCCCAGGAAATTTTTGAAATAATAGATGAATATCAAATTAAGCATATGGTCCCTAGAGTACTTCTTTTTCTCTGGTGGGGGCAAAATCTGATTTTTGGTATAGTTATTAATCATGGTTTTGGTCATGGCTTTGTCCTCATTAACCTCGCGAACTGTGCCAAGCTCCTGATTCAAAAATGTCAAAACCTGATCCATGTATAAATCAATGTTGGGAATATCATCTGGATGTACATAATCAATTTCTGCCAGCTGATGTAAAATATTATTAAGTCGTTTTCTTGAATTATCCATAAATGTTTTCTCCAATAAAAAATGTATGATGTAGTTTCACAAACCACATCATACATTTTATCATAAGCGTCATGTATTTTAAATTCTTCTTGTTGTAATCTAAAAATGTTATCTTGTAAATCCTATTGCAGCAAAATCAATGCATCCATCTTCTACTTTTACGAAAATACTATGAATACCTTGTAATGGTTCAAATAAGGCATCGTACATTTTCCAATCCTTGCTATCAACTTTTAAAGACACAAGCTCCTTAGCACTGCCTACGTTAAATCCATCTGATAGAATCTTTATTAATCCTTTACCTCTCAGCTCTAGCTTGACAGTACCTTCACCCGCGAATTCAAAGTATTTGAATCCTGCAACAGCCTCTGCCCTCATATTGTAAATAAAAGGTTTTAATCCCTTTACACCACTGTCACATTTTTCTTCTGTAATAAATGGCATATCTTCTGGAATCACCAGCCCATTTTCATCATATGGCGAATGGCTAATTACATGTCCGCCACAGCCGACAGCCTGAGAATAATAGCTTTTGTCATTGATATTAGGTCCTGTCAGATGGCAAGCAATGTGTGTACTATACATTTCAGCAGCAACCAGCGGACTACCATTCAAGCCAAAGCTGGTGATTTCCACCTGAGGAATAGTACCATCTAGTAAAATGTGGGCTTCATCAGCACAGCCCTGTCTAGAATACTCAGTTCCATGAGTCTGTCTATGCCAAAATATATATGTAGCGTCTCCAATCTGTTCTAGCCCGCCATGATTGTTGCCCCAATAATTTGTAGGCTCCTTATTTCCTTCAAATCCCAAATCAGCATTGGAAACCAATATTCCCTTGTATTCAAAAGGTCCCTCAGGACTCTTGCCCATGGCATAGCATAGCTCATGTCCTTCAATGCTTGAATAAACAAAATAATACCAATCACCAATATGCCTGATGCTTGAGGCCTCAAATGCAGGATGGTCTGCAAAGGATGTTCCCTCTGATGTCTCTGGACCATTTGCAATTACAACAGGCTCACTAATTACCGTATGCATATCATCATCCAGCTTTACCATAACAAGTCCTGGCAAAATATCATTTTCCATGCCAGGAAATCTCACCTTTGGACAAAAGCCATAATATAAGTAGTTTCCTGATTCCTCTACAAGAATTGCTGGATCGAATTTAAGTCCTACCTCAGGTACTGTTCCATCTGGTCTTTTTACATGTGCATAAAACTCAAATGGGCCTGCCGGAGTATCACTAACAGCAACTGAGATAATATTGAATCCATTTACACAATAATATAAGTAGTATCTTCCATCAGGACCCTGACATGCATCCGGTGCAAATAATGGATGGTCCCCCTTTGGATTAAGCGGGTCCTGATTCTTCCTAAAAATCACACCCTCATATTTCCATTCAGCCAAATCATTTACTGGTGCGCTCCAGCAAACATAGTCTTCCAAACAGTAGTCATCGCCCCCTCTTCTATCATGACTACCGTACACATATACTCTATCCCCAAAAACATGTGGCTCACCATCTGGAACAGTCTCCCAAAATGGCAAATACGGATTGTATGCCTGTTTCATTATTGTCCCCCATAAATTTTTTTCTTTATTATCCCATCACATGCCTCATATGCATATAAAAAAATTTACCTCATTTCAGCAAAAAAATGTCAAAAAAACCAGGTCTATTGCGACCTGGTATCATAAACTGCAAGTATCAATATAAAAAATGCAGGTGTAATGTTTTGTGTGATTAAACAAGAAGATGATATGATAATTCCAATAAGCGTTATTGCTCTGTAATTATTAAACACCAAAGTAGATTTTCTTAAATGCATAAATGAATTACAAAGTAAATATACTAATGATACTAAACCAAATAATCCGTATTCAACAAGACATTGCAAATAGATGTTATGAGCATCATCATAAAAGCTATGGTAAATTTCTCTCAATTCAACTTCATATGTCTCTTGAAATAAGTCCGACATTGTTCCAATGCCCCTTCCTACAAGTTTTTCCAAGAAACTACCATCATTGAAAATCTGTATAGTCCCAGACCATATAAAACCTCTTCGGTTCCCCCAATTAACATCCAAATATAATAACCTAGAAATAGGAGAATCAAGATTAATATAGGTTACAAATGTATAAATTAATGCAATTATTGGCATCAACAGAATAAACGCCATACAAACACAACCAATTATTCTTAGGGTGCGAAAGCTCAAGCTTACATAAAACTTATTCACTTTTCCCCACAAATATATTCCGTTAACTACAATCAGAACAGGAATCCATATCATCGGATTTATGAATACACTCTGAACTCCACCGATTTCTCGTTCCGGCTTCACTAACGAAGTAAATATAAATAATCCAATAAATGAAAATGCTACTGTATTTACTAGACCTGCAAAAAGATGCAATTTCTTTATATTCTGCGGAACATTATTACCAGTAAGCAAAATTACCATTATTGCTTCTACTATAAAAGCCAATACTGTTGCATCTGTATTTGAAATAACTACACCTATTGAGGTAACTACTATTGCCACCGAAGCAATATACTTATAAGATGAATCCAGTTCAAGATAAATGTATGAGGCAATAGGAAATGCAAATACCATAAAAAAGCCAAAGAATGATGTATTTCCTAATGTAGAAAGAAAGTTATTCTTATCCTCTACTGTTATGCTTGATAGCATTCCAAATAAGTCAACACCAATATACTGTATAAACCCAAATATTCCTGCAATAACTGCCCCAGTAACTGTTCCTAAACAAAATACAACGCTGTCAAATCCTGTAACAGATAATGCAATTATACTTGCCACAGATAGAACAATATATATTAATCCTAAACCATATTCTACATGACCAGTTAATGCAGCTGCCTTGTCTGTGGATATCAAAAAAGTAATAAGACCTGACAATGCAATTGTCCCACATCCTATCCATAGATACCTAGGCAATACAAATCTATCTTTTAGACCACCTCTTAGCCATCTGAGATAAATAATACCTGCTGTAGCCAACAGAAGCCCCACTGTAAAACAATAAAATACGATGAGTTTTGTGTCCGTCACATTGAAGTATTTATTTGTTAAAATTAGTGGATATACTATTAACATCAATGCCACATAGACATTTCCTATTGTTCTAAGAGTTTTATTCATACAATTCTACTTTTTCAAGTTTTGCAACTACAACGTATCTTTTTTCACTTTCACCGCTAACACATGTAGAAAGTGTTACTATCTGATTCCACTCACCCAGACCAATGTCTTCACAAGTTGAAGTAGAATCATCACCAGAAGCATATTTCGATAAATCATTTAAAAATTGTCCAGCACCAACTTGGTTAGAGAAATCATATACATCAGGCAAATACTCGTCATTAAATGTGCTTGCTATAATTATACTATAAGTAAGCTTCCTATCTGAAAGATAAATGTAGACATATTTATTCGTATCAAAGAAATCCTGTTCTTCAAACAAATGTAATTGACCAAAATATGAACCATTTTTCATATTGTGACCATATATTATAGTGTTACTCCTACTAAAATCCTTACCATCTATTGCATTAGTATAAATAGAACCTGGAAGCCCATCTGTTCCATCAACCTGCTTTTCTAAGTAGTAATTATCTTCCTCTGACTGAAGAATAGGGTAATCAATAGTTGTTCCTGGCACTGTAATCCATGCATAAATGTCTGAGTTTTCCTGCTGAAGTGCAGCTATATTTTTAGTATCATTTGTTGTAGTTCTATTATCAATCACTTCCGGTTCTTGATACAAGTCAAATTCTGATTGTTCTGAATCAGTAGCTTCTGTATCCTTGTTATTAAAAGGATTTATACCTACACCCCAAAGTGCTCCTATTATTACTAATAGTACAACTATAAAAGCAATTGGAATTGTAAGAAATCTCTTGTTCATAATTCACCTCAAAAAAGAGAGACTTAAATTTTAAGTCCCTCTTAGAAATCAAATTATTATTCTTCACCTGTCTTTGGTGACTTTGTTGATGAAGACACGCTTGTATTATCTCCTGATGTTGGAATTGGAGCATCAGAAACTACAAATGCGTATGTAGAGAAGTGGTTTGTTGCAAACTGAATTACACCATTCTCAACAACTGTAGGACACGCAACGACTGTACCATCCTCAGCCACACGATAAACTGTAAGAATCTGGTTTTCATTCATAACGATGTCTGATGGCATATCCATAGAAACTGTTACATATCCATCAAGCTGGTGAATAGCAGCTCCGCTCATATCCGCGAGATCAAATTCAACCATTTTTGCAATACTCATATACTCATATTCTAAACCTTCAATATTTTTCCAATAATTGATAAGTACATTATTGATTGCTAAATAATACTCTCCAGTCTGATCAATTTCAGTACTCTTGAAAGTAGCTCCTGATGGAATAACACCATTTTCACTTGCAACTGAACTATGATATAAACCATCTGATGACTGGAACGTTGTGACAGTCTGTCCTGCGCTATTAACAGTAACAATTTCGTTTACATTTGAAGCAGAGCTCTTAGATGAGCTTGATCCAGATGAGCTTGATCCGGATGAACTAGATGTATTAGTAGCATTTGCTGGAGTAGGTTTTAAAACTGTAAATTCAAAATTAAGAGTATTGTTCTCTTCATCAGTAATTGTAATATTAGCTACACCAACCTTTTTAGGAGTTACTGTAAATTCTCTTCCTGAAAGTTCAACTGACGCAACATCAGAATTGTCAGAAGCAACTGATACTTTTGATGATGAGTTCTTTGTTAAAATTGTATATTTCTGAGTAGCATTAATAGCCTGTGTCTCTTTAATAAGATTATCGCCATGATTATAATCTTTATAGTTATAAAGAATCTCATCCTCTGAATTCTTAACAAAAATTGGGCTAATACAAGAGTGATTCCAAAAACGTGGATATGCAACAAAACCTTCAAAATTATTTTCAGGATTTCTATCATCACTATAAAAGCCTACATATCTAAGCACTGACTCTGAATCTTCAGATTCTCTAACATACATTGCCTTATAAACAGAAATATTAACAGAATCCAGTCCCCAGGAATCTATATCATTTTTATATGTTACGGTCTTGTCTTCGCTATTATAAATAACATCCTGGTCAGATCTATAGCAACGAGCTAATGTAATAATATCTCCTTCATTTGATGGAGTGTAATTCTTTAAGTAGCTATAATAAACCCTATCCTGAACATCTACTGAACCATCTTGAGCAGCATATAATGGTACATTTTCATCATCAATAGTCTGCTCATCCTCTGTAGTATTCTCGTCCTCTGTAGTATTCTCGTCCTCTGTAGTATTCTCGTCATTTGAAGAATTATTATTAGTATCATTTATTTCAGAACTATTATTGTCATTATTCAAAGTATCATCTGTATCATCTTCATTTACTTCTTCATTTTCTGAAGTAGAACCTTCATCTATTAGACCTTCAAAAAGTGAATCATCATTCACATCATCTTCTACTATAAGACTATTTGAAAGATCCATATCATCTTTATAAGAATAATTAACAGTTCCATAATCAACATTATATTCGTTGGAAACTACACCATCAATTGCAAGTCTTGTACCATTATAATCTATACCAGTAAACTCAATATTTTGACCATAATATAAGTATAAATCATCAGATTTAGAATTCACTGCATCATTATCCTGACCTTCTGCACGTATTACCTTATAGTAAACATTTCCAGACTTATACTCTTGGGCATCTACTGTCTTGTTATCATACATAAATCCAGTAGCTGTAACAGCCGCTGCTGCAACAAGAGCAGTTAATCTCTTTGTTCCTTTTATCATCTCAAGGAAACCTCCTTCTCAAATATCATACTCGCGGTATGATACTATCATTTATGTATATTGTCAATACAATTTACCCTTCTTTCGCACTATATTATTTTTGTTCCATAATATTATTTAATCTCTCTTTTTGTAACTTGTGTGGATAAAAAAAGCCAGACCCATATAGGTCTGGCAAATCACAATCTAATTCAATTATTTGCTGATTCTTTTAAGTACCATGTCGTATCCATCGTTGCCGTAATTAAGAGCTCTATTTACACGGCTGATAGTAGCAGAACTTGCACCAGTCTCATCTGCAATATCCTGA
>JAEEGL012707846.1_pt1 | contig 10341 bp, 11 predicted proteins | sample 9134231 | NCBI WGS metagenome assembly JAEEGL01 (sample SAMN16246548, study PRJNA631951) | gut metagenome | biome: gut microbiome; feature: rumen; material: fiber-attached | host: Bos | place: Iran: Karaj | collected 2018-10
ATCCCGACTTCCAGAATCATATCCGTAAATGTTATACGGCATTGAAGATTCGGGACATCAATTCTCCATGCTTCATATCACAGAAGAATACCGTTTATAGTACACAACGGCTGAACGTGGTCTTGAAAGAAATCAAAGACCAGTACAAGGTCAAGGACATTGACCATTTCAGCAACCACAGTTTGCGAAAGTGTTTCGGACGGAAGGTTGTTGAAATGTCCGGAGAAAACAGCGAGATGGCGTTAATCAAGCTGTCCGAACTGTTCAATCACAGTAGCGTGAATGTGACGAGAAGATATCTGGGGTTGAGGCAGGAAGAACTGCTGAACACTTACGACTGCTTGGACTTCTCGTAATTCTATTTTTTCAATGGATTATTTCTGTAAACCGAGTGATGGCCATTACACCGCTTTGGAGTAGGGTTTCGGGTTTACAAAAATGGTCAGTCAAGATCTTGAAGGATAATCCAGATTATAATACCGACTATAATTGTCCAGAGAATAACATTTGACCAGTTGATAGTCCGCTTTTTCTCCCCATCCCTGAAATAATGTCCAAGCATTGCACTATGTTCAGATGTGGTTTCTGATTTTGTCGTATTAACCTCCGAAAAATACCTGTCTTTCACGGCAGCAATCAATCTGTTCGCCTCACCAATCAGTCGGTCACACTCGACCACTTCATCCTCTAACTCCGCACTATCTTCGAACTCGTTGGGGTATTGATGCTCTCGTTCTTCAACATCATCTATTGCCTCATACGGAAGATTGGATTTAAGATGATTAATATCAGACTGAATCTCCGCAATTTTATCTTGAAGATCGGACACGTCGAAAGTCGGGTCATGACGGTAATCCTTCTCCATTAACGCAGTGAGGAATTCAATCCCATATTTAACTGCTGTCGATTCGTGTTCAAACATATCTTTTATTCGAAGATTCTACTCCATTCATTTGCAAGGACATTTATATCCCCCCACCCATAGTTCGCATTCCCACCACTAGTTTCAGGCATTCGTAATATCCTGACATTCCGATTGGGTAGAGTATTCTTGATATCCCTTTGAATTGTCTTTCCGAACTTTTTATACTTTCCAAATCCATTGATGGCAACGATTTCTATTGTAGGATATTTGGATAGGAAAGAACAAATATCCACAGGTTTTGGGTCACGAATCTTATTGTCATTGCTGCCCTCTCGAACTGCGGATTCGTAATAATCCCATAAGACGATACGATACTTTGCAAGCAAGGCTTTCTTCTGCTCGTAGTTTTCCGGCATCGGTTCGTTTTTCAGCCGACAGATTACCTTCCAAATCCTATTGGAATTGGAATAATAATACTGCTGGTGTTCCAAAGATTCACCGCCGGGTAATGTGCCGAGAATAACAATCCTCGGTTCATCACACAGCAACGGTTCAAAACCATATATCCTATTATCAGCCATCAAACACAAAGATACTGCTTTTTAGCGGTTTACATAATCCGAACAAAGTCTTATTATTATATATAAATATATTAATGGTCTATATGACGAAAGACGAAAAACATCTGATATACAAGGCATTGGAAAGGAATTGCCCTGACTACTTCAACAAGCTCATTGGGAAGGTTCAGCAGAAACGAGACATGATATTGACCTGCATCGATATTGCCAGTAACGGAGAGAATGACGGATATCAAGACGAAGTAAACAGGTTATATAATACATGCTGCTCATTGATGAACCAGACTGAGACTTACATGCTGAATTATATCTGCCTTATCAAACATAAAGAACAAGTCTGTGACGGAATGCCCGAAGATGATGCCGATATCCGCAGATGGATCGGTTATCTTCAGGAATTCAGAGATTCGGAAGATTCCGTTATCGGTATATTGGATAGACAGGCACAAAAACTCATCAGCCTGTACAAAACGAAGAAACCAGCTGGAAGACCGAAAGGAACAGGCAAACGTATTTTCAACTACAACGGCAAGGAATATCACACTATACAAGAGTGTGCAGATGAATACGGCATATCAAAACAAGGCATGCACAAGAAGTTGAAGAAGCTGTGCATCATATAGTCGGTCTTGCCGGACTGTGAAATATTCAAAAATATAATTATTGAATATTATTTCAAGACTAAACAACATGATTATTAATAAGTTAGCACAACAATCCCTGTTGTGCTATTTCATTTCTGTCAGAAACGATTGTTTTTGAACATTATTGGTCATCCCTTTCCGTTTCTGTTCACTTCTTTGTCGTGAGACATTCAGCCCAATTCCACACATTTTTGTATTTATGAAACAATTATGTATTTTTTGACAAATTCTATTATATATATAATTTGTCTAATTTGTGCTAATTGTTTCACGAACCCCCGGCTCCGCCGCCAGCTTCTACTTGCGCCGACTGTTTCACCTTGCGCCAAATCGTGCTGCGTGAAAGCCCTGTCTTGTGCATCGCTTCCTTGATCGAACCGTACCTGACACCATCGACTATAACCGGCCCGCCCTTCTTCTTTTTCCTGATATAAGTCTTTTTCAGATACTCCTCTATCATCTGTGTTATCTCGTCATCCGGTATGTCCATCTTGTCCGTCACCTTCGGCTGGAACATGAACACATTGAAATAATCGAACACGATTCCCGACAACCTTTTCAGATTGCCGTAAACCTCCCTCGCCGCAGTTTTCCAGTCTATCGTCTCGTTATACAGTGACCTTGTATATCTGGCCGCTTCTTCAAACGGATTCCAGTCATCCTTCGTCATATTCTCCAGAAACTCCCTGTCGATATACTGACCGTAATTTTCAATCAGTACCAGGAACTCGTCATACTGGACAATATCGGCTTTCGTAATCCCACCTGTCCTTCGTACAATCTCCTGTATTACCGATTTGAACTCTGCCTCGGTTTTCTCCTTGTCCTTGTCGTTCTGTTTATATATCCTGTTGATGCTGTCCTCGATGACGGCCTTCAAGTCACCAGTAACGACCTTGTTGAACTCCTCTGTCGGCTTGATCCACAGAACACCATCCCTTGTCTCCTGTACCATGTTCCAGTCAAACCTGACCATCTGACCGCTAAATCTGTCTTGACGAAGTTGTGAATGCTTCGCAAGCGGCACATCTTTATCCAGATAGATGCAGTTTACATCAAAGTAGTTGGTCGAAAGACGATTATATATCAGCTGCATCTGACTTTCGTACTTCTGGACATTCTTAATCAGCCGATATGCCTTATATCGTCTTTCGTTGAGGACACATTTCTCTTCAAGGCTGTCCAGAACTTCGGGTATCATTCCATAAGTGACCTCAAACAGGTTTTTGTATCGTTCATCGAATAAATTGTACCTTACCCTGTTGGAATTTATCATATCCACTCTAGTATAGGCATAGTCGTAGTCGATGCTGGTATCCAAATCCTTGATGTCGTTATTGAGCTTCGAATACTTGTACGGAATGACCACCTTGTCGATTACCTCCTTGTTCCTCACCCTGTTTGCGTACTGGATGATGCCGAGTGAACTGTCGTTCATTATATACACTCTGGCCTTCTTGTTGGTATCAATATACAGATTGATGCCGGCCTGTCCGTAAACGCTGAATACGGTTACCTGTTTACGGATAGTCTGGTTGTTGAGGACGAAATTGACGGTCTCAGAATACTGCTTGTTGAAAACGTCGCACTCAATACCATAGTATTTCAAGTCCTCCTCCGTCTGGTAGTTCGTTCCGTCACGGAACAGCAAGGCTATGTTGTCCGGGGATTCGTTAATCCAGTCCCTCATGTCCTTGTACACATACCCCTTCCCGGACTTGTAATAGAAAACGATGTCCGCCTTGACCTTCTTTGCCCTCTTGTTCACCTGTATCTTCTTGCAGTTGAACTCCTCAACCTCATAAGACGGCGTTCCGGTCATCAATATACGGATTCCTTTAATCCTGTTGAGGGCATTCTTGATGTGGGATATACTTTCCAGACGGTAATCGTACATGTACAAAGTGTGGATCTCGTCGACCACGAAATACTCGAAATCGTATTTCCACATTTCGTACAGGTAGAAGGATTCCCAAGTAGTACAGATACTCCATCTGCTGGTCAAAGCGTTCTGGACATTACCACAAATATGCTCGACTTCATCCGTGTGATTGGCATCGACAATCAACCAGTGCTTCGCATCCTCCTTGTCGAAAGAATCCTTATTGATGCTGGTCATCGGACTGATGAAGCAAGTCCTCTTACCGGAGTTGGTAAACTCCTTTGCCATGAAGGTTTTTCCGAAACCGCACCCTGCAAATACGTGGTTGCACCTGTCCTTGTCCCAATCAATGTCTATATCGGTCAGATGCTGATCATCTTCCAGTTCATATACCAAGTCGGCATTATACAGGTCAAGTTCTTTCGGGACAAATACCTTCTTGAAACGGTAGCCGAATTCTTCCAGTCTAGCCACCTTGACATAATCCCCTGTCCTGTATCTTTCAAACCAGCGGTTTCGTCTCGGTTCGTCCAGATAGAAGTCGTGCGTATGGTTGTTCTTTTCCGGCAGGATGTTCGCAATCTTCGCCCACTCCGCATCGACCTTCTCCTTGTCCTTGAATACCGCTATAAGAGCGTCGTATATCGCCCACCTCTGATGATGGTCTTTATAACCGATCTTATCAACCAGTTTGACGGATTTGAACTGGAACAACTCGGAACCGTCTGCTTGAACATCCGACACCCTGATTCGTTCCTTCTCCAGTTCGTAGGTTTCGATGTCCTCAAATGACCCGAAGCCGGGCTGGTCGGAATTACCCCATAACCACGGTTTGTCCGTCAGATACATTCCCTGATACGGACTTGCTGAACACCTGTCCGCCACCTTAGGCCATTCGAATATCTCCTTTGCCCCAATGTTCGCAAACGCCTCGGCAACTATCTCCTTGACCCGCTGTGCACATTTCTTGAAGTTTCCCTCACTCTTTTCCACATCGAAATAAAACAGGATATGATATCCTGTTCCGGAATTCGACATTTGTAATCCAACATAGTTGAGGTTGTAATTAATCAGTAGATATTCGTGCAGTCCGTTTTTTAACTTGTCCGCATCGAACTTACGACACTCGTTGTAATAGTGCTTCGAATCGATGTCGGAATAGACACAGCCATTCCAAGACTTCCAGTCAATGTTCTCGGTCGTAACACGATAACCGCAGTCAAACATCTGCAGCCAGACATTGGCGGTCTTTTCCTCTTTATACGGCGTGGCAATATCCCGAAGGGTCTTGACTTCCATTTTGTCCCCACCCTTCGGAAGAATCCACCTGTCCTCCGCTTCGAAGTATCTCGGTCTTGCGTAGTTGAACCGTATAGTCATGTCTTTCTCGTGCCGCTATAATTGTTATCGTCGTTATACAAACCAAGCCCCCATATATTGTTAGGGCAACATACAGGGGCGGGGCTTGCACGAAAACTTTATAGCGAAAGACGAATCTTCTATGTCCAATTTCATTGCAGTCCCTAACCTGTAATTACTTTATATATAATAATATAGAAACTTCTCGAAATAAATTCAGAAATCCGCTTTATTATTAAACAAAAAACATGAAAACTTTAATCGAAACTATCAGCGAAAGCGCAGCAATCACAGGTCTCAGACCATCATTCTATTTCAACAACATGCAGTTTTTTGAAACCTTGACCGATCCCGAACAACAAAAGTTCCTGACTGCATCTTACAAACGAGTTGATAACTTCCTATATGTGTTTTTCTATTACAAACGCAAGCAGATCGGTTACTTGAAGTTGAAGCCCATTACAGTCTATTAAACCACGAAAAACCTGTTGTAATTACAGGATTGAGTTATGAATCAATGAAATCTCTCAGGGTAAAGAGACTTGTAAATAGCATCCCGGTAAACATTCCCTTCTGGAAGATTGAGGGAAGAAAACGCCTCCTGAACTTTATATACAGTTGTACAATGTTCTTCTATGATGCCCAGAGGAGTAATGCGCCCATCAACAGGCGTCGAAACGGCATCGTAGGAAATGAAATGAATTGATGCAGGCTGATATGGGAAGGACGGAAGTTTTTCTTTACCTCCAAGTCGTTCAAGAACCCTTTTATGTACAGGGTCTGGTGCGACAAAAAACAATCCGGTTTTACACAAATCCTCCCTTTGAAGTACTTGTCCTTTGTAAATCAGTTGAGGTATTATTCGTTTAGATACATTCTCCCAATTGAGACCGACCGTATCAGAGATTATTGTACGAGATTCCGCTAAAGCACGTCTCGCCTCTTGATATGAGCCTGTTGTATCAATGGTCTGAACCTCAATTGCTGTAAACTCTTTTAATTCACCCCATCTATCCAAATATGCAAGGACCCAATCTACAAAGTACGAACCCACACCCTTTCTTTGTGGTAATCTTAGTTCACCGCCCCAACCTTTTCCAAATACCGCAATTGCACCCCCTTCAATTCTGGCTTTATTCACAGCAACACGACCTGCATAAAGATTTAATTCTTGATTAAATGCCTTTCCTGCAATCTGATGCAGCATCTTGTAGTTTTCGGCATAAATTCTATTAGGACAGCAAATCACTGTTGGTGAACCTGCTGTTTTTTGACGGATTGAACAAACTCCAGACAAGACACGTTCCCGCCCTAATAACTTAATACAAGGACTACCTGTAAAGGGACAATTCTTTTTGGCAGCAGACAAAAGCGAAGTTTCGCTTTTGTCTGCTGCATTATATCCAAAAAATTCTTCAATGTATCCTGCCATATCACTTTAAAACTGATTGAATTGAAACTCCAACGGCTTTAGCGAGAAGCGGAGGAACAGCATTTCCGACTTGTTCAAACTGTTCCGCTATGCTCCCTGTAAATACAAAATGATCTGGGAAAGACTGTATTCTTGCTGCCTCACGAACAGTAAATGAACGATCCTGCTCATAATGAAAATATGCCCCCCAATGCGGATCACATTTTGTCAATATTGTTGATGCTAGTCCATCAGGAAGCACCCTCCCATATCTCATAGTATGGTCACCTTTCCTCGCTTGTTTCATGCCTTTCGGTAAGAGCTCAAATGGTATATCATTCCAGTTACCACCCGGAGATATATACTTAAGTCTTTCCATGTTAATAGCAGAAAGCCGGGGCGCTTCATGATTTAATACTCCTGTACTCCCGATTCTAACACGCCGTTGAAAATCCGAGAAAGGTTCACACCTATACTTTTTAACCTCAGCACCTCTTTCTCCATTTTTAAGAACAGGCAAATCTCCTATTGCTTCCTTAACGGTTGTAAATTTCGCTTCAACAGATGGAGAAGGGGTTTTTACCAATTGTCTTCCATCAAAGATTGTGGTAAAATTCGGCTTGATTGGGGCATGATATATCGGAGTTGGAAAGGCTTCTGGAGAAAGCTCAGTCCCTCTCTGTCCAATAATAATTGTCCTCCATCTCATTTGTGGAACGCCATAATAGGCTGCACCTAAAATATGCACATCAGCACCATAGCCAAGTTCGGCTAATGCTTCAAGAATAGCGTGTAAAGTAGCCCCATGTTCAAACGACACTAGCCCAGGAACGTTTTCTATAAGAACCATCTTGGGCTCAAACGAGGCAACAAATCTAAGATACTCCTTAAAAAGATGATTCCTATCATCAAGAATACTTCTGACAGGAGCATTTATAGAAAAGCCCTGACAGGGCGGTCCTCCAGCTAATAAATCAAGCTCCCCTTTTTCAAGTCCTAGTTTACTGCGAATATCATCTGGATTCAGAGTCCGAATATCAGCAGTCTCAACAATTGTGGATGGATGATTGATTTTATAAGTATTAGCATGTATAGGGACAATCTCATTTGCAAAAAGACAATGAAAGCCAGCTTCAGATAAACCTTCTGAAAGCCCGCCAGCCCCTGCAAATAGGTCTATGGATGTGTATCCCATCTTTTTTTCTTATTATAGCAAATCTCTTAACATACAAAGTTAGTGTTTTTTGTCAAACCTACGATAACAAACTGGACATCCTATGAGACAGATGTCCATATAAAACGGAAAAGAAGCAGACCAATAATATTATCAGTCTGCTTCTTCAAGCCTATTATAGGAAGGTTAAACTTTCGTTAGGGATAAATCATCATACAACGATGCAGCCGTTTAACACTTTTTGGGTCTGTTCATTAGCCCACTTTTTAATCTCATCTATGTCCCATATCATAGGGATCAAATGTTTTGCATCGTTGGCACAACGGTCAGAGGCATATCCCGTCCCAATAGTCAGTTTCCAGATATATAAAAACTCAACCATTTCTGATTCAAGTTCATAACTCACTATGATCTTAAACACCCATGTATTGATTCTGTAATCTGGGAACTTATATTTATTCCCTTCCCACTCAAACGTATAGTCCTTACCAAACGGAATCTGTTCAGCTTTGATCTCCTTAATCAATAGTGGACTTCTTGGTTCAATCTCGCTATTAAGATGCAGTTTCATATAGCATTCGCTTTATATGTACAAAGATACTTGTATTTCTTTATCCATCAAACATAGAAATATAGATGGTCTTTTATTGAATAATAAGGGGTGTATTTCACAACAGACCCCTTATTTGTTCATTGTGACAACTTGTTTTTTAAAAAAAGAATGATAATAGAATTTAATGATTTTAAAAAAATATTGCCCCGAGTTTACGGGGTCCGCCCCTTTTAGCGGACATTTAAAGGTTAAACAATAAACTAAATGTAATCGACTACATCATTAATATAGAAACAACTATCTATTATTTGTAAATAGAACGAAATTATAGTTAAAATCGATGCGATACGATGCTCTACAAGCGATTTTTTCAAACACCATTGTTTTAATAGTATTTGTTCATTATCTTTGTAAATGAAAGGTATGCTATTATGAGCAGGAAATTACCAGAAAACGAGAAAAAGAAATACACCCCACTTAACCTACCAGAAGATCTCGTTCAAGAACTGAAAGCTTGGCGGGAAGCGAACGTTATCTGCACTGGGAAGAATTACACCAATGAAAATCTTATTCGTGATATGTTGAGGTTATATATCCGTAACAGAAGAAAGTATCAGAATAAGATTGTCGTCAAGGCAGTTGAACTGATGAAGAAGGATATCTAAATAATAAGAATCGATTTATGAAATTACATCTAAATGACGAGATACAAATCCCGTCATTGTTAATAAAGAAGATATCTATCAGTCGGATAGACGAGGAATATAAGAACATCTGCCACTTTACCTATAAGGGCATCTATTATGTTGTTCCTTCGGAATACGAGATATATTCCATTGACATTGAGTTGGCGGATAAAGCAGGGGATTATATCTTACTTTATCCGCTAGAATTCGGGAAATACAAGGGGTCATATAAGACCATCTTGAAAAGGGAAATCACGGCAAAGTTTCCCGACACTTGGGATAAAGATGCTATACGGCAATGGTGTGAGGACGAAACGGACAAGACTTTGTCCTTGTGTCGGGCATTACCATAGCAAAAAAAAGAACGAGTGTGCTTCACAGCAGACTCGTTCTTTTAATTGAAAATGTCACGGTCACATTTTCAATTCATTACAATAATGTAGGTAATAAACTTTCTATACTTAATATCGGAACATTTCAAGTATAATTCATTGTTTCGGACAACTTTTTTACCTGACGAAGATATATTTGTCCGTCAATTCCTGAATGGCATCATAACTGACCTCTGGCATCCCCTCCGACATGTCCAATAAAATTAATATGCTGTGGAAATTGTCGTCATCTGGGGCATCACTACGGTTCATTAAGGACACGTTATCATCCTCATCGATATATATACCGTCATTCTCGTCAATTTCCGAACTGTATTTGATATAATCCTCAACGAGATCGGCAACCGCATCTGCGAACCTGTGCCAGTCTTGAATGCTATGATACCACTTATCCATAATGCTTTATGTTTCAGTTGTTTAACAATACAAATTTAATAAACCTCAACGACTAGATTGCTATATAAAAAGAAAAACAGTTGTGCTTCACAGCAGAACTGTTTGGTGTAATTTTTTATTTATGAAAAAGCAACTTTAATTGCATACATAATATAGGAACGTTTGTCCCAAAATTCATTTTTTTCTTCACTTTTTTTGTAAAAAAACTCTCCCAGCCTTAGGAAGAGTTTCCAAGTGTCTCAGAATGAGACGAAAAGCAAGCATCGGCTGGGAGAGTGAATGTCAGTCAAGGACAATGAACTCGTCCACACCAGGAATCAATGCCAATCCATGTCCTTCTAGATGAACCTGACCAGCCGAGTCTATATAATCTATTATCCCCTCAACTCCGTTCATTC
>JAEEGL012781920.1_pt1 | contig 10341 bp, 9 predicted proteins | sample 9134231 | NCBI WGS metagenome assembly JAEEGL01 (sample SAMN16246548, study PRJNA631951) | gut metagenome | biome: gut microbiome; feature: rumen; material: fiber-attached | host: Bos | place: Iran: Karaj | collected 2018-10
CAATCCACGCTCCCCGCTCGGGGAGCGACTAACTACATCATCAGCAGTTAGAGCGTAGTTTGATTTCAATCCACGCTCCCCGCTCGGGGAGCGACCTACACCACTTCCGCACAGCGCAAAAGCGATGCATTTCAATCCACGCTCCCCGCTCGGGGAGCGACAGCAATAATTTGTTTTAAGGTTTATTGCTCACCCTATATGTTGTAATTGGCAATTCCCAAAGCCTAAAATGCTATGTAATAAACCGTAAAGCAACACTATATTATCGTGCGAACCTCCCAGAAAAACATGGTCACTACCAGTTCGCATCACACAATCATTACGCCTTTCGGGTCATATCCCTCCGTGGCACCGAACACCTCTATCTTCGTAGCATATCGCTCTCCCAGATAATAAAAGCGAAGACTGTCTTTCTCCTCATCAATTATCTTCAGCAGTGAATTCTGTAAAACTTTAGCCTGTGAAGCATCCAGCAGGCACTCAAATACACTGTTCTGAACCCTTTGGCCGTAATTCACGCACTTTTTTGCAACCTTTCTCAGCCGACCCTTTCCAGCCTTATCTTCCGTATTTACATCGTATGTAATCAATACCAACACAGTACACCTACTTCCATAAAAAAGGCGGATAGGCATCCAGATCGCCACGTATAAATCTTGACAAAAGCTGTGCCTGCACAAACGGCACCAGGCCCCACGGGATTTTTTCGTTTAAATACGGATGCGTTATGCTCTCCTGCTTTTTCTCCTGCCAAGCTTGCAAAACGCGCTTTCTCCCGGAATCTGTCAGGCTGAAAGCCCCGTTATCCGCTTTTTCAATATCTGCCGGCTGGACGACCCGATTGTTAATAAGCGTCAGCACAAAACGATCTCCCATACAGGGTCGCAGCTCTTCCATTAGATCCAAAGCCAGGGACGTCCTTCCAGGTTTATCTCTGTGAAGAAACCCCACATAACTGTCCAGGCCCACCGCCTCTGCTGCATTGACACACATACTCGTCAGCAGCATATACACAAAAGACAACAAAGCATTACAGGCATCTTTCGGTGGGCGGCGACTTCTCTCCGTAAAGAAGAAAGTCTCTTTATCCCGAAGGATCATCTGGTCAAACACACCAAAATAAGCCGATGCCGCATTTCCCTCTATTCCTCTAATCGAATCCAGATCTTCTGCTACCTGAATGACCGTCAGACTATGCTTTAATCCGCCGATCGCTGCATCCAGCAACATCTCATCCACCCGCATAGCGTGATCACGTTTCGTCCGCTCTATCACCCATCTGGCATTATAGATTTTTCCGGTTAACATCATCCGGGCAATATCCGCACTCCGTTTCGGATCATCCGCAATACGGTACTGCTCGCGTCGCAACAGCACATTCCCCCTGCTCTTTCCTTCGCTTCTGGCAAGAAATCTCCCATAAGGCGTACAGAAACTTAACCCGATGCCCCGTTCTGCACACTTTCCCATGAGAGCCGGGCTAGCTCCCAAATAAGAAAACGATACGATACCCTCTAGCGGATGCAGCGGAAACCTCGCGATTTCCTCGGCATCCACCTTCACGACAATGTTCTCCCCGTCCAGAGCCAGAAAGGCTGCCTCTTTCGTTACATATAATGTGTTCAGGAGTTTTCGCATAGCGCCCCTTTCACATATTCTTCCACGGAACGTCTACGCATAAGAACCGGGAGACAGATCTCTTTCAAAGAGCAGGATTGACACCAATTGCCTGTTTTACTCTTCGGAGTGTAGCCCCGCGAATAGTATTCATGCATTTCCGTTACAGCTTCCGTAACCGTTGACCGCAGCTTCTCGGTAAAGTCCACTTCTGTCCGTCTGCGCACTTCACCGTAAAAGAGCGCACCACGAGGGATTTCCGTCCCAAGCATTTCCTCCAGACACATCGCTTCTGCACAGAGCTGTGCTTCATCATAGCGTTCCGGCTTCGGGCTGCCGCGTTTGTACTCAATCGGATAGACAGTCCATCTTCCGTCGCGGCCGTTCAGTGTGATGCCGCTGTCGCTACGATGAAATTCCACCACATCGCATTGTCCGCTGATACCAAGCAAAGGAGAGCTCACCCGAAGGCCCCGCATGATCAGAGTATTGCCTCTGGATTCTTTGGAGCCTTCTTCGTGTGCTCTTTCATGAAGGATATTGCCTTCCGTTGTCAGCAGATTTTCCTTCCACTGATTCTCAATATGAATCAGCGCCCATTGCCTGCGGCAGAACAGAAAGTGCTGGATGCCAGAAAGCTGGAGGTAGTCGTCTTCGGTGTAAGTCATGCCAGGCGCAGGCACTTTACGCCCTGTGGCAATGCATCTTCATTTACCTCTACTGCATAATCACTATACTCTCTTGCTACCGTAACATTATCCTTTCTGACAACCTTAACACGCTCAAAGAGCTTATGGGAAGGTGCATTGCCAAGCTCGGAGTCATGCTTAAATACAATCAGTTCCCGAACGGCCATCTTTCCTCTTGCTGCGGAATGGTCATTTTCAAACATATTGATGATTGCCTGCCATAACAGTTCCAGATCCGCTTCGGAAAAACCGGTTGTCTTGCGGGCAAGGTTTGCGGAAACAAAGCCCTCGCAGCGGTAAAGAGCATAGGGGACAATATACTTACGTCCCATTTCTGTGCCTTTCTTTTCCGCATCCGCTTCTGTTGTAATAGCAACTCTGGTAATCGTCACCTCCTGAGGCAGAATCGGGTCAATGCTTCTCGCAAAGCCAAGCTGTACCGGTCCTCTGACCTGCCCGCAATTTAACGCTCCTTTGACAAAGGTCGTCATAACAGCCCCAAAAGTTCGAATGTCGTAGAAATTGGAGCACATATAATCCCGCACCTTCCGATCTACATCATCCGATTTCTTTTTGGCCTCTTTGATTTTGTCCGGCGCGATCCCCAGTGAGTCAAGGGCTTCGTTGTCGCTCCGATTCAGCGGGACGCTGTCCTTGATATAAATCTTATATCCCGAAGCATCCTCCTTGATTGTTTCGACATAGTTGCGGATTTTTCTCTTCAGGCAAACGTCCGTCACTAAGCCGTATCCGGTTTCCGGATCGATCCGCGGCATATTGCCGGCATCCGGATCTCCATTGGGGTTTCCGTTTTCGACATCGAAAAGGACAACAAAATCGTAGCGGTTTTTAATCGGTTCCATTTATTTTTCCTCCTTTTTCTCATACCGTTTCTGAGTCTGATGGTAATAGCCAAGATCAAATGCGCCTTGCTGCGGCAGACTGAGACGGGAAGGGAACTCATTCAGCCGAGCCATGACTTCCATAATTATGTTCTCGTACCAGATACGCTGTCCTGTGCTCAGCTTACGAAGATGCTTCTGTGCCAAATTGTTTAGCAACGGAAAGATCATAGCCGGGCTGGAAGCCGCCGAATTAAAGTACTTGTCTTTGATCGTTGTGTTGACTCCCGGATTGGCGGCCATCTGTATCGCTTCATAGATTGAGAACAGTCTGCCTAAAGAATAGGCTGGATTTGAACTTTCTTCATTCAGTGCCACTGTTAATACCTCCTCTGGACATTCTTTATTGGGATTTTTTAGATAATATGCTTTGAGAATGGCGGCCCGACCTCTTGTCACATCGCGTTCAGCCCGAATTCGCATCATGGTTTTTTCCAGTAAAGCAGCCGGATATAATCCACCCGTGAATATAGCTTTTGCAACTGCGCCAGCCATAACCGGATTGGGCGTTTTATCTTTTGACTTAAGATTAACCGTTTCACGGAGTAGCGCCCACAGGGGAATCACCGCAAATTCATTCAGTCCGTGAACGATTTCCATTCTCTGATAATGGGCATTGACATTTCTCATCAGATTTCCAAAGCTATCCTGATAGAAAAAACGGACAGAAAGTCTGGCAGCATTCGGAGAGATTCCCAAAATATAGAATTTCCGGTCCGGTATCAGCTTCCACTCCTCTACAGGTTTTCCCTCTGCCAGTTTTCTGACGGCATCCCGTAAATCATCCTCACGGAAAGAATCGCTCTTTTGTCCGAATAAGGCTGCATAAGAGAATGCCTGATACTGCTCCTCACCGCCTTCCGCCCAGCAAACCACAGAAGCATCGCCTATATGCTGTACATTCTCCTTATCACTCAACAAATAATTCAGCGCCGACGTATAAGCAAATGCCGCTGTTTTCCCCACCGGCGCGTTCAGATTTTGTTCTTTGCCATAGGAGCAAAAAGCAGGAGCGTTAAACGATACCAAAGCGGCTCCGCTTGACTGCGCCCCCAAAACACCTTTAACCGAAGGATGGACGGTTTCAACAGGTTCATACGCTCCAGTCACCAAGCATTGACATTTGATTCCCTCAACAGAATTATAGTGTGATTGCCAAGCTTGCCGGATCGCCGGGTTTTCATTGGCAAACCTTCCGTTAATCCGAAACACCAGATTCACGCCTGCCATAATAGCGGCATAATCTTTTTTCAACGCCTGACACTCTTCGGCCTGTTCCGAATGCCAGTTGTCAAAAAATAGTAAAAGCGCCTGCGCATCCTCATCATCAACTCCGTCAAGCAACCTGTGATGCAGGCTTCTACATACCTCAAAGCACTGCAGACTACGTTCCGGTTTGCCTTTTGCGTCGACTCCCAACAAATAACTGGAATTATCCCATAAAAAGTTTGATGCTATACCTGAAGAACGTTTTTCAGGAGCCGGAAGATTCATTTGCCGCGGCTGAGGCTTTTTCCCTTCTTTTTCTTCCAGCAAAGGAATCACCTGCATAAGCTCACCCGTTTCATTAATACACAGGGCAAAACTGACTTTCGTTTTTGACCACCCCGGTTTAGCGATCTTCTCCTGCTGCACCAGATCCTCGTAATACTGCGCTAAAGCCTGAAGAATCACTATTTCACCCCCTGTCTTTTCGGGTCCGGGACGATAATGACCCCATCGTGCATAACAGCCCTGAAAAACTTAGGCTGAATATCCCGCAAATCTGAATAATCCATATCCAGCAGCATCCAGCCTAGATCCCGCTCGCCCAGCAGTTCCTCCGGACACTCTGGAATGCTCTCACATTTTCTAAACTGAGCGGGGAATTCCCTTGTTCCAAAGCAAGGTTGATGGTAACACTGGCCTTTTTCTATCCGCCGTTTTACCATGTCCTGGAATTTCCCCGCGTTGTCTGTCGGCGCTGCCTTTTCCGTTAATTCAAAGTGCGCTTCAATGACATATCGGACGTCCTTCAGGACCATGGCGGCTCTTTGCTGAATGCTTTCTGATGCAGCGATATAGGGACTGCCCCGCCCCGTTTCCATAAAGGACTTTACCGTTCTTCCCGGGATAACATCTTTCACTTCATTCCGCCGGATATTTGTAAAACGAATCGGATTGCATACGTGAATTCTGTCAATCACCCACCGCATGCCCGGATGCCACATGATTGCCTCAATAAGCCCTCTGGCAGCTGATGGAGTTATGACATCATAGCTGACACGTTCCACTTTCATTTCGGGACGGCTGAAACAGGCATAATCGCCCCACACCTCTAAAAGAATCGACACCGCACGCCTCCTTTCCTGTCAAATGATAAGTGCCTGATTTGTATCTTCTAAAATCAGTCCCGTATCAGGACTGTAACAGGTCGTATCCAACAGAACAGCACTGTCATCTGACAGGAGTTCCAGCTTCCCGGTCTCGGATAATAGCTGAAACTGCTTATCATAGATACTGATGCTGTACTGGCCGAGTTTTCTGAATAAATCCCGACTCTTTTCTCCGTTTCTCAGACGTTTAACCAGAGATTCTCCTTCTCCGAGCGGTATATAAACTGTTTTGGACGCGTCATCAATCAAATGAAAGCGTTCCGCAACCGTCCTAAACGGAAGGAAACAGCCCGCAATACCGTTTTCAAAGGCTTGGACCACACCGTATTTGTCCAGTTTCTCTTCGGAAAGAGACCGGTATGATTGAAAATAGCGCTGAACCGTTAACGGATCCAAGAGGTCAACCTCTGCTCCCAGAGCTTCTTTGGCAGCTCCAATATTGACCTTTAACAGCTGCGGAACCGCAGAAACTCCCTCAAAGATCGTTACAATACTGTCCTCTACCCTTCTTTTTCCTTCCCGGTTGCACCTTCCGGCTGCCTGCAGCATAGAATCAAGTCCGGCCATCTCGCGGAACACAAGGGGAAAATCGACGTCAACGCCCGCTTCAATCAGGGACGTTGATACTACTCTGCATGTCAGTCCTTCTTTTAACCTTTGACGGATTTCCGCCAGTACGCTGCGGCGATGAGCCGGAAACATCAGGGTTGACAGGTGAAAACTCCCGTCCTTCGGCAATTGCTTATAAACCTCCTGCGCTGCCTTCCTGCTGTTTACAATACATAACACTTCTGATTTTTCAGCTAAGCGGGCGGCCAGCGTTTCTGCGTTGATCTGTCCTGCGTTTTCGAAGCTGACCCGTCTGAATTTTGAAAACATACCGCCAAGATCGGAGCATAGTTCTCTCACCTTTCCGCCATGTGAATACTTTTCTATAAGATCGTTCAATACCGGCTGTGTGGCAGTACAAAGCACCGCACTGCATCCAAAATTATCGACGAGCTTTGCAATGGCAGCCACACACGGTCTTAAGTGTGCTGTTGGAAGCATCTGCGCTTCGTCAAAGATCAAAACACTATTGGCAATATTATGCAGCTTACGGCATTTGGAGGATCGGTTCGCATAAAGAGAATCAAAAAACTGAACGGCGGTCGTTACGATCACAGCGCAGTCCCAGTTTTCTGTTGCTCTGCTTAATTGATACTGTAAAGTGTTCCCGCCCTCCTGCACTTCAAACGAGACATTTGCGTGATGTTCCAGTACATTTTTCTCCCCAAAAACTGTGCGGAATACATCTGCCGTCTGTTCAATGATTGAAGTATAGGGGATGACATAGATTATCCTTTCCATGCCGTGCTGCGCCGCATGGTTTAACGCAAAAGCCATGGAAGCGATTGTTTTTCCGCCCCCTGTCGGAACGGTTAGGGAGAAAAATCCCTTTTTCTTTTTCCCGCATTCCATGCATTCTGCCAAAATCTGACAACGCCATTGATTGATCTCTTTCGTCGGATTCCACCATGGTTGGATGTAACGGTTAAGCTGATCCAACAGACTGGGCAGATGATCCGAGGGTGATACTCGCAGCTCCTTTTGCTGCATAAACCGCTCCGTATCTAAAAAGTCCGCATCGACCAAACAGGAAAATAGCATTCTGATGAGAAAGGAATCTGTCAAATAGTCTTTTCCGAAGGCAGCCGGAGGCACGACACGATCGATCGACAGAGGACATTCATAGTGAGGAATTTCTCCGGTGAACGCCTTCCGGACACGTCCAAATAAAGTCGAATCTGCGGAAGAATCGTTCCGTGGATTTCCGTAATCCGGTAATCCGCTGTGATGCCCCGCCACACAGCCGGCGGCCCAGAAAGCATCTCTTTTTGCACATTCATAAGCGCCTGCCGTCGAATGGTCAACAATCTGCCCTCCCTGCAGCCTTTTTTGAAACTCTGCAGAGCACTTTCCTATGTCATGCAAAAGACCGATGAACTTGCCCTGTTCTTCAGCACCGAAACTGTTTGCAAATGCTGCACAAAGTTCTGCTGTTCCTTGAAGGTGCTCAAGAATGGTCTGACAATCACCGTTCTCATTGATATGGGCAAGATACTCTGTCATCTTCATAGAGATTTCTCCCTTACTCTCCCCATCATCTCCTTAAATTCCTTTTCCGCCTTTTCCGGTCCCAGTATCCTCACTCTCCCGCCAAAGCCGAACACCCAGCCATAAAATACACTGGTCGGGGCTACGGAGACTGTTGCGATAAAGTGTTCCTCGTCACAGACCTCCATTGGCGTCTCCAGTCCGAAGCGATCAATAATTCCATTAGCTGTACCATTCTCGCAAAGCAACTGAATTTTTTCCGGCTTTTGATCTGCTCCGCCAAACATGTGAATGGTACCATTCAGATACCGCTCCGGATCAAACGAAGCCGGCATAGGCAGCGCTGCCTCCGAAAGAATGACAGGTACCTCATAAATTCTGTCAATCCGATAGGCACCGATCCCTTCGGGATGATTAACAAATGAGCCGACCATGTAATAATACTCGCCGGTCCAGATTAGGAAAAATGGATTGAACAGATACGGTTTTCCGCTGTGAATCAGGACTTTTTCTTTCTTCCCGTTATATCTGAAATACAGAAAAGATATCTGCTTTCCTTTATCGATTGCCTCATGGATTGTGTCGATAATCAGAAACAGCTTTTTATTCCCGTTCCGAATACGGTTTTCGACTTCAATATGACGTGAAAGTGTATCAGCAGCAGGTCCTGCCAAACGACTGATTTTCCGACACAGCTCCTCGCTTTTGCTCTTCGTGATAAAGCGGGAAGATCTCACTGCATCTACCAGCAATTTGAGTTCTGCCAGATCAATATTCCGCCCAACATAGCAGAAGCGGTTCGGTGTGGAACGGATTACTTTTATATCCATTCCGCAGCGAATCAGAGTATCAATATCATCTGCCAATGTGCCTCTGTCAGGCATTTTTCCGGAGCTATCCCGCAGAGCAGATAAAAGCTCGGGTGATGAAACAGTATGATTCTCATCCGTTTTATCTTCTAAAATCTTTGCTATTTTAATGATCCGTTCGCGATTGTTCACGCTTCTGTCCTCTGAACATTTGATGCTGATATTATAATCCCGCCCCTGCACTTTGTAAAGAAAACGGCGCTTTGATTTGTGGAAATATTTCCACGAATCAAGGCGCCGCTACGATACAGATCTCAATTTTTCAATGCTGTAATCGGAACCACAAATACTCCGTCCGGACGTTTATAGGCAGCATTTGACAAACCGCATATAACACATTTGACTTTGGGCGTTTTGCCTCCGTTTTTTTCGATCTCGCTGCAGACCTTATTCAGATTATCAGCACCTTCATCGATCTTCTTTGCACCGAGTTTGATCTCAAAAGCACACCAATCACCGTCTTCCAGTTCAATAACGGCATCAATTTCATTGTTTTTGTAATCCTGATAATGAAACAGTTTTGCTCCGAAGGATTGTGTGTATATGCTCAGATCTCTCTCAACCAAAGCTTCAAAAAGGAAACCGAATGTGTTCAGATCTCCCATCAGCTTCTGACGGGTCATATTAAGCATGGCGGCAGCCATGGCGGGATCTGAAAAATGTCTTTTTTCCGACTGCTTGACTCTTAATCCTGACCGATAGTTCGGAGCGTAAGGTTCCTGATTATTGAAAAGGAATATCCTGTTAAGTGCTTCAATATATTTCACCATTGTATTGCGGCTCATTGAGTTTTCGTCATTAGCCGTAATATCCTTAAGAATTGAAGCATCCGAAGCCGTTGTCGATTCATTCCTTGCCAGCGATCGCAGCAGAAGCTGTGTTTTTCTCTGATTGTATTCCGTTCCGTCATCCAGCTTATTAAGATCCTCCTGTATGACGCCTTCCATATAAGCCCGCGGCATAAGATACTCCTCGTCCCGCGGAGCAGCTATATTCCCCGGAAAACCGCCTCGAATGATATAATATGCCAGTGTGTCCAGTTCAACCTCTTTCAGCATCTGTATCTCAAGATTTCCCTGACACAGATCCTTTAGAGAAACAAGCCCCGATGAATCACCGGATTCATATAGTGACATGGTATTCATCCTGAGTTTTACAATACGTCCTGTTCCGCTGTGCATAATTCCTTTTGTCACCGGCGTAGAAGAACCTGTCAGAATGATCTGTCCTTTTTTATGACGCTTATCAATTTCTGCTCTGACCGCATCCCAGATGGCAGGGACCTCCTGCCACTCATCAATCATACGTGGAGTATCTCCCTGAAGAATAAGTGAAGGATTCAGTTCGGCAAGCTGCCGGTTTGAGAAATTGTTTTGCGGATCTCCAACTAAAAATTCACTGTTTGCGTGAAAAGAAGAAGTCCACGTTTTCCCGCACCATTTCGGTCCTTCTATACATACAGCACCGCTGATGCCAAGATACGTGTCTATTATGGAATCAATTACTCTCTTTTTATATAGCTGTTCATTGGCTGTTTTGCTCATACTGTCTTCCTCCCGCGAATAAGCATACCAAATTGAACAATATTCTGCAATATTTTTGATCAAAATTTTCAGATATTTTTGATCAAAATTTTCAGATATTTTTGATCAAAATTTTCGCTTTGGATTGAGCAATATTTCTGTTTTCCGCTGAGCAATTTTATTGATTTGACCGGTGCGGTCCGAAAAAGGCAAAAAAAACAAGCGGATAACGGGAATCGAACCCGCCTATCCAGCTTGGGAAGCTGGTG
>JAEEGL013339226.1_pt1 | contig 10341 bp, 5 predicted proteins | sample 9134231 | NCBI WGS metagenome assembly JAEEGL01 (sample SAMN16246548, study PRJNA631951) | gut metagenome | biome: gut microbiome; feature: rumen; material: fiber-attached | host: Bos | place: Iran: Karaj | collected 2018-10
CTGGTTCATCTTGATCTGCAGACGCGGTTTAACGAAGTAATATACTATAAAAATGACCAGTATCATCGACGTCGGATAAATGTAGGAATAGTTCCACATAAAAGGCCCTCTCTATGGACAAAATATATAAAAAAATCATAGCTTTTCCACCTTGAATTGTCAATAATACTTAACGCTTAACAGCAAAAAAACTGACAGTTCTTTTTTTTGACAGAAAGTGCTGAAGAACACTATACTTTTTGCCGGTCTTTTATTAAAATAGGAAATTGTGGGAGTTTGAGTATTATCCGCAATGTGCGGAAGAAAGGTATATATATGGCAGATTGGATCATAGTTGTGGATGATGACACAGCGAACATTAAAATGGCGGGACATATCCTGAGCAAAGCCAATATGCGTGTAACAGGCGTAAAGTCCGGCCAGGCGTTGCTGGATTATGTGGCCGAGAACGGCAGACCCGATTTGGTGCTTTTGGATATAAATATGCCGGAGATGGACGGCTTCGAGACACTGATGAGGCTTCGTCAGATGGACGGGGGAGACGAGATCCCGGTCATCTTTCTGACAGCCGATGAGAATGAGGAGCTGGAGAGCAAGGGACTGACTTTGGGGGCTACGGATTTTATCAAGAAGCCTTTTATTCCCGAGGTTCTTACCATCAGAGCCCGTCATATCATTGACCTGACCCATCTTCAGCAGAATCTGGCTCAGGAGGTTGACAAGAAGACTCAGGAGAATGAGAGATTGTTCATTCATGTCGTTCAAGCTCTGGCAGAGGCGATCGATGCGAAGGACACTTATACCAACGGTCATTCCGGCCGCGTGGCTGAGTATTCCAGAGAGATAGCAAGGCGTTACGGCTACAAGGGAAAGCAGCTTGACAATATCTACATGATGGGACTTCTTCATGACGTAGGCAAGATAGGTATCCCGGATGCCGTTATCAATAAGCCGGCAAAGCTGTCTGACGATGAATTTGATATGATCAAGAACCACCCGGTGATGGGAGCCAGGATCCTTAAGAACATCAAGGAAATGCCTTCTCTGGCCACCGGAGCAAGATGGCATCATGAGAGGTACGGCGGAGGCGGATATCCGGACGGTCTTATGGGAGAGGACATCCCGGAAGAGGCCAGGATAATCGCTGTGGCGGATGCTTATGACGCCATGACCAGCCGAAGGAGCTATCGTGATCCCATGCCCCAGGGAGTGGTTAGGGAGCAGATCAGCGAGGGCAAGGGAACTCAGTTCGATCCCGTTTTTGCGGATATCATGCTTCAGATGATAGACGAAGATGTTGATTATACCATGAAGGAGTTATAAGCATGGAAAAGAAGCTTGAGCAAAATGAATTATTTCAGTCATCACATTTGATGATACTGAATTGCTATACCATTTTCTCCGCGATCCTCCTGGGAGAGTCCCTTCTCTTGGGATGGGAAAAATGGGCGCTGGTTCTAATTGTCTGCGCCGTGGTTGCCAGCTGGACCCTTCATATAAGACAGCGTCTGGATGACACGGCACGTATCTGGATATACTCCACTCTCATGATGGTTACCTTTTTTTTTTACGGGATCCATCAGACCAGTACATTTGATATAGCGGCGGTTATGCTGGCGGTCATTATGATCTACACCATGACCGGTATCAAGGCGCTTATCACTCTTTGTCAGATCACTTTCTACATCACTTTTGCTTTTGATATAATCACGATGGTTTCGGCTGGGCAGGTAATGGACAGCCTGGATGTAACCCGTTCCATGCTCCATATCGCTCTTGTAACAATGGGCGGTTGGATAGCCCGTACCATCATCGAAAAATGGGGCAAGGTGCTTATGAAGTCAGCGGAAGAGATTTTCATGCTGAAGGAAGCCACCACCCGTCTTAATGATTTTCTTGCAAATATTTCCCACGAGATAAGAACACCTGTCAACGCTGTTATCGGCCTTACCGGAGTCTGCCTGGAAAAAGAAAAGGACGAAGAGATAAAGACCGATCTTCAGTCTATTTCTGCTGCAGGTAAGAGGGTTGGTGAGCAGATCAGCGACATTCTGGATTATTCCGAGATAGATATGAACAGGCTGGCTGTAAATACTGAGGATTATATGCTCTCCTCTATCCTCAATGATCTGGTTGCAGAGCTTTCGCCCTACAGGAATCCCGAGATAGAGCTTATTATCGATGTTGACGCAGGGCTCCCTGCGGTAATGCATACGGATACATTTAAGCTGAAAAAGATCCTTTGGCATCTCATAATGAACGGACTTAAGTATACCAAGTCCGGCGGTGTTTACGTTCATATAACACATGTTCATCATGAGTACGGCATCAACCTTTGTGTTGAAGTCAGGGATACCGGAATAGGTATGTCTGAGCACGAGATCGATCATATTTTTGATCAGTTCTATCAGGCAGATTCAGGCAGGACCAGATCCACCAGTGGTCTGGGACTTGGACTTGCCATCGTGAACGGATTTGTCAGGTCTCTGGGAGGCTTCCTTGCCATCGAAAGTAAGCCCGGTGAGGGAAGTACGGTACGAATCAGTATTCCTATGGAAGTGGTGGATGAAGAGAATTGTATGTCCCTGGAATCTCCTGAGAAGTTTGTCCTTGGCGCATATCTTCATTTTGAGAAGTTTGAAGATCCTCATGTCAGGGATTTCTACAACAGGATGGTAAGAAATATCGTAATGGGCCTTCGGGTGCAGATGCACAGGGTGGATAACCTTGAGGGCTTGAAGAAGCTGGTAGACGGCGTTTACTTTACCCATCTGTTTGTAGGAAAGGAAGAGTACGAATCTGACATTGAATATATGGAGGAATTGGCAAAGAGTAAGGTGGTGGCTATTATTGCGGATGATGAATTCGAACTGCCTCCCGGATCCAATGCCATCATAATGAGAAAGCCTTTCTTCTGCTTCCCTGTTATCGCCGTCCTCAATACGAAAGTCGGAGACATCCGTAAGGCGGAGGAGAAGCTTTACTGTAACGGAGCAAGGGCACTGGTGGTTGATGATGAGCCCATGAACCTTACCGTTGCAAAGGGTATCTTCAAGCAGTACGGCATGGTAGTTGAGACTGCCCCCGGCGGAAAAGAAGCCATCGAAATGTGCCGTGAAAATGAATACGATCTGATCTTCATGGATCATATGATGCCTGAGATGGACGGTATCGAGACAATGAAGCGTATCCGGAGCGAGGTGGGAAGGAGCAAACTTCACGGAGATGTTCCAATTGTTGCCCTTACTGCCAATGCAGTCAGCACCGCTAAAGAAATGTTCATCAAAGAGGGATTCGACGGTTTTGTCAGCAAGCCTATTGAGCTTAACGAACTTGAGCGTGTCCTCAGAAAGGTACTTCCCAAGACTCTTATATCTACCAGGATCGATGGACAGGAGGAGACTTCTGAGAACGCGGAAGTGAAGGTGGAAAAGGAAGCTCCCTCCACGGATCCCTTTGTCATAATTGAAGCCTTTGGAGTAGATACACGTAAGGGTTTAAGTTACAGTCAGAATGACAGGGATTTCTACAAGACACTGATGCTTCAGTACGGTGATGAGTCTGCAGAGAAGCTGAGGGACATTGACAGATTCCTTGCAGAGGATGACCTGAAAAACTACGCCATCGTTCTTCATGCCATAAAGAGTACCTCCAAGATGATAGGAGCTCTGGGGCTTTCGGAAAAGGCAAAGGAGCTGGAGCTTGCGGCCAAGGCCGGAGACGGTGCCCTGGTAAGAGAGAAGAATGATGAGACCGTAAAGGAATATGAGATCCTGGCAACCAAGATCCTGGAACTTTTCGGTGAGAAACGAGATGAGTCTGAAACCGGACATGGGGCCGGAGATGCCGATGAGGAGGATGGAGATATCCTGGAGTTCGGCGCAGATAACGAAGATGATGAAGTATTGGAATTCGGTGCAGAAGAGAAGTCCGAAACCGGACATGATGAGATAATGGAATTTGGACCGGAGGAGGATGAATGATGGAGTGGCATGACAGATTAGTAGAATATTTGCATGACAGCAGAGTCTCAATCTATGACCGCATGTTCATGCTGGTGAGCCTTATCACCATCTTAGGTACCATGTTTGCTACGATCATCATGGCTGTCATGGGAAGCGTGGTCACGGGGGCGGTAGTCTTCCTGCTGGAATGTATAATGCTGGCGATCATTCTTATTGGCTACGCTAAAAACATACTGCCAATTGTAGCGGTCGTCATTAGCTCGCTGCTGGCTCTTGTTTCAATGCCTTATGCAGTGATCAGTGACCAGCTGAGTCAGCTTGGCATTGCCCTGGGATATATGTTCTGCACGGTGTATATCACTCTGGTCATACCGGGCAAAGCAAAAAAGATAATCCTGACGCTTATGGCGGTTGCAGGAATAGGCGCCATCGCGTTCAAGTATTGCATGAAATATTCAGCAGGTGAGACTCCGGATCTTTCCGGATACATAATGGATTTCGTTACGGTGGCGATCTTCTGCATCATCAGTGCGCTGATAATCGGTTTTCAGATCCACCTTTTCCTTGTGGAGACCATGAACTCTGAAAAGCAGCGAAAGGAGATCGAGAAGCTTCACGACTCCCAGAACCGCTTTTTCTCAAGTATGAGTCATGAGATCAGGACTCCCATTAATACCATTATCGGACTTAATGAGATGATACTGAGGGAGAATGCGTCCGAGGAGATCAATGAAAATGCTGCAAATATCCAGAATGCCAGCAAGATGCTCCTGCACCTTATCAATGACATTCTCGACATGTCGAAGTTCGAGTCCGGGGAGATGACAGTTACCAATGTACCTTATCACACGGGAGATATGCTTTCCGACGTGGTAGGTATGCTTTGGATCCGGGCAAAGGAAAAGAACCTGGACTTTAAGATCGACGTTTCTCCGGAGCTTCCCCAGGAGCTTTTAGGAGATGAGGTCAGGATCAAGCAGATCCTTATCAACGTACTTACCAATGCCATTAAGTACACACGGGAGGGATCGGTAAAGCTTCAGATACAGTGTGAGAAAAAAGATGACGGCTATGCCAATGTGATCTACAGCATAAGCGATACGGGAATGGGTATCAAAAAGGAGAGTATCCCCTACCTGTTCACTGCTTTCAAGAGAGTGGATGAGGACAAGAACCGCTATATTGAGGGAACGGGACTGGGTCTTTCCATAGTAAAGCGGTTTGTTGATCTTATGGGCGGCAAGATCACGGTCAACAGCGTTTATACCAAGGGTTCGACTTTCATCATTGAGATCCCTCAGAAGATCGTAAATGATACTGAACTGGGTGACATTCGGGTTAACCAGAAGAGGGGTATCGAAGGAACGGCTTATGTTACTTCCTTTGAAGCTCCCAAGGCAAGAGTTCTTGTAGTTGACGATACTGCAGCCAACCTCCTTGTGGTTGAAAAGCTTCTTCGTGCCACCAAGGTTCAGCTGGATGCTGTTTCCAGCGGAAAGGAAGCTCTTCAGAAGACTTTTGACAATACATATGACGTGATCCTTATGGATCATATGATGCCCGAGATGGATGGTATCGAATGTCTCCACAAGATAAGAAAGCAAAAGGGCGGACTCAGCTGTGATGCAAGGATAGTGGCACTTACTGCCAATGCGGGAAGCGATACGGAGCTTTTGTATGCGAAGGAAGGCTTTGACGGATATCTGGTAAAGCCTGTTACCGGAAAGGATCTGGAGGCTGAGGTTTATCGCCTTCTGCCCAAGGATCTGGTGGTGGTTACGGGAACCGATGAGATGATCGCTCAGGAGAGTATGGCCTGGATCAAGGATCATCAGAAGAAGGATGCCATCAGGATTACAACCGAAAGTGTTGCTGATGTTCCTCTGGAATTGCAGGAGAAGTATGGTATCCGTGTCATCAAGCACATGGTTAAGACCGAGGACGGTATCTTCAGGGACGGAACGGAGATCGAAACAAGAGGTCTGCTGGGGTACATGGAGAATGAGGATGCCAGGGTTGAGACTATGGCTCCGGATGAAGCGGAACATGAGGTGTTCTTCTCGGATCAGTTGGTCAAGGCAAACAATGTCATACATCTGTCCATTTCCAGCAAAGTTGAGCATAGCGGATGTATAGCAGCCGAAGAGGCAGCCACTGAGTTTGATAATGTCTTCGTGGTGGATACCGGACATCTTTCCAGCGGTCAGGGACTAATGGCCATTGAGGCGGCAAGGCTTGCGGAAAACGGTATGAGTACCGAGGAAATACTGAAGTGCATGAACAAGATGAAAAGTCATGTTTATACCAGCTTTGTGGTTGATTCCATGGATTATCTGGCCAGGGCGGGTCAGATCGGCAACTCTGCTGCAAGGGCCTGCAAGGCATTTATGATACATCCTATCATCACTCTCAAAAAAGGCAAGATGGGCGTGGGAAGGATATTCCTTGGAACCAGAGAGAGAGCATGGGAGAGATATGTGGCTACGGCCTTCAGAGTTCCGGGCAAGATCGACCGGCGTATGCTTTTTATCACATATGTAGGCATGACGCAAAAGGAACTTGAAAAGATCAACGAGATGGTCAGCCGTCGTATCGAATTTGACAAGGTCTATTTCCAGAAGGCATCTCCGGCCATTGCGGTAAACTGCGGCCCCGGTACCTTTGGACTTTTGTTCTATACGGATTATAATGACTGATATACATTGGACAGGAAGGATTATTAATGAAAAAGAGTATAGTTCTGCTGCTTTTGGCATGTATTGTTTCGGTGGCAGTTACAGGCTGCGGGGGAAAAGGAAGTCAAAGTGCAACAGGCGGCAGTGGGCAGGTTTTCGTTGTGCCTGACGATGAAGAGGGGGAGGAAGAACCGGAAGTAAAAGAGAATATCAAAAAAGTTAAGATCTCCGCCACCGGAGACTGTGCTATAGGAAGGGTGCAGGTCCACGCCTACACCGGATCCTTTGAAGCCTATTATGACAGCTATGGACCGGACTATTTCCTTAAAAATGTCAGGAAGGTTTTCAAAAAAGATGACTTTACACTGGTGAACTGTGAATGCGTTCTTTCCAATGAGACCGGAAGAGTGGAGCAGCAGTTCAATATCAAGGGCAAGCCCGAGTATGTAAAGATATTCTCCGGAAGCTCTGTGGAGGGGGCTACTCTTGGGAACAATCACTCTGCAGACTATGGGGAGAAGAGCAGACAGGATACCATAGAAGCCCTTGAGGGGGCGGATATCGCCTGCGCGGTCAACGACAGGACTGCGGTCTATGAGACAGAGGACGGGGTAAAGATCGGCTTTGTTTCCGTATGTATGCTGGGAGATTTTGATAACAGATCGGCATACATGGAAAATGGACTCAAGGATCTGCGGGACCGGGTGGATATTCTCATCGCCTGTCCTCACATGGGATCGGAGGGTGAGCATATAGCTTCTGCCGCTCAGCAGGAATTCTTCCATAAGTGCGTGAATTGGGGAGCTGATCTGGTGATCGGAAACCATCCCCATGTGCTGCAGGGAGCTGAGATCTACAAAGGAAAGGTCATCATGTATTCCCTTGGCAATTTCTGCTTTGGAGCAAATCACAATCCCAAGGATTACGATACGGTGATCTATCAGCAGACCTTTACAATAAAGGACGGAGAGCTTCAGGATAAGATCAAAGCGAAGATAATACCCTGCTCCATAAGCTCTCAGTCCGGCAATAACAATTATCAGCCCAGGATTTATTCATCGGATGATGATAAAAAGAGGGTGATATCAAAAATGAATGATTATTCGGCTCCGTTTGGAAAAGTTCATTTCAATGAAAAAGGACGCCTTAAGAAATCATGACCTATTATTACATTCAAAGTAACTGGCCATCAAACGGCCGGTTTCTTTGTCTATATAGGTAGTACACATGCGGCTTCCCTCCCATCCTTGAACGTCTGCGATAAGCTCCCAGGGGAGTCCGGCTTCGGACAAAGAAGTGGTGAAATAGTGCCTCATGGAATGCCAGTAAAAAGGCTTGCCGAGTATCCGGGTAAAGGTATCGGCCCAGCTGTCCATTGAGGAAATGGGTGTGGGCTCGTCTACGAAGCCTGTGCCCGGAACAAATCTGGGTACCAACCACTCAGACTCTATGCCATGTTCAGACCGATAGTACATCCATCTTTTAAGAAAGGGGTCAAAGGTGGATTTTACCGTATACACGTAGAGTTTTTTCCCGTTTTTGCCATGGCCTTTTGTGATAACCGTTTCCGGAGTTTTGTATATGCTTTCATTTATCAGGTTAATTCCTGTAAAGTAGTCGGTTTTCATGCGGATTAGCTCCTGCTTTCGCCTGCCGCAGCTTATAGCCAGTGCCAGCATGCAGGCTTTGTGTAGCTGTCCGAGTTTCGTTAGTTCATCCAGGAGACCAAAGATCTCATCATGTGAGAAGACCACATCATCCCTGACCTTGGAGACAGGGGGATTGGGAACGTTTTCCATGGGGTTTTCGTAGTGGGGAAAGTCCTCCGGGCGGTGGTCTTTTATATATGATGCGAGTGATGATATGGCTGCCCGCATCCTGCGGATCCTGGAAGAAGACCAGTTGTAGGTGGATCCAAACCAGGAAAGGGCTTCTGTGATCTCCCGTGCGCCTTCCGTCACAAAGGGCTTTGTATGCCCGTTTTTGGTTCGAAAGTCAAGATACAGGTTGAGATCGTATCTGTAGGAGCTTATTGTACTCGGACTTTTGCCGGAAGCGGTTATGAAATTTTGATAATCATCAAGCAGTTGAAGCTCTGCCGGATCGGCAAATCTGAGCCGTTCCTTGGCACATATGTGATGATAAACAGTGGAGCGTTTGTGGATGGTCCTTTTTGACATAGCAGTCTCCTTTCGATGATGAATTTCTGGATTCCATATGATTTGCGAGCCTGTGGATGGGCACGGGAAATGATGGTCTTTTATTATATCACAATTGGACGTAAAGGGGCTTTCGTAGTATAATCGTATTTTGATGACAGGTACACTAGGGAGAGGAGTAACAATGAGTCTTCACGATATACTTATAACAGTGCAATATGCTTGTGTTATCATCCTTTTTGTTGAAAGCTGGATAGTCTTTGCAAATATTAAAACAAAGCTCCATACCTATCTGCTTTTCAGCTGTCTTTCCATGCTTATATGCAATATGGGATACCTTATGGAGATGAAAGCAGTGAATGCGGAGTCTTTTTTGACAGCCCTTAAGTTTTCATACGCAGGAAGGACCTGGATAACCTTCAGCTTTTTCCTTTTTACTACGGAATTCTGCATGATACGCGTACCAAAGTGGTTCAAGAACGCTCTGATCCTTTTCCTTGTTTTCGTTTACGGTACCATCCTTACGGTTGAAAAGCATAACCTGTATTATGACGGTTATGACTTTATAAGTGACGGTGATATGCTCAGATTCATTCACGGTAACGGTATCGTCCACCATGTATATATTATCCTGCAGGCTCTCATCATAATGGTTGTTCTGGGCCTTCTGATCAACAACATCCGGAATGAAAAGGCCGGGATAATCAAAATGAGGGGTGGGATGCTGGTGGCCGCATTTACCGTACAGGGCGGCCTTTTCCTTTTCGAGGCAATAGGTCCCAAGTCAGTGACAGGACTGTATGATTTTAATATGCTGGGATGCCTTATGGGCTCCGTCCTGATGCTCATTGCCATCTTCAGGTTTGACCTTCTGGGCACCAGAGAGATAGCGAAGGAGTTCGTTATTGACAGGATATCCGAGGGTATCATAGCCGTGGATACTGACGATATGATCAGGTATTACAATGAGCCTGCAGCCCGTCTTTATCCTGAGCTTCGCAAAGGTATAACCGAAGTTCCGAAGGTTATAGCAAAGGCTGTATCGGACAAGGGAACCATTACCATTGGAGAGCGTATTCTTTCACCCGAGGAGAATGACCTTGTGTACAACCGTCAGGTGGTGGGAAAGCTTTATGCGCTTGTGGACGATACCGAGCATTTCCGGTATATGGAGGAGCTTGAGAAACAAAAGGAGATCGCGGACAATGCCAACGAGGCCAAGAGCCGCTTCCTTGCCAATATGTCTCATGAGATCCGTACTCCCATTAATGCGGTGCTGGGTATGGATGAGATGATCCTGCGTGAATCAAAGGAAAAGACAACCCGGACCTATGCCGCAGACATCATGTCCGCCGGCAAGACCCTGCTTTCCATAATCAATGATATCCTGGATCTTTCCAAGGTTGAGGAAGGAAAGATGGAGATCATACCCGTGGAGTACGATCTTTCTTCCTTGATAAATGATCTTTCCAATATGATAAGGGATCGGGCAGCTAAAAAGGGCCTGCTCTTTAATATCAATGTCAATGAGAGTATTCCACA
>JAEEGL013633386.1_pt1 | contig 10341 bp, 3 predicted proteins | sample 9134231 | NCBI WGS metagenome assembly JAEEGL01 (sample SAMN16246548, study PRJNA631951) | gut metagenome | biome: gut microbiome; feature: rumen; material: fiber-attached | host: Bos | place: Iran: Karaj | collected 2018-10
CCCGCAAGGACGATGGCGTCGTCGGTGTGCGTGACGACCTTGCCGAGGTCGATGCGGCCCGAGAACGCCGCCTTGCCGGTCTCCATGACGTCGAGGTGCGGCCTGCGGCCGGACTCCGCGCGAACCACTATGTTGGAGAACGCAACACGGGACGCGTCGGCGATCTGAAGCGCCCAGCCGCGGGACGTGACAGCCGTATCGCGGACGGCCACCTCGCACTCGTCGAGCGTGGGGAGGACGTCCTCGAAGTCCGCGCTGTAGTCGGGCACGGTGCGGACCGTGACGTTCGTCGTTATCGTGACAGGCTGCTTGAGGCGCGTGGGGCCAAATATCTCGACAATCGGGTTGTCGTTCGTCGACGCGGCGGTAAGGGCGCGGTCGAGGTTGGGGAAGAGATTGGTCACGACGCCGTCCGCGGTATCGACCAAGACCCTGACGTGCGGAACCACTATGTCGATGTCGTTGCCCCACGAGTTGCCGATGTCGGAGTCGTTGTGCGTGACGTAGGTGGAGGTGTCGGAAACCGTGGTCCTGCGAAGCGTTATGTCCTCCAGCGTGCCGCTCTTCTTCCCGTCCGCCGAAACCGCCATGACGTCGTACGGGCCGCTGCTGTCGAGGATGAAGCTGTAGATGCCGTACTCGTCGGTCGTCGTCGTCGCTATGGCGTCAAGGGTCCCGGACGCATATACCGTGACAACTGCGCCCTCCACGGGCTCGTCGTCGTCGGTGACGCGCCCGGACAGTACGTCGCCCGTCTCCGTCGGATCAATGTTGAACGTGACGCCCATGAGGTAGTCGAACGCATAGCCGCCGGTCTGACCTGCGGTGGAGCCGGTCTGCGCCGTGTTGATGACCGGAAGGTTGTACCACATGTCGTCGGCACCTGCCCAGCCCATGTTGATGTGGGTGAACTCCACCAGCTCGCTGCCGACAGTCACGAACCCATAGCCGTCCGCCACGACTGCGTGGCCGCCGACGGCGTTGGACAGGATGTACAGCTCGACCGGCCGCTTGGCGTCGAGGTTGGCGAGAATCGCGCGTTGGCGCGGCTCGGCTTTGTGGAGGGCGGAAGCCTTGTTGCCGGTTCCGTTGACGGTGTAGGTGTAAGCGCTCGCGTAGTTGAACTTCGAGTGAAGCGGCTCGGGCACGTCGAACTCGTATGCGCTCGTGCCGTCGGAGGCGTATCCGGCGCCGAACGAGATGCCGAGGTCGGAGAGCAGCGCGCCTATCGCCTTGCGGCTCTCCTCGCCCGTCGCCCCCGACGGCTTGTCCACCATCGCCTCCCAGTTGTAAACGCGCGGTGAGCCGGTGGAGGTGAGCGTCACGGACCCTCCGTTGACCGTACAGGTGTTGGAGAACTGATCCAGTTCGCCTGTCGGGTACTTCCACCTGTTCAGGATCTGCCCGGCGGCGGTTGCGACGCATCCGCACGGATAGTTGTGCGGCGTGTAGTAGTTGTAGCAGGGCCTGCCTCCTGCGTCAGTCTGGCTCCACTGCGTCGTGAGGATCGGCGCGACGCGGATTTCGGAAGTGGCGAGCGCGGAGCGCGGGGTCGCCGTTGCGCCAAGCCTGACGCGGCCGCCGGACGGCGCCGCAGGGACAAACGCATCCCACAGCTTCTTCGCCCTCGCACCGGATTCCGCCGGACCTGCGGTGGCGGACGCGGACGCGGAGAGCCGCCGCCCGGACGGCGAGGAATAGGAGACGATCTGGCCGCGACGCGCCCTGACGTCACGGACGAGGAGGTTCAGCAGCGGGCTCTGCGCAGAGAGGTCCGGCGACGAAGAGGCCGTGAACGCGAGGATCGGGTCTATCTCGTCGTCAGCCGCGACAAAGAGCGTGCCGCCGCCCTCGATGGACACGGCGTAGAACCCATTAGTGCCGTCAACGTCGTACGCGACCGCGTCGCCGACGGACGTGCCGTGCGGCACGCCGAGCGCCGCGTCGGAGAGCGCCCACGAACCGGCCGCGAACCGCGCGGTCTCGACGGAAACCGGCGCGGCATGCACGTTCAGCGCAAGCGCGATCAACGAGAACAAAAGTGCTTTATTTGCCTTCATAGATTCTTCTCCATCGTTCTGTTTCGTATGATACCATTTTTGAACGCGGAAATCAATGTGTTTCGAAAAAATTTTTCACAGGAACCGGCCGGTGAACGATGCCTTGCACGCCTTGACCGCCTCTACCGGGCCTTCGCAGACGAGAGAGCCTCCGGCGTCGCCTCCGCCGGGGCCGAGGTCAACCACCCAGTCGGCGCAGCGGATAACGTCGATGTTGTGCTCTATAACGATGATCGTGTTCCCCTGGTCGCGGAGCGTGAGGAGAAGCCGCATGAGCTTCGCGACGTCGTCGAAGTGGAGTCCGGTCGTGGGCTCGTCTAAAAGGTAGAGGGTGCGGCCCGTGGAGCGGCGCGAAAGCTCGGTCGCGAGCTTGATGCGCTGGGCCTCGCCGCCGGAGAGCGTCGTCGCGGACTGCCCGAGCGCGACGTATCCGAGCCCGACGTCGGCGAGCGTCCTGAGCTTGCGCGCAAGCGAAGGCACCTTCGCGAAGAACTCGCACCCCTCCGCGACGGTCATCTCGAGGACGTCGGCGATGTTCCTTCCGCCGTAGGTCACTTCGAGCGTCTCGGAGTTGAAGCGCTTGCCGCCACACTGGTCGCACGTGACGTACACGTCGGGGAGGAAGCTCATCTCCAGCTTCTGCAGTCCGTCGCCGCCGCAGGTCTCGCATCGTCCGCCCTTCACGTTGAATGAGAACCGTCCGGCGTTGTACCCGCGCGCGCGCGCCGACTCGGTCTTCGCGAAGAGCTCGCGTATCTCGGAGAAGAATCCGACGTAGGTCGCGGGGTTGGAGCGCGGGGTGCGGCCGATGGGCGACTGGTCGATCTCCACGACCTTGTCGAAGTTCTCCCAGCCCGTGATCTTCCGGTACTTGCCGGGCGGATCCTTCGCGCGGTAGAACTTCTGCAGCAGCGCGCGCTTCAGCGTCTCGTCCACGAGCGTTGACTTGCCGGAGCCCGAGACGCCAGTGACGACGGTGAACGCGCCGATGGGGAAACGCGCGGTGATGTTGCGGAGGTTGTGCTCGGAGGCGCCTGAGATTGTGAGGAATTGGCCGAACGCAGTTCGGCCATCATTGCTGGCTGCCGCAGGGGCAACCGCCTTGCGCCCGGTCAGGTAGTCGGCGGTGAGCGACTTGGACTTGAGCAGACCCTTGAACGGACCCTGGTACATGACCGTACCGCCCTCTCGCCCTGCGCCGGGACCAAGGTCCACTATCCAGTCTGCCGCGCGCATCATCTCCTCGTCGTGCTCGACGACGACAACGGTGTTGCCGCGGTCGCGGAGTCCCTTGAGGGTGGAGATCAGCCGCTCGTTGTCGCGCGGGTGGAGCCCGATTGTCGGCTCGTCGAGGACATAGAGCACGCCGGTGAGTCCGGAGCCGATCTGGGTGGCGAGGCGGATGCGCTGCATCTCGCCGCCGGAAAGGGTGGAGGCCGCGCGGTCGAGAGTGAGGTAGTCGAGGCCGACATCGATAAGGAACTGGAGCCGCCGCACAATCTCGGCGATGATGTCCTTGAGGCCGCGAAGACGGTTAGAGCCATCATATGACCCTACTCCTCCTGCAAATGCCTGAATGGCACTGAAGAACTTCAGCGATTCGGTGACGGGCATCGCCATCACCTCGACTATCGACTTGCCGGCGACGGTCGCCGCTCGCGACTCCGGACGCAGCCGCGAGCCGCCGCAGTCGGGACACGGCCTGAAGCTCTGGTACGCCTCGAACTTCGCGCGCATCTCGTCGTCCTCCGCCTCGTCCATGCGCCTCTTCAGCGACGCGAGGACTCCCTCAAACGGACGGTCCACGCGGCGCCACGGCAGGACGAGGTCGTCCTTGAACCCGTGCATGAGGCCGTGCCTGAACTTCGCCGGAAGCTTCTCGTACGGCGTCGACAGCTTCACCTTGTACTGCCGCGCGATGTGCGCGAGAAGCTCCTTGTGGTAGAGGATGTTCATCTGCCCCATGCGCCGCCATGGGTGTATCGCCTCCTCGAGCGGAAGCGACTTGTCCGGGACCACGAGGTCCTCGTCGAAGTAGTAGAGCTGCCCGAGGCCCGCGCACGTCGGACACGCGCCGAACGGCGAGTTGAACGAGAACGAGCGCGCCTTCAGCTCGTCGAACGAGATGCCGCACTCGGTGCAGGCGTTGAGTTCGGAATAGGTTTGGGTGGTTAGGTGGTTAGGTGGTGGGGTGGTGGGGTGGTTAGGTGGTGCGGTGGTTAGGTGGTGCGGTGGTTCGGTGGTTAGGTGGTGCGGTGGTTGGGTGGTTAGGTGGTGCGGTGGTTCGGTGGTTTGGATTGATCGGCTATCGCCAAGACGCTCGACCATCATGATGCCCTTGCCGGTCTTGAGCGCGAGCTCCACCGAGTCGGTGAGGCGCGAGCGGAAGGCGGCGTCGGGAGCGCCCTGCGGGAACGCGAGGCGGTCGACGACTACGTCGATGGTGTGTGCCTTCTTCTTGTCGATCTCGGGCACCTCGTCGATGGGGTACGTCGCGCCATCGACCTTGACGCGCGCAAAGCCGTTGCGCCTAAGCGCATCGAAGACCTCCTCGTGGCGGCCCTTCTTGCCCTTTACGACTGGAGCGTAGATTATGATGCGGCAAGCCTCGCCCGACTCAAGTATCGAATCGACGATCTGCTCGGCGGACTGGCGCGTCACCGGGCGTCCGCAGTGCGGGCAGTGCGGGACTGCGATCGAGCCGTAGAGTATTCGCAGGTAGTCGTGTATCTCCGTGACCGTCGCGACGATGGAGCGCGGGTTGCCGCTCGTCGTGCGCTGCTCGATCGAGATCGCGGGCGAGAGGCCCTCGATCTTCTCCACGTCGGGCTTCTGCATCCGGTCGAGGAACTGCCGCGCGTACGCCGAGAGCGACTCGACGTAGCGGCGCTGCCCCTCGGCGTAGAGCGTGTCGAAGGCGAGCGAGGACTTTCCGCTGCCGGAGAGCCCCGTGACGACGGTCAGCGAGTTGCGCGGGATCGTGACGTCGATCCCGCGCAGGTTGTGGACCTTGGCGTTCTTGATCGTTATGTCCATGTGCGTACGGACGCGGAATCGCGCCAGCCCAAGGCCAATCAGACGTCCTTGGGCGTGAGGGCGAGGAGGAACTCGGGATTGGACTTCGTCTTCTTCAGCGAATTCAGCACCGACTTCATCGCGCTCTCTGGGCCGACGTCGCCGAGCATCCTGCGCATCGCCCAGGTCTTCTCGAGCTCCATGGGGTCGAGGAGCAGGTCTTCCTTGCGCGTGCCGGACTTGCCGATGTCGATCGCCGGGTATATGCGCTTGTCGGCGAGGCCGCGGTCGAGGACGATCTCCATGTTGCCAGTTCCCTTGAACTCCTCGAAGATGACCTCGTCCATGCGCGAGCCCGTGTCGATGAGGCCGGTCGCGATGATCGTCAGCGAGCCGCCGCCCTCTATGTTGCGCGCCGCGCCGAAGAAGCGCTTCGGACGGTGCATCGCGAGCGCGTCGACGCCGCCGGTCAGGATCTTGCCCGAGTGCGGCTGCACCGTGTTGTATGCGCGCGCCATGCGCGTGAGGGAGTCCATGAGGATGATCACGTCGCGGCCGTTCTCGACCTGGCGCTTGGACATCTCGAGGACCATCTCGGTGACGTTCACGTGGTGGTACGGCTCCTCGTCGAACGTGGAGGACAGCACCATCGCCTTCGTGTTGCGCTGCATGTCGGTGACTTCCTCGGGGCGCTCGTCGATGAGGAGGATGATGAGCATCGCATCCGGGTAGTTCGTCGAGATGGCGTTCGCCATCTTCTGGAGCAGCACGGTCTTGCCGACGCGCGGAGGAGCGATGATGAGTCCGCGCTGCCCGAAGCCGATGGGAGTGAAGAGGTCCACGACGCGCGTGGAGTACTCCGTGGACTCGGTCTCGAGTATGATGCGCCTCGTCGGGAACGTCGCGGTCAGGCTCTCGAAGTGGATGACGCGCGCTGCGACGGACGGCTCCTTGCCGTTCACGGCGACGACGTTGCCGAGGCAGAAGAACCTGTCGCGGTCGCGCGGGTCGCGGATCGGGCCCTCGACTATGTCGCCCGTCCTCAGCGCGTGGCGGCGGATCTGCTGCTGCGTGACGAACACGTCCTCGGGGAACGCGAGGAAGTTGTTCTTGGCGGAGCGGAGGAAGCCGTGTCCCTCGCGGACGATCTCGAGGCAGCCCGAGGCGAGCACCGCACCGCCGTCGGCGAGGTAGCGGCGGATGGCCGCGAAGATGAGCTCGTGCTTGCGGTACGAGCCGAGTTCCTCTGGGTCCGCGCCCGGCATCATGCGCTCCACGATCTGCGGACCGGTCCACGTCTGGATGTCGGCGAGCCTGTACTCCGGAAGGTCTGGATTGCGGTTGGGGTTCGCGGGGGCCTCGGGCTCGAGCTCCTTCTGCTCCGTGGGGAGCGGGGCGTTGAGGAGGGGGTTCACGCTCTCCTCGCCGTTGGCGCCGCGAATCGGCGAGTTGTTCTGCTTCTGCTGGCGCGCGAACGGCTTGTGGTCGCGGCTGTTGCGGAAGCGCTTCTTGCCGGCCTGCTGCGCGACGGCGCCGGGCTGCTGTCCCTGCTGCGAGAGCTGCTGCTTCTTGGACTGTGCCTGCGGCTTCGCGCCTGCGTCCGCCGGCTTCGTCACGGCGTCCTTGAAAATGTCTATGTCATCTGCCATGTGGATTCCTTTCGTTTAGCCAGGCCAGGAAGGCTTCGGCCTGGGACTTCAGTTCCTCGGGGGTTCCGTCGTTGCGTATGACGTAGTGCGAGCGGGCGGCCTTCTCCTCGACCGGCAGCTGCGCCGCCAGTCGCGCCTCGGCCTCGCCTATCGTCATCGCGCGCGTCGCCGTCATCCGTTCGATCTGGTTCTCCCTGGATGACACGATGCAACATATTATATCAAAATTTCCTTCCCAGTGGGCTTCGAAGAGCAGGGGGATCACCGCTATCTTGCCGGGGGCGTGAGACGTGAGACGTGAGACGTGGGGGAGCTCGTCTCGTGTCTCGCGTCTCCCGTCGGAGAGCCACTCCTCTATGCGGGACTTGACCACGGGGTGGATCTCCGCCTCCAGCGCGCGGCGCTTCTCGGGGTCGGCGAAGACCTCGGCGGCGATGCGCCGGCGCTCCGCCGGATCGGGGATCAGCCCGTGGACGACGTCATCGGCGTCGAGGGTCTCGACGCCGAGTTCGTTCAGGTATTGCGAAAGGAGGGACTTGCCACAGGCAATCCCTCCCGTGAGCGCGACCTTCATCAGATCAGTTCGCCGGAGTCTCGGGCGCGGCCTTGACCTCGCCACCGTTCTCCGAATTGCCGTCCATCCCGCCGCCGATGTCGTTGTTCGTGACCTCGCGGCCGCGCGGATCCACGACGCGCGTGGTGACGAATATCAGGAGGTTGCGCTTCGTCGTCTGCTCGGAGTGGCTGCGGAAGAACCGCCCGAGGAACGGGATGTCGCCGAGGAACGGGATCTTGTCGTCCATCGCCTTGCGCTGCTCGGTGATGAGCCCGCCCATCACGATGGTCGCGCCAGGATAGACCTGCACCTCGGACTCCACGGAGCGGACGTGGAAGAACGGCTGCTCCATCGGCGCGTCGTAGTACGTGATGTTGTTCGACGACCCGCCGATCCTGTTCGCGAGGGAGTCAACGAGCCTGACGTATGCGTCCATCATCTTGTCCCACACTGGCGTCAGCTCCTCAGTAGTGGGGGCGAAGCCGGGAAGCGTCGGCGGCTGCGGCCACTCGCCTATCTGGAAGTCGCTGGAGTTGCCGGTGAACGGAATCCTCATGCCGTAGTTCTTCCACGTCGGCTCGCCGACGATCTGCGTGTTGAGCGTGAGGTTGATGACGTTGCCCTCGTCGGGCATGTCGGGCGTCACCTGGAGGATCACGCCGACCTCGCGCATGGTGAAGCTCTGCGGCTCGACGACGGCGAGGATAGCGCTCTGCGAGCCGCCGTAGCTGCTGCCGCTCGACGAGCTGGACTGGAGCTGCACGTCGTAGTCCGTCGGGTAGATGTACTCCGTGACGACCTTGATCGTCGCCTCCTTGCCCGGGTTCGTGAGGACCTTCGGCGCGGAGAGGAGGTCGGTGTCGCTGCGCTGCGAGAGCATGTGCAGGATCATCGAGAGGTCCGCCGAGCCGAGGAATGCGTTGACCCTCATGAACTTGTCGTTCGTCGACTGGGACTCTCCGGAGAGATGGTTGCCGATCGTCGAGAGATAGCGCTGGCCCGTGGAGTACTCGTCGCCCGAGGCGTTGATGCCGACGTTGCGGCTGCTGCGGTTCTGCCATGCGTTGCGGGTGGAGGAATTCCAGTGCTTCCAGCCAGTGACTCCGGAGGAGGGATCGGACGAGGGCGGCGTGACCTCGAGAAGCGTCTGGCCCGTAGTCGTGTCGGGCAGGATTCCGGTATCTCCGCCGCCGCTGTTGTTGACGTCGGTACCGACACCCGACGCCTTGGGCGTAATCTTCTCGGTGCCGGGCTTGTAGGATCCTTCCGGCCAGCGCTTCTCGTTGCTGACGCTCCACGCGCCGTCGCGGATGCCGAGGGCCTTCGCGAGGTGGCGATTGAGGCCGAGCGTGTAGTCGCCGTTCAGGATCCACTCGAAGCCGAGCGAGTTCAGGTCGTCCTGGCAGACCTCGACGAACCTGGTCTCGATCTCGATGAGCTTCGGCTGCTGGTTCAGGAGCTGGAGCGCGTTCTCGAACTCGGCGAGGTTGTCGCGCGTGTTGACCACGATGAGACGGCCAAGGGTCTTCACGTACCTGATGGAGCTTCCGTCGGGCCACTTGACGCCGAGGCCCTCGAAGAAGCTCTTCCACTCCGCCTCCTGCTGGGCCGCGTCGTCGTCGACCTCGTCGCCGCCCTTCTGCTTCTTGCCGAGCTTGGAGCCGCCGAAGCCGGTCTGCATCGCGCCGATGTCCTCCTTCGCGTTGGACATCTTGTCGAGGAACGTCGGCAGCACCGCGAACGTGCGGCGCTCCATCTCCTCGACCGACATGTTCTTGTGCATGATCATCACCATCGGCCCCTGGACGGAGAACTTGTAGTCCACGGAGTCGCAGACGAGCTTCAGCGCCTCGTAGAACGAGATGTTGCTCGCGGAGATCATCGGGATCACCGGCACGCCTGCGAGACCGGCGCCGTCGCCATTGTCGTCGGCGTCGTTCTCCGCAAAGCCGTCGGCGTCGTTGCCGCCGCCCGCCGCCGCCTTCTGCTGCATGCGAACCGCCTCCGGCGGCTTTACGATGATGTTGAAGCCGCGCTCCTCGATCGGACGGTCGGGACGGTCGTAGTCCTTCGACGCCTGGCGGAAGTAGTCGCCCGCGTCGATGATCGTGGCCGGCGGCTTGAACGAGATGGTCGGGAGGCGCATCTCCTTCATGCGCTGGATGATCGTCTGCTCGATCGTGCGTCCGTCATCTGCGCCAACGCCCTTCTTGACCGTCGAGCCCTTCTTCTCGCTGACCTCGCGCGCATCTACGGCGTACACCGGACGCCACGCCTCGTCGACGTCGGCGATCATGGCCTTGCGCGTGGCGTCGCGCTCCTGCGCGAGGATGACCTTGCGCTTGCGCTGGATCGATTCCCTGAGGCGTATCGCCTCCTGGTTGTTCGGCGAATCGACGAGCACGAGCTCGCACTCGTCGAGCGCGCGGGAGAGCTCGCGCTGGGCGAGGAGCTGGCGCGCGCGCTTGAGGTGGCGGCGCTCGCGCTCGCGGGCCTCCTTGTAGGACTTCTCGTTGCGGCGGTGCGTGATCTCGGAGACGTCGGTCTTCGCGGCGTCGGGATCGGCCTCGCTGTTCCACACCTCGAGCTGGCGGCGCGCCTTCGGGTGACGGAGGTCGAGCGCCTTGTCCATGAGCTTGATGGCGCGGTCGCGGCGGCCGGTGCGATCCTCCTCGAGCGCCGCGCGGTAGAGGCCCTCCGCGATGCCTTCGAGACACTCGCGCTTGTCATCTTCCACTCCCGAACGGTCGTTCAGCAACCGCGACGCATGGCCGTAGTGGCGCACGGCCTCGAGGAACTCGGCGCGCGTCATGGCCGCGCGAGCCTCCTCGATCTCTCGCTTCGCCTGATTGTCAAGCGCTTCGCGACGCAGCTTCTCCGTTGTGATGATCTCCTCTATGAGCTGCTCGTCCTTGGTAAGAGGACGCGCCTCGGGTTTCGGAGCAGGCGCGGGCTCTGAGACGGGAGCGGGCTCTGGCTCTGCCGCGGGTGCCGGCGCGGGCTCTGGGGCTGGCGCGGGCTCTGGCTCTGCCGCGGGTGCTGGCGCAGGCTCGGGGGCCGG
>JAEEGL013710131.1_pt1 | contig 10341 bp, 10 predicted proteins | sample 9134231 | NCBI WGS metagenome assembly JAEEGL01 (sample SAMN16246548, study PRJNA631951) | gut metagenome | biome: gut microbiome; feature: rumen; material: fiber-attached | host: Bos | place: Iran: Karaj | collected 2018-10
ACAGATCCAAGGACAAGAAAGGAGGTCTCCTCCAGTCCGGAGTCCCCAAGGAGAGGATAAAGGAGATATTTGGAGACTCCGCAAAACTGGAGGCCGGGAACAAGGTCCCGGTAATCCGGGGAGAGGAGAGATCTTTCCCCTATATCTTTCTCTCCTATGAGAGACTTGCAAAGGAGTTGAGCAAGACCGGAAAGATCTCCGGAGGTAAGGATATAGAGTTTGTCCGTCTCTACATAAACGGAGGATACCGGGAGTTTACCACCGATCCCAAGACCGGACTCCGGACTCCGGTAAAATCCTCCTATGTCCCGGGACTGACCTCCAAGAAATACCCGGTATCGGACGGACAAGGACACTTTCTCTTTATCCCTTTCCTGGTGAATGAGGGGGAGATAGTGGACACCACAAAGACAGATCCGGAGGTAGGATGTCTCCTCCGGCTCTCTCCGCAATTCTCCAAAAACCTCCAGGGATATACGGCCCTCCGGGGAGATACTATTCAGTTGATCGGAGGAGGGAGACAGAAAGATATCACAATGGATATAATCTCCTTTCTGGTATTCTCCAGGAATACCGCCCCGGTTATCCGGAAAATGAAATCGGAGATCCTCTCAAAGTATGAGAATCGGGGGAACTACTATGACCCAAAGACCGGAAAGAGGAGAGTCTCAAAACTGGAGGCACACTTTAAGGAGGCAATCCAGAAAGCGATCTCCGCAAAGATTCTCCAGGGATACCGGGAGGAGAGGAACTCCGGAGGGGAAATAGTCTCCGTATTTGAATATAATCCGGACTATCTCAAAGGAGAGAATATGTCCTCTCCGGAGACCCAGACCGGGGAGGAGTAAGACCCCGGGAAATCGGTGCTCTTTTCTGGGAAATCGGTGCTCTTTTCTGGGAAATCGGTGCTCTTTTCTGGGAAATCGGTGCACCAAACACCACCAAACTAACAAAGTATCAATGAGTTAATTTTCTCTTTACTCTTGTACTCTTGTACCTTATTACACAGAGGGGGATTTTTTAGAGAAAATCCCCTCTCTTTTTCTTTCTTGTTTGCAATCTCAAAGGGAGGACTCTCTCTCCTTGGAGACCGCCTCTTGTGATCTCTCCCCCGGCTCCGGAAATAACAAATATTTGCTATGGCTATGAGGAGAAAAATCCGTATCTTTGTGCTGTAGGTTATACCCCTCCCCAGCGAATACAATACCCCTACCGACACAGCACAAGCGGACACGGCTCCGGGGAACTCCGTAGAAAAACCCTCTACGGAGTTTTTGTTTTGCCCTCCTCCTGGAGTGGTGTATCTGGTACACCGCCCCTCCGATCCTGGGGGATAACAGAGGAGACTCTCTCCTCCTTGGGGACTCTCTCTGGGAGAGTGGAGATCCGGTGCAATCTCCCTCCCGGCTCCCGGCCCGGATCGGTTTACTAAAGTAGTTGAAAGTAGTATCCGGAGACCTGGGAGATCCGGCCCCCAGGAGGCCCGGACAGATCCCCGGGATACCGGCTCCTTGAGCTGTCCCGAAAACCCCTCCAGACCGCCCTCTGTGGGGGATTTTAATCCAGCTCTCTCCACTCCTTTCCGGAGGATCTGGAAACCCAACCGGAGGGATTGTGTAATATCCGGTAATAACTTGTAATATCCGGTAAGAAATTGTATCTTTGCGGAGGTAGATAATCCAGAGACAGATATGGCAAAGAAACAGACAGACACCCAGGAGGAGATCCGGAGACCCTCCCTCCGGTCTCTCTTTGACAAGATCCTCTCCACCTTGGAGACGGAGATAGACCGCCTCCCGGACACCCTGGAGGGAGTGACCCCGGAGAGGAGATTGGATTTCATATCCAAAAACCTCCCTCTCCTCCTCAAATACCGGGAGTCCGGACAAGGAAATACCTCCTTTCTCTCCGACTGGGGAGACTGACAGAAAATGCGGATTTTGACCCCCAAAAAATCGGGGATTCACTAAAGATTTAGGTCTTTTTCTGTCGGAAATATTTTTTCTATGTGCTACTCCAAGTCAGTATCCGAACTCCGATCCTATGGAATACCGGAGATAACCAGGGGACTCCGGAGACAGAGGTACACTCTCCACAAGATAGACCTCCTTTTCAAACCGGACTCCGGGGATAAGGTGGAACTCTCCCCCTCCTGGACACAGAGGGACAGACTCTCCGGAGGACAGAAGAAATCCGGGGAGATAAAAGTCTATATCCGGAAAGACTCCTCCGGTCTCTATATGGATCTCCAGTATACTCTCTCCTTTGCGGACGGAAAGAAAAATCCGGTCTCCCTCCGGTATGATCTGGTAAGGAGGGAAAGCAATCTCAAACCGGGGACTTATCGGTATTATATCAAAGATCCATACTCTCCGGACGGAGTGGGGATCTGTACCCGGCTGTACTTTATTCCGGAGTTGGGAGAGTTTGTCCCCCGGTCTGTCCTTACCTCCTGGAGAGTCCGGTACTCACAACAAAGGAAAGGACACAAGGATAGATATTTCTATCCCGGTACCAAGACCCCAGATCCCAAGTATAGAAAAACCCACTACCGGGGACAAGAGACACCCTTTGGACGGAGATCCAGGGAACTCCGGGAGGAAAGGGAATACCGGGACTCTCTCTCCCTTGTGGGTATGGGATACGGAGTGGGATTGATACCTCGGGAGGAGGAGTGGGAACTTATCCGGGAGTATTGCAGAGTTACCGGACGGAAAACTGTCCCCAGGAGTCCTCTTTCTCCCCGGTCAAGGAGATTATACCTACGGACTCCATAACCCCGGGAAATCGCCCGGAAACGGCCAAATTTGGCAAATCTGGAGGACCTCTGGGAAATGTCCCGGGAAATCCATATCTTTGCACTACAAATCTCCTTACTCTGTTTCTTTAGGAATTTGTTTACCTACCCCTCCGGAGAGTGATCCCCGGGGGGATCTTTTTTGTCCCCTCCGGCTTGCCGGGATCGGCACTCACCGCCACCCCTCCTCCTGGGGTGCATATTAAGTTACCAGATACCCTCCAGATCCGGCACAAGTGCCAAAGATCCGGGGGAGATATGGAAAGAGATTCTCCCTTGGAGAAACTCTTTTCTTATCTATGTCTTTGCCACCTGGAGAGACTCCTCCTTGGAGGAGATTTGCCGACACTCCCACCCTTGGGGTAACTCAATACCCACCCTTGTACAAGAGTGGAGGAACTTTGCCACCTCCGGAGACCTCCAAGGAGGGGAGATTTGTCTCTCCTTTCCGATCCTCCAGGGATCTCCCGGGGAGTCCGGAGACCGCCCTCCGGCCCCGGCAAAACCGACACGGAGATAAATTTCCAAATAATTTGTAATATCGAAAATAATTACTATCTTTGACCCAGGTAAACAAAACAGATTTTCTCTTATGAAACAGACCACCAACAGAAACAACAGAAAGACCCTAAAGGTCTCCGGAGAGATCGTCTCTGTCCCGGCCCTCCGTACCAACGGACTCCAGACCCGGACCTCCGGGATCTCCGACTGGAGGAAAGTAGTTGGGATGTTTATTGCGTCCCAGGATGTCAAGGACTCCTCCCGGAGTCTCTACACCCGGACTCTCTCCCAGTTTTTCCTCTGGATCGAAAAGACCGGAAAGGTATTGAACTCCCTTACCCGGGAGGATATCCTGGAGTACAAGGATCACCTCCTCTCCTCCGGTCTTTCGGCCCTCACTATCTCCTCCTACCTTGTGGTAGTCCGGAAATTCTATGAGTGGACGGAGAGTCTCCTTATCTATCCCAATATCGCAAAGGGTATCAAGACTCCCAGGAGGAAACAAGCCTTTAAGAAACAACACCTCACGGAGAACAAGATCGGAGATCTCCTGGAGTACTACAAGGAGAAATCCCTCCGGGACTTTGCAATAGTAAACCTCCTCCTCCGGACCGGACTCCGAACAATAGAGGTAATCCGTGCGGATGTCGGGGATATCACTTTCAAGGGAGACAAGAGAGTCCTCCTGGTATGGGGTAAGGGACACACGGAGAAAGACTCCTTTGTAGTCCTCACAGACAAGACCTATCTCCCGATCCGGGAATATCTGGGCTCCCGGAAAGGAGTCAAGTCCGGAGATCCTCTCTTTGTATCGAACTCCAGGAGGAACGGAGGGGAGAGACTCACAACCCGGACAATCTCCGGGATCTGCAAGGAGGGACTCCGGGAGGTAGGTCTGGACGGAAAGGAATTCACCGCCCACTCCCTCCGGCATACTACCGCTGTGGAGATCCTCAAAAACGGAGGGGAGATCACGGATGTACAAAGAGTCCTCCGGCATACCTCCCCGGTAACCTCCCAGATCTACACGGAGTCAATAGAGGAGGAACTCCGTCTCCAGAAATCCCCGGAGTCTCTCCTGGATAGTGCTTTCTGAAACTTGTAATAAACTGTAATAATTGGTAATCAAATCCTTATAGTATGGAAACAAAAGTACAACTTAAGCCGGAGACAACCTACTTTATTGAGGCTCTCCAGGCACTCCTCCAGACGGAGGACAAAATCTACTCCGGTCTTACTGAAACCTACGGAGAGGATCAAGGGGAGAAAATGTGGTACAAGTCCCCGGTCTATGCCTTTCTGGAGTCCGCAAAGAAAGAGGTAAAAATCCTCCTGGGGGACTCTCTGGAGTTGGGTCTTGTAGGTGCCCTGGACGGAGTGAAACCCCAGGAGACGGAGGGAGTATGTTAGGACAAGAACAAAAGAGGATCTACCTCAATATCGCAGAGGGTAAGGTAGTCAAGAGGACGGACCGGGGGACGGAGAAATACGATTTTGTCTCCGGAGACCTGGAGAGGATCTACTCCCGGGAGAGAGAGTTTCGGGGAGAGAGAGTCCCCTACTGGTACCTTGACCTCCGGGACACAAACACCGGGGATCTCTATACCTTGGGGATAAACGCCTCCTCCGGAGTCTGGAGAGGTATTATCTTTTGCCTGGGATCGGAGGACTTTAATCCCCTCCTCCCGGTCAAAATCTCTCCCTATATGAGTGGGGAGTATAGTAGAGTATCCGTCTACTCCGGAGACAAGAAATTGGATTGGGTACCAGGTATCCCTCCAGTAGAAGAGATTGAGATAGCGGAGGGGAGGAGAGTCCGGTCTGTGGAGAAGAGGGAGGATTTTATCGCCTCCCTTGTGGATCGGATAAACGAGAGACTTACTGACAGACCCACCCAGACCGCCCCCCGGAGATCCCCCGGGAGACCGGGGAGGAGTCTTTCTCTGTCCTCCCTTATGGAGGATCAATAGAAATCCGTATCTTTGACAGACAGAAACAGAGTTAGATATGGATAAAGAAAGATTCTCCTACTTTCTCCCTCCGATCTGGAACACAACCCCGGCAAGAGTCCTCTCCTTGGAGGAGGTCTGGGAGTATGTGACCGGGAGAAAGATCCTGGATGTATACCGGGAGGACACCACCACAAGACAAACTACAAGGATCGGATCTCTCCAGGATGTAACCCGGAGAGTCCGGTCTATGACTCCCCAGGAGTACGGAAATAGACAGACCGGAAAGGTAACCCTCCTCCCCCTTGTGACCTTTGGGGGAGTATTCGCTTTGAGAGAGGGAGACGGACTCCGGGAGACCTCCGGTCTTGTATGTCTGGATATAGATCATATCTCCTCCCAGGGAGGCTCCCTGGAGGACTTGAAAGGTAGGATCTCCCAGGACCGGGAGATAGGAGTCCGACTGGTATTTACCTCCCCCTCCGGGGACGGACTTAAGATAGTTTGCAAGACCTCCGGAGAGATCACGGACCGGGAGTCTTACCGGAGGGAGTTTGAGATCCTTAACTCCTTTGTATCCCGGAAATACTCCGTACAACTGGACTCCCAGACCTCCAATATAGACCGGGGATGTCTCCTTTGTTTCGATCCGGACGCAGTACTCCAGACCTGGGAGGACACCTTTGATCCGGAGACACACCCACTCCCCCAGGAGGAGAGACCCAGACCAAAGAGAGAGAGGAGGACAGACTCCGTCTCCCCCTGGGACTGGGACTCCTACAAGGAGGAGAGATTGATCCCGGCCCTCTTTGAGAGGATAGACTCCGTCTTTCCGGAGATGTCTTTCCGGTGGAGAGGAGATACCTGGGAGAGTCCGTACAAACTGGACGGATCTCCGGCCAAAGACCCCCGGAGGGACAAGTCTGTAATAACCCAGAGAGTCCCGGGAGTTATCCTGGAACAAGGGGGAGACTCTGTCCCGGTGATCGATTTCTATATGAGAAAGAACTCTCTCCCCTTTGCGGATGCTATGAGGGAATTATCCCGGCTTGCCGGACTGGAGGAGGAGTATAGAGACCTTTGTAGGAGATACGCAGAAATGAACAATCCAGACCGATACAAGACCCCCGGAGGAGGGGTATCCTCCCAAGCTGTCCCAGCTGACCGGAAAGACCCCCTCCAGGCCACTCCAGAGGCAAATCCGGAGGAGAAATATAGAGAGTTTCTGGAGGTCCCGGATATCCAAAAGGAGGTCTCCAGGAAAAAGGAGGGTATCAAAACCGGATACACTTTCAAGACCTCCCAGGGAAAGGAGGAGAGACTTATCCTCTCCCCCGGACTGACCCTTATCTGTGGTAAGTCCTCCCACGGAAAATCCAGACTCCTCCAAAACCTTGCACTCCAGATCCTGGAGGATCTCCGGATCAAGGAGGAGGAGGGAGAGGTCTTATTCTTCGCCTTTGAGGAGGATTATCCGGAGGTACTCCTCCAGTTTGCGAATATATATACACACACACCGGGACTCTCCCAGTACGGCACCAAAAACACGGAGGTACTCCGGGATTATTTCCAGACCGGGCAACTCTCCAAGGCTCCGGAGGCCACCCGGAGGGATGTCCTCCCCCGGCTTGCAAGATTCACGGAGATACAGAAATCCGGGAAACTCCGGATCTACTACCGACCGGATCTCCAGATCAAGGGAGACCGGACACCGGAGGACACACCGGATCTCTCCGGGGTGATCTCCTATCTCTCCTCCCAGAGACCGATAAAAGCCGTATTCCTGGATTATGCCCAAGCGATCTACAAGGACGGATACCGGAAAGACCGGAGGGAGGAACTCCGGGAGATCTGCAAGGAGTTGAACGATCTTTCAAAGAAACTGGATATCCCCTTTGTCCTTTCGGCACAATTAAACCGGGAGACCCCAAATCCTACCTCTATGTCCGGGGATAATATCGCAGAGTCAGCCGATATCACCCGGTACGGAGATACGATCCTCTGTCTCTGGAACTCCGCTTTTCTCCGGGATGTCAAGAACAAGGAGACCTACCTGGAGTCCCAGGAGTACAAGGATCTCCAGTCCCGGGGATTCACTCTTGGGGAGGAGGGGAAACTCTATTGTTACCTTGCCAAAAACCGGGGAGGTACTCCGTTTGTGGACGCAGTACTGGACTTTGTAGGAGAGACCGGAGAGATCCCCACGAATGAGGACCTACCTCCGGAGACACCGCCCCGGGCCGGGACTTTTGATTTTGATTGACGGAGGATCTATGACACGGATAATCTCAATAGTAAACCACAAGGGAGGAGTAGGTAAGACTACCTCCGTCTCCTCCCTGGGAGTTGCTTTGTCGGACCTTGGGAGGAGAGTCCTCCTTGTGGATCTTGACCCACAATGCAACCTCACAGACTCACTCTCCGTCCCCAGATCCGGACGGACGATCTATGACTCACTCCGGGAGGGTAAGGATCTCCCCCAGGTGCAACTCCGGGAGAGACTCTGGATCTGTCCCTCCTCCCTGGATCTGGTATCTATGGACTTGGAACTCTCCGGAGTGGAGAGGAGGGAATACCGCCTCCGGGATCTCCTCTCTCCTTTGGGATATGATTATATCCTCCTGGATTGTCCTCCGTCCCTGGGACTACTCACTATAAACGCCCTCACAGCCTCCGGGGATGTCTTTGTACCTCTCACTCCGGAGGCACTCCCGGCAAAGGGACTGGGGACTCTCCTGGATATAATCCGGAGGACAAGGGAGGGACTTAATCCGGATCTCCGACTGGGAGGTATCATAATCACCCGGTACCAGAGGAGAAAGATAAACCGGATTGTCGAGGAGTCCCTCCGGGAGACCTTTGGAGACCTGGTATTCCAGACAAAGATCCGGGACAATGTGGATATATCGGAGGCCCCCCTCCAAGGTAAGGATATCTACTCCTACTCTCCCCGGAGTATCGGTGCAAGTGACTACCGGGATCTTGCCCTGGAGATAGACAAGAAAAGGTAATAACTGGTAATATATTGTAATACTATGAGCAAGATAAAGGACACCCAGTCCGCAAAGATCGGACTCTCCGGGATGTTTGGGACACCCACCCAGGCCGGAGGACTTTCTCCCTTGGAGGACAGACCCCTATCCACCCGGGAGGAGATAGAGGAGACAATGGGAGAGGAGACAAGGGAGGCACTCCAGGCAGAGATCCGGAGGAGACAATATCTCAAATCCGGGAGACCTCCTGGTACCACCAAAGGAAAGGGGAGGAAATCCCCGGACACTATCCCAATGACTTTCCGGATCTCTCCGGAGAAACAAGAGAGACTCCGGGATATCGCCCTCCGGAAAGGTCTCTTTATATCGGAGATCCTGGACCGGGGGATAGACCTTGTAATAGCGGAGTATGAAAAGGAGGAGGGAGTATGATTGAGACCCTTGGAGAGAAACTCTACACAAGTAGGGAGGTATCGGTATACCTGGGAGTCTGTCTCTCTACCTTGGCGAACTATGCAAAGAAAGCCGGGATACCCCGGAGATTCATACAAGGACAGAGATACTACACGGAGGAGGAGATCCGGTCTCTCCTTAAGATCCCGGGAAAGAATGTCCGGGAGGAGGCCCGGTGAAATCTGGTAAGAACTGGTAATATCTGGTAAGAATTTGTCTTTATTTCTATAAAGTTTGCATTACAGAAATTAAGGGTATGACTGCAAAGGAACTGACAGAGATCCTCCAGTCTGTCTCCCCGGAGACGGAGGTAAGGATCGCCACCCGGGACGGAGTCTGGGGGATCGCAGATGTCCGGACACTTGGATACTCCGGAGGACTCCTGGAGATAATGACGGAGGATTGAGTATGGAGAAAGAGAAGATCCAGGGGGAGGAGGTAGACACCCGGACAATAGCGGAGACTTTCCGGAGTCTCTCCGGGGAGTTTCGATCCCTTTATGAGTATCTGGAGAAAGAGATCCCCACGATACCGGAGGATCTTTGCATAACGGAGAAATACCAGGAGACCCAGGAGTCCTCCTGGATTGTCTCCCAGTATTTCCGCAACCGATCGGAGGGAGTCCAAGTAGACCTCCCCCTCTCCGAAAGGAAAGGGACTCCAGGATATGAGGCTATCCGGATGATAGAGAAGATACCCTCCGGAGTCCGGAGAGAACTGGAGGAGGACCTACACCCCTCCCCGGTCTTTGAGGGGATGATATTGATATATGGGACCTATACCACCACTTTAGTAGAGATCGGTAAGGTAGTGACTGGTAACCTCTCCGGTCTGGGGGGATCTCTTTTCCCGGAGGCTCCGTCCCTGGAGGAGACGGAGGATTATATCCTCCAGGCCGTATCTACTACCTTGGATGTTATGGTCCGGACTCTGGAGGTAGGTAGAAAGACAATTCCGGCAAGGGACTCACTCTCCCCCAAGTTGAGAAAAAAGTACTCCAATATTGAGAGTACAATAGATATAATCCTCTCCTCTCTCTATCGACACCTCCGGTCTTACAACAAGGAGGTATCCTTGGAGGAGGCAAAACGGAGGATGAAAAATATCCGGATGTTGCAAGACACCCTCCGGGATCTGGAGACGGAGATCGGGACCGACTTTAAGGTAGAGAAAGACCCGGTGACCGGAAAGTGGAGATACCTGGAGTTTAAGTCCGACTCCTCCTCAAACCTCCGGCCCCTGGAGGAACTCCGGAAACTCTCCTCCCTCCCCTCCCTGGGACAAGTCAATATGTCAAAGGACCTGGTATCCTCACAATTTGAGACCCAGGGGGATATCCTGGAGATCGGGACGGAGGCAGACAAGAAGAAGATCCGGGAACTCCAGAACAAGGGGAAACTCCTTTTCGGTACCCTGGAGGGACTCTCCGGGGGGACAGCTTATTTCAAGTCCGTATCTATCGCCCTTGCAAAGATTCTCAACGAACAAAGTCTCTATTTCTACCCGGACAGATCCAAGGACAAGAAAGGAGGTCTCCTCCAGTCCGGAGTCCCCAAGGAGAGGATAAAGGAGATATTTGGAGACTCCGCAAAACTGGAGGCCGGGAACAAGGTCCCGGTAATCCGGGGAGAGGAGAGATCTTTCCCCT
>JAEEGL013880760.1_pt1 | contig 10341 bp, 9 predicted proteins | sample 9134231 | NCBI WGS metagenome assembly JAEEGL01 (sample SAMN16246548, study PRJNA631951) | gut metagenome | biome: gut microbiome; feature: rumen; material: fiber-attached | host: Bos | place: Iran: Karaj | collected 2018-10
CAGGCATAGTCGACCCCATGAGCGAGGACGTCCTGATCGAGACCATCAGGATAAGCCTTAGGCAGAAGAGGGAGATGAGGGCGGAATACGCCCTTCTGACCCCCGGCAACATAGGCGCAGAATACATAAAAAACGGCCTTAAGATCGCGCCCGAGACCGCCGTCCCGGTCTCCAACTACATAGGCGAGAGCCTTGAGATCTGCGGAGATCTGGGCTTTAAGGGGGTCCTGCTGGTCGGCCACATCGGAAAGCTGGTCAAGCTTGCCGGAGGCCTCTTCAACACCCATTCGAAGTACGGGGACTGCCGCATGGAGATACTGGCTTCCTGCGCGGGAGCCGAGGGCTTAAGCCCTCAAAAGATCGCGGAGATCCTGGAATGCGTCACCTGCGACGGGGCGCTTGAGATCATAAAGGACGGGGGCCTGCTCGAAAAGACGATGAAAAGGCTTGGAAAACGGGTGGATGTCATGCTTAAGAACAGGGTCAGAGGCGCCTTTCAGATCGGCGCCATGGTCTTTTCGCAGGGATACGGCCTGCTGTTTGAGACCGAAAACGCAGCTGAACTGCTGAAGCATTTCACGGAGGATAGGTAAATGGTCCATTTTGTAGGAGCGGGGCCGGGAGCGGCCGATCTGATCACTCTGAGGGGAGCGAAGCTCATATCGGAGGCCGATGTGCTTATATACGCAGGATCCCTGGTGGATCCCGCCGTCCTCGAAAGCGCCAAAGAAGGAGCCCTTCTCTTCGACAGCTCGAAAATGGCCCTCGAAGAGGTGCTTGAAGAGATCGAAAAGGCTGAGAAACAAGGCCTCACGACGGTCAGGCTCCACAGCGGGGACCCCTGCCTCTACGGTACGGTCAGAGAGCAGTTCGACGCTCTGAAAAAGCTGGGCATAGAGTACGACGTCTGCCCCGGCGTCAGCTCCTTCAGCGGGGCCGCGGCGGCCCTTAAGGCCGAGTACACCCTGCCCGGAGTGAGCCAGACCGTCATAATCACAAGAGCCGCCGGCAGGACGCCGGTGCCGGAAAAGGAGAGCATACAGTCGCTGGCGGCCCACGGCTCGACCATGGTGCTCTTTTTAAGCGCTTCCCTCACCGAAAAGCTGCAGAAGGAGCTGCTTGAAGGCGGCCTGAGCCCCGATACTCCCGCCGCCATAGTCTATAAAGCCAGCCGGCCCGACGAGAAGGTGCTGCGCTGCAGCGTGGGAAGCTTGGACAGGACGGCAAAGGAAGCGGGCATAAAGAACACAGCCCTGATAATAGTCGGCAGCTGCCTGGAAGGGGAATATGAAAGGTCCCTGCTCTATGACCCGGCCTTCACCACAGGCTTCAGAAAGGCAAAGGCAGGCGAATAGCATGAAATATTGCGTTTTCTCATACAGCGCCAAGGGCTGCGGGCTGGCTGAAAAGGTCAGAGCCGCCCTCGAAAGCGACTCGGACGGGGGCGCGCATAAGATCGACATAATTATGTATACGGTAAAAAGGCTTGCGAATGAAGACTTTTTACCCATACCATCCCCCTCCGCCCCTTTATATGCCGAAGCCTTCGCATCGGCCGGCGCCCTGATCTTCATAGGAGCCGCGGGTATAGCGGTAAGGTGCTGCGCCCCGTATATAAAGTCAAAGGAGACCGATCCGGCGGTGATATGCATAGGCGAAACGGGCCGCTTCGTCATCCCCCTGCTCTCGGGCCACATGGGAGGGGCCAACAGGCTGGCCGCAAGGCTCGCCGAAAGCCTCGGCGCCGAAGCCGTCATAACAACGGCGACCGACGCGAGCGGGCGTTTTTCCGCCGACACCTGGGCTTCCGAAAAAGGCTTTGCCGTAAGCAGCATGGAAACTGCCAAAGAAGTCTCCGCGGCCATACTCGAAAGGGACATGCCCCTGTTCTGCGAGACAGAGGTGAAAGGCCCCCTTCCTCCCGGCACCTTCGCTTCCTGCGAGGGCGATCTGGGCATATACATAGGCGTAAGGGACAGCGGGCCCTTTGACAGGAGCCTCCGCCTGATCCCCAAAGCGCTTCATCTGGGCCTGGGATCGAGAAGAGGCGTGAGCAGGGAGGCGGTCAAAAAGGCTGTCGAGACCGCTCTCAAAGAAGCGGGGATCGACCCGAAAGCACTGAAATGTGCGGCTTCCATAGACCTTAAAGCAGACGAAGCCGGGATCAGGGAATACTGCGGGGAGGCGGGCCTTCCCCTGAGCTTTTACAGCGCCGGGGAGCTTTCGGCCCTCGAGGGGGATTTCAGCAGTTCCGATCTCGTGAAGAAGGTCGCCGGGGTGGACTGCGTGTGCGAACGCTCAGCCCTCATGGGAGCGAAGAGGCTCATAGTGAAGAAGACCGCACTCGGCGGCGTCACCGTCGCCGTCGCGGAAGAAGAATGGGAGGCAAGCTTTGAATAGACTCACCGTCGTCGGAATAGGCCCGGGCGACCGGGAGAACATGACCCTGGCCGCAGATGAAGCCCTTAAGGCCTGCGATCTGATAGCCGGCTACACCCTTTACGTAGACCTTGTCAGGCCCCTATACCCGGATAAAGAATACTACTCGACCCCCATGACGGGAGAAGCCGAACGCTGCCGCGCTGCCCTTAAGGCTGCCTCCGAGGGCAGGGACGTCTGCCTTGTCTGCTCGGGGGACAGCGGGATATACGGCATGGCGGGCCTGGTCTACGAGCTGAGGGGCGAGGCTGAAGAACCTGAGATCAGGGTGATACCCGGCATCACCTCCGCCTGCGCGGGAGCTGCCCTTCTCGGAGCTCCCCTCACCCACGACTTTGCCGTGATAAGTCTCTCCGACAGGCTCACTCCCTGGGAGCTCATAGAAAAAAGACTCAAGGCCGCCGCAGAAGCAGACCTGTCGATAGTCATATACAACCCGGCAAGCAAGGGAAGGCCGGACCACCTTAACAAAGCCTGCGGGCTTCTGCTTGAAACGCTTCCCGAAGACCGCCCCTGCGCCGTCGCCAGAAACATAGGCCGCGAAGACGAGAGCCTTCATTTTATGAGCCTTAAGGAGCTTAAAGACTTTCCCGCCGACATGTTCTGCACCGTGTACATAGGAAACGCCATGACGAAGACCGTTGGGGGCATGATGGTCACCCCGAGAGGATACCGCGATGTTTAAGATATGCCTTTTTGCCGGAACCACGGAAGGAAGAGAGCTGGCCGGGCTCCTAACGGACGGGCAGGTCTCGCTCACAGCCCTGACAGCAACAGAATACGGCGGCTCCCTCATAGAAGCATCGCCCAACGTAAAAGTAATATCGGGAAGGCTTGACGAAGCCGCCATGGAGCAGCTGTTCAAAGCAGAGGGCTTCGACCTGGTCATAGACGCGACACATCCCTATGCCTCCCGGGTCACAGAAAACATAGCTTCGGCCTGCGAAAAGACAGGTACCGAGTACCTCAGGGTGCTGAGAGAGGATTCCGCCGGGGGCGGGGGCTGCGTCTTCGTGTCCTGCACCGCAGAAGCCGCCGGCTTTCTTTCATCGGCGGAAGGGAACATTCTGCTGACCACCGGAAGCAAGGAGATCGAAGCGTTTTCGAAGATCCCCGGTTTTAAGGACAGGGTCTGGGCGAGGGTGCTGCCCCTTGAAAGCTCGCTGAAGGCCTGCACCGGCGCGGGTCTTCTCCCCTCACACATCATCGCCATGCAGGGCCCCTTCAGCGAAGAAATGAACGCAGCGACTCTTTCGATGTGCGGCGCCTCCTGGCTGGTCACCAAGGAGAGCGGAAAGGCCGGAGGCTTCGGGGAAAAGGTCTCGGCTGCGAAAAAGGCCGGAGCAGGGGTCGTCGTCATAGGCCGTCCTCCCCAGAGAGAAGGCCTTAGCCTCGCTGAGACCGCCGGGCTTCTTGAGGAACGCTTCGGAGTGAGAAGAAGGCCCCGGGTCACCGTGGCGGGAGTGGGCGGAGGAAGCCGGGGGAGCCTTACCCTGGAGGTCCTTGAGGCCGTAAGAGAAGCCGGCTGCCTCATAGGGGCCCGCCGCATGCTTGAGATCTTCGCAAAAGACGGCAAGCCCTCTTTCGAAGCGATAGCTCCCGAAAAGATAGCGGATCTGATAAAAGGCCACCCCGAATACGGCAGCTTCGCCGTCCTCATGTCAGGCGACACCGGCTTTTACAGCGGGGCGAAGAAACTGCTTCCCCTGCTTTCGGATTGCAGGCTCAGGGTCATGCCCGGCATCAGCTCCCTCTCCCTGCTCTGCTCAAGGCTCGGCATGAGCTGGGAGGACATGCCCGCCGTAAGCCTTCACGGAAGGGACTGCCCCGTCGAAGCCCTGGCGAAGAGAAACAGACGCGTCTTCGTCCTCACCGGAGGGGCCTCGGGAGTAAACGGCCTCTGCGAAAGGCTGATCGCCTCGGGCCTTTAAAATACAAGGCTTTACGTAGGCGAAAGGCTCAGCTCCGATGACGAAAGGCTCAGCGAGGGAAGCCCCGCCGAGCTGGCGAAAAGAGAGTTCGACAGCCTGAGCTGCGTCATAATAGAAAACCCCTCCCCCTGCCTTGCCGTCACCCACGGCCTCGACGACGAGAGCTTTGAAAGGGAGTCCGCAGAGGGCGGGACTGTCCCCATGACCAAGAGCGAGCTGCGCTCGGTATGCCTCTCAAAGCTTAAGATCGCCGCCGATTCAGTCTGCTGGGACGTGGGCTCGGGCACCGGCTCCGTTGCCGTTGAAATGGCACTGCAGGCTGTAAAGGGGCGCGTGTACGCGGTCGAAAAGAAGCCGGAAGCAGCGCTTCTTACGGAAGAAAACGCAAGGCGCCTGGGCGCTTCGAACCTCAAGACCGTATGCGGCAGCGCTCCCGAGGCCCTCGAAGAGCTTCCCGCCCCCGACCGGGTCTTCATAGGCGGAAGCTCGGGGAATATCGGAGAGATAGTCTCCCTCATACTCCGAAAGAACCCCTCTGCCCGCATAGTGGCGACAGCCGTGACCCTGGAGACCGCGGCCGGGCTTACCGCCCTAATGAAGGAATTACCGCCGGAGAACTCCGAGGCGGCGCTGATCAGCGTCTCAAAGAGCCGAAAAACCGGGCCCTACAACATGATGACCGCCCAGAACCCGGTCTGGGTATTCACACTTCAGGGAAAAGGTGCAGCCAGATGACGAGTCTCTGCGCCCTCGCCATAGGTTTTGCCATAGACTTTTTCGCGGGAGACCCGGAGGGCTTCCCCCACCCGGTCAGGCTCATGGGAAAGGCTGTAAGCCTTCTTGAAAAACTCCTGAGGAGCGCTTTCCCCAGGACTCCGAAGGGCGAAAGGACGGCGGGAGCCCTCATGTGGATCGCCGTCGCCTCCCTCTCCCTGCTGATACCGGCCCTTATACTAGCCCTCTTGAGAAGACTCAGTCCATGGCTTGCCCTGGCCGCCGAAAGCCTCATGTGCTGGCAGATACTGGCCGCAAGATCCCTTAAGACCGAGAGCATGAAGGTCGCTTCGGCCCTTGAAAGCAACGACCTTGAGGCTTCGCGCAAGGCCGTCTCCATGATAGTGGGACGCGATACCGAAGCCCTTGATGAAGCCGGAGTAGCCCGGGCTGCCGTAGAGACCGTCGCCGAGAATACTTCCGACGGGGTCATAGCCCCCCTGCTCTTTGCCGCCGTCGGAGGAGCCCCCCTCGGAATGATGTACAAGGCCGTCAACACCATGGACTCCATGGTCGGATACATAGACCCGCCCTATACCGACTTCGGACGCGTCCCCGCAAGAGCCGACGACTTCTTCAACTATATACCCGCCCGCGTTTCGGCCCTGCTGATGATAGCCGCGGGTGCCCTGCTGGGCTTTGACGCGAAGAACGGCCTCAAGATATTCAGGCGCGACAGATACAGGCACGCCAGCCCCAACTCGGCCCAGACCGAAGCCGCCTGCGCCGGGCTGCTGGGTCTTCGGCTTGCCGGCGACGCCAGCTACGGCGGAGTGCTCCATAAAAAAGAGCATATAGGGGACCCCCTGCGGCCCATCGAAGCGAAAGACATCGAAAGGAGCTGCCGCATAATGTATCTGGCGTCCTTCCTCGCCCTGCTGCTATTCTCTGCCTTAAGGCTTGCGGCGTTTAAGATCGCGGGTATTTAACATGCTTTACGGTACCGAAAACCCCCACGGGGGTTCTGTTAATAAAAACATAATACTGGACTTTTCGGCCAATACCGACCCTCTTGGAGCCCCCGAAAGCGTCATTAAAGCCGCCCAAGAAGCCCTGAAGCGCTCCGACCGCTATCCCGATCCCGCCTGCAAAGAGCTGGTAAAGGCCATAGCCTCGAAGAAGGGAGTGCCTGAGAGCTTCATACTCTGCGGGAACGGGGCTTCTGAGCTCATATACGCCTTCTGCGCCGCTTTAAGCCCCCTTAAGGGATTCGTGCCCGAGCCGGCCTTTTCGGAGTACAGAGAGGCTCTCAGAGCCTTCGGAGGCAGCTGCGAAACATACATGCTGAAGGAAAGCGAAGCTTTCACGCCCGGCGAAGAAATGCTCGCAGCCATTGAAAAGGCAAGACCCGGCGCGGTCTTCCTCTGCAGCCCTTCGAATCCTGCCGGGAGGCTTACGGATCCCGGCCTCGCCCTTGAGATCCTGAGCCTCTGCGAGAATATCGGGGCCAGACTCTTCGTCGACGAATGCTTCCTCGAGCTCTGCGATACGGGCCGCTCGATGATCCCCTCGGCAAAGGACCGCCCCGCCCTCACAGTCCTCTGCGCCTTCACCAAGGCCTGCGGCATGGCGGGTCTGAGGTTGGGCTACTGCGTATGCTCGGACAGCGGGCTGCTTAAAGCAATGTCGCGGGTTACTCCTCCCTGGAACGTCTCTGCCGCCGCCCAGGCGGCCGGCACAGCGGCCCTGGGCGAAGACGCCCACATCAAAAAAGCGAGGGAGCTCATAAGGGCCGAGCGTCCCCTGCTCCAAAAGGCCCTTGAAGACCTGGGCTTCAAAACGATACCCTCCGAAGCGAACTTCCTGCTGTTCAAGGGGCCGGAGGGCCTGAATGCAAAGCTTGAAAAATACGGCGCCGCCGTGAGAGACTGTTCCGATTACCCCGGCCTCGGGGCGGGATGGTACAGAACATCCGTGAGGCGCCGCGAAGAGAACGAAGCCCTGATCGGGGCTCTTAAGGCCGCGGCCGGAAAGGAGGACCATGGCTAAGAACATAATGATACAGGGCACCATGTCCGGCGTGGGGAAAAGCCTCCTGGCGGCGGGCCTCTGCCGCGTTTTCAGGCAGGACGGCTACCGGGTATGCCCCTTCAAGAGCCAGAACATGGCCCTAAACTCCTTCATCACCCCGGACGGGGGCGAGATGGGGAGGGCTCAGGCGGTCCAGGCGGAAGCCGCGGGCACAGAGCCCGACGTCCGCATGAACCCCATACTCCTAAAGCCCACCACCGACGTGGGCAGCCAGGTCATAGTGAACGGAAGTCCCATTGGAAACATGAAGGCCTCCGAGTACTTCAGGATGAAAAAGAGCCTGATCCCCGTCATAAAGGAAGCCTACGAAAGCCTGGCGTCGGAGTACGACATCATAGTGATCGAAGGGGCGGGAAGCCCCGCCGAGATAAACCTTAAGGCTGACGATATCGTAAACATGGGCCTCGCCGAGCTTGTCGACGCCCCGGTATTGCTTACCGGCGACATCGACAGGGGCGGAGTCTTCGCCCAGCTCTACGGCACCGCAGCACTGCTCGAAGAAAAAGAACGGGCCAGAGTCAAGGCGACCGTGATCAACAAGTTCAGAGGCGACGTTTCCATACTTGAACCGGGCCTTAAGATGCTGGAAGATCTCTGCAAAGTGCCCGTAGCGGGGGTCATTCCCTACATAAAGGCCGATATAGACGAGGAGGACAGCCTCACAGACCGCTTTGACAGCGAAAAGACCCCGAAGCCTGTGGACATAGCCGTGATATGCCTTCCCAGGATATCTAATTTCACCGATCTCTCCCCCTTCGGCCGTTTTGAGGGCCTGTCTTTGCGCTACGTAAGCTCCCCTTCCGGGCTAGGCGAACCGGACATGATCATCATACCCGGCACCAAATCCACGGTGGACGACCTCAGGTGGATGAGGCAGAACGGCCTCGAGACCGCGATACTGAAAGCCCGGGCGAGAGGCGCGGTGATCTTCGGCATATGCGGGGGCTTTCAGATGCTGGGCAGCGTCATAAAGGATCCGGAAGGGCTTGAAAATTCAAGTGTTCCCGAGATACGGGGAATGGGTCTGCTCGAGACCTCCACCCTCTTCGGGGGCGAAAAGACCCGGGTCAGGACCTCAGGCAGGCTGGGCGAAACGGGCGGTCCCCTCAAAGCCCTCAGCGGCCTTGAGTACGAAGGCTACGAGATACACATGGGAAAGAGCGGAGACCTTCCGGCCCTGGTCTGCAAAGAGAACGTCTACGGCACCTACATCCACGGTTTCTTCGACAGGGGCGAAATATGCACCGCCGTCGTCAAAGCCCTCTTCGAAAGGAAGGGACTGGACTTCGGGGACCCGGGCAGCTTCGACATCAAAGCCTACAAAGAGAGCCAGTACGACATTCTGGCCGAAGCGGTGAGAAAGGGCCTCGACATGGGCCTTATCTACCGCATACTCAACAGGGAGGTCTGATATGAAGGGTCTTGTGCACATATACTGCGGCGACGGCAAGGGAAAGACCACTGCCGCGGCCGGCCTCGCCGTAAGGGCGGCAGGAGCCGGAAAGAAAGTGCTCTTCGTCCAGTTCTTCAAGGATGGGACCTCGTCCGAATGCGATGTTTTAGGAAAGCTTGACAATATTACCCTTACGGTTTGCTCTAAGCATTACGGTCTCTTCAGGAAAATGAGCGAAGAAGAAAAGCGCAAAGCCGCCGAAGACTACGGCGCCCTGCTTGAAAAAGCCATAAGCGCCGCTCCCTCCTTCGACCTTCTGGTGCTCGACGAGGCGGTATCGGCCTGCAACCACGGGACTGTAAGCGAAGAGAGGCTCGCAGCCTTCATCGAGACCAGGCCCGAGACCCTCGAGGTCGTTCTGACCGGAAGATCCCCCTCGGAAAGGCTCCTATCCCTCGCCGACTACGTTACCGAGATGAAAAAAATAAAGCACCCCTTCGACGAAGGGGTGCCTGCGAGAAAAGGCATCGAGTACTGAAGTATTTTCATGAGCAGCCGGCCGTATCTTAAACGCTGAGCGAAAGCCTGCCCGGCTCATCGCCGCCGCGGGATCCTGCCTCAGCTTCCGTATACTGCGCGCCGGGCAGCCTTACTAATCCGTCACGCTTTTGTCTATCGGCGGCAGATCTGCAAGCTTTCCGTTCTTGTAGACCTGTTCCACGCTGCCCAGGGTCCTGATGTTCACCAGCGGATCGTCCCTGAGGACTATGAAATCGGCTGCCTTGCCGGGCGTTATGCTTCCGGTCTGATCCTCGACGCCGCATATGCGGGCTGCCCTTATGGTGCCCGAGATCAGGGTCTCCATTGGATCAAAGCCCATGTCCTCAACGAAGAGCACGAACTCCATGTAGGTGCCCCAGTGGGGGTTGTAGGGCGTGCCGGCGTCGGTGCCTATGGTGATGGGTATGCCGGCCTTCCAGGCCTTCTCAAGGCCTATGTGCTGGGCTTCCGCCGCCCTCTTGCTCTTCTCCACCTTCCAGGGCGCTATGCCCGCCGAAGCCCCGAATTTTTCGGTGAAATAGTGGGTGGAGAGGGTCGGGCACAGGGCCGTTCCCCTTTCGAGCATAAGCTCTATGCACTCGTCGTCTATGTAGCTGCCGTGCTCTACGCTGTCAATTCCGGCAAGGACCGCTGTCTTTATGCCGGCCTTTCCGTGGGCGTGGGTCGCGGTCTTCTTCCCCGCTCTGTGGGCTTCGGTGATGGCTGCCTTCATCTCTTCAAGATCCAGCTGGGAGAACTCGGGCCTGGTGTCCGAATTAACGCCGCCGGTCGCCATGATCTTCACGAAGTCGGCTCCGCCTTTGATCTGCTCTCTCGCCGCCCTGCGGCAGTCCTCAGGGCCGTCGCACTCCCGGCCGGTGTTGCAGCCGTGTCCTCCTGTCATGCAGAGGCACTGCCTGCAGATCTGAAGGGTCGGGCCCTCAAAAAGCCCCAGCTTCAGGGCGTTCTTAAGGTCCACCTCGGCCAGCTTCCTTCCGTTCATGTCGCGCACAAACGTGACTCCCGAGGCAAGGTGCTGCTGCAGGTGCCGAAGGCCTCTTAAGGCGAACATGCCCGGGGTCTCCCAGTTGAGGGATTCCGGAGCCGCAATGGGAGACGACAGAGCGTGAATATGGGTGTTGAACATGCCCGGCATCACCGTCATGCCCTTAAGATCCACCGCCGCGTTCTTCTGCTCCAAAGTGAGATCGGAGGCCTTGCCCAGCTCTTTTA
>JAEEGL014620117.1_pt1 | contig 10341 bp, 8 predicted proteins | sample 9134231 | NCBI WGS metagenome assembly JAEEGL01 (sample SAMN16246548, study PRJNA631951) | gut metagenome | biome: gut microbiome; feature: rumen; material: fiber-attached | host: Bos | place: Iran: Karaj | collected 2018-10
CCGTTGTACCACGGATCGTAACAGATGCGCACAATCGCAAAGCCATTGTTCGCACGGATATTGTCAAACGTCGTCTGCAACACATTCAACGCGTCTTCGGTCAAGTCCTGGCTCACTCCGCGCACCGTATCACGCTTCCCGCCGGTAGTATCAATCGAAAGCCAGGCATTGCTGCTGAATTCCGAAATCTCCGCACGCAAGTGAAGAAGCTTCGCCCACGGCTTTTCAATCGGCTTGCCGCCCGAGGGTTTGAGGTGCAGCACTTGCGGCGTATAGAACCCGCGATCAAAATTGTCAAGCGTCGCCATCGCGTCGGTCGTGTCTATAGACTGCTTCACGAGACCAGCCGCAAAAAGCGGGGCCTGCAAGAACACGAGCGCCAAGGCAGCAAAAACAAAAGCCGGAAACTTCTTCATTTTTCTCCTCCCACGAAAAAAACGGGCATGAGGCGTACTCATACCCGTAATATATATCTTTTTTTCGCTTTTTACTTGTTGTAAATCGCTTCAAGTGCCGCGGCGAGGTATGCAAGCGGCGCATTCCAGTTGATGGCCACCTCGTTCGTCGCATAGCTGCAGCGGTTGTCGATGTAGGCAAGCGCCGGCTTCTCGGCACTGGCGTAATTCGGGCACTTCCAGGGTTCCTTGCCTTCCAGGTCGATATCCTGCTTGCCCAAGTGCGGGCCACCCACGAGCATGCCCGGAACCGGATCGTCCACGAAGTCCGATTCGCTCGGACGGTGGTGCGGATTGCGCGGGCTACGGAAACCGAATCCAGTCACATAGGTAATATTCATCGGATTCTTGCCGAGCAGGTAGTCGAGGCACTGCTGCGCACCATCCAGATAGCTCTTGTCGCCGGTCAGCAGGTAAGCATGCACCAGCACCATGCCGTTGTTCGCCATCGCGCTGTTGGAGCCCCAGTTCCAGCTCCACTGGAATGCTGGCAGGCGGTAAGCGCTCGTGTCGCCCACGGCGCGGAGGTTGTTCGCCTCGTTCATAACCGTATTCTTCGCAGCGGCCACCAGGTCCTTGTCAAAGTCGGCGGAATCGAGCGCCACGCGGAACGCGGCAATCATGTTCATGTCGCCCCACCAGGCACCATTGGGGGTAAACGGATTCGCCTTCAGATCGTTCTGGTAACCGGCAGCCACCTTGTCGGACTTTGCACCCGCGGCAACCTTCGCGCGGTAGAGTTCCGCGGCGGCAAAACGGAATTCATCCTTGCCGTCCTCGTTGCCGGGAGCATAGCTGCCCGTCTGCACGTCGGCAGGCTGCTTGTAGAACGCCTTCGGATTCTTCTTCGCCCAGGCATAGGCCTTCTCGGCCGCCTTGAGCATCCTGTCGGCATAACCCTTGTCAAATTTGCGGTAGACCACGCTCGCCTGCGCCATCACGCCCGCGAAGTCGAGAGTCGCGGTCACATTCTTGATAATCGCATAGCGCGGAGCCGTGTCATTTTCGGGAGAAACGCTGCCGCTGAACTTGAGCGTCGAGACCTTGTGGTACACGCCGCCATCCTTGTCCTGCATGGTGAGCATCCAGTCTAGGTTGTAGCGCACTTCCTCGAGAATCTCGGGATACTTCGCAAACTCGCGCGGGATATTCCAACTGAGCGAATCGAAATACTTCGGGAAATTCTCGTAGGCTTCGAGCAAAGTAAAGACGGTGATGCCCGAGTTCACAATATACTTGCCGTAGTCGCCCGCATCATACCAGCCGCGGTCCGACTTGATGGTCTTCCCGGCGCCCTTGCCGCCCGTCGCCTTGTCGGAACCGTAGATAATCACCTTGTCGTCGATGTGGCCCGCCGCACGCGCCCACTTGCCCGCATACCGCGGCTCAAGCGCCATGCTCGAACGCTGGTAGTAGAACCACTTGAGCGAGGCCTTCACCAGGTCGCCATAGACATTGCTGTCTACAACAATCGGCAACCCCGCATACACGCCGCCACGGAACAGGCGGTACGTTCCCGGAGTCTTGATTGCCGAAATATCGAAGGTCTGTATTTCCTCGCCGCTATAGTCCCAGTCATAGACCATGGGCGCCTCAAGCGTCAGCACCGTCTTTCCGTTCAGGTCGCGGACCTCGAGCCCGTTCGCGTCGTTACCGGGATAGACGACAATCTTTTCGGACTCGGGATGGAACCCCAGCTGGTTCACGAGGGGGCCCGCCGCCGCACCGGCAGCAAGCAGAGACACGGCGGCAGACACCGCCACATAGGTTCTAGAAGCGCTTTTATGAATATCCATACCTTGAATATACTTTAAATCGCGCCCACCGGACGCGATTTAGCACCATATTCCGTTTTCAGTAGGAAACAGCTATTAGTCTTCTTCGCTGTAGTCCTTGACGCAACGCAAGTAGCCTGCATTGTGTCTGCTTTCCGGCTCGTTGCTGAGCCTATCCTTTTTCAGGTACATCGAACGCGTACCGCCCCAGGGCTGCTGGTCGCTCGTCCACAGGAAGGTCGACTCGCCCATCCGTTCAAAGGACATTCCCAAAAACACATAGGCCCCGTCATCATCATACTCGTATTCGGCAACGCCGTAACCGGCCGGGATAACCGAGAAGCCCCCTTCGTTTGTGCCCAGCGCCATGAACGCCGACGCAAAGGTCGTGTTCCCGTCCAATTTGTCGAATTCACGTTCCGGCACATACCAGCCTTCCGGACAAATTCCGCGCCATTTGTCAGTCAGGTCCGCTACGGAATCCAGGTAGACTGGCTCGAGATCCATCGCCGCCGACCACGTGTAAAGGCGACCAAACACTTCGCAGTTCGACTCGTCATTGTCGTAGCACCAGCTCTGGCCCTTCAGGTTTTCCGAGGCGGCACTGTCTGCATACTTCAGGTTCTCGGCCATCCAGATATGGCCACCGATATCCAGGGTCTTGTACGTCCTGCCGTCGCGCGGGTCCGTCATCGTCCCGTACTCGACATCCGGATTGAAGATATCCTCGACATCGAAATCGTCCTTCGTCGCGGGGCGCCATGCCGAATCCGAACAGACCTGGACCTTGAACGCGCTGAACGTATAATTCTCGCCAAGATCCCTCATCTCGCCCTCGTTCGACTTGGTGCATTCGGGGCCGCCATCCGAAACGGCAAGCATGGTCAGGTACTTTTCAAAATGTCCCACCTTGCCCTTAGGCGCCTTCGCCTCGATCGCCTCGCGATAGGACTTTCCGCCATCATCGGAGATAATTCCGTTAGCAAACGCGGCCAAGCGGCGGAACGCCTCCGGGCTGACGAACTTTCCCGTCTCGGGGTTTATTTCAAGGGTCTCCCATGCAGTCGTCATGGAGTAATCCAGGTAGTACCTCTCGATGACAATCGAGAGGGCGGCAAGCATCGCATCGCCTTCGCCTTCGCCGTACAGGGAATACTTGTCAAAATTCACGAGTTCTTTCGGCATGTGGAGAGCCGCAAGAATTGCGGAATTCGCCTTGTTCCTCGCTTCCTCGAATCCTGCGCCCCGCTCCATATACGACCACGTCATTTCCGCAGCAAGGGAGGTCAGGTAGTTTACGTTGACTACGTTGTCCTTCTCCAGGTCGGCCGCGGCAGTCAGCTCCATGTTATAGACAACGTTGTGGTCGTACGGGTTGACAAAATCGGATGCCGAAACGGAAAATTCCACCAGGCCGCTCGAGAGCTTGGTGTCAATCTTGTAAGCACCGGTAACGCTATCGACAGGCACATACTCGCTCCAGTCGACAATCCAGTAGTCGGGCGCCTCGCGGTTTCCCATCTGGACTTTCGTCCCGGACATCGGCGCGGAAAGGAATCCGTGCTGGACAAATCCCGAAGCTCCGTATTCGTACGTAGTCCGTTTGAATCCGGGTTGCGTGCCACTATCTGTGCAGCCCACCAGGGCCACCGCCATCAGTACATATAAAATCTTCTTCATGTACCCCATTATAGCAAACAAGCGAACGCCCTGCAACCCAAAAAGAAAAACCGCAGCGTTTTGCTGCGGCTTTCCTTCAAAGGGTATAGGCTCTAGCCCTTCTTGCTCCTGTGGCTGTTCTTGATCCATTCGGTCTTGTGGACTTCCGGGATATCGTCGAGCAGGCGGAGCGTGTGCGGTTCAGTCGTGTTGTCGAGCACTTCAGCCGGAGTACCCTGGTTCACGATCTTGCCGTCGTGCATGATGAAGATACGGTCAGAAACGTAGTTCGCAAGGCCGATATCGTGGGTCACGAACACCACGGTCATCTTCAGCTCGTCTTTCAACTTGCGGAGGTAATCGAGGATGTTGGCACGCACGCAGGCGTCCACCATGGAGGTGGCTTCGTCGGCAATCAGCACCTTCGGACGGAGCGCGAAGATACGGGCCAAAAGCATACGCTGCATCTGGCCACCCGAAAGTTCGAACGGGTACTTGCCTTCGATATCGGCAGGAGCCACGTTCACGGCCAGCAGGCCTTCGTCCACACGGCGGCGGACTTCTTCCTTGCTGGGCTTCACCTTCAAGATGTTCAGGGCGTCTTCCAGCTGGCTACGGATCGTAAAGAACTGGTTGAAGCATCCGAACGGATCCTGGAAAACGGACTGGACTTCGTTCCAGTGGTCCTTCAGGTTCTTGATGGGCTTGTCGCGGTAGAGGAACTGGCCACGCGTCGGCTGGTAAAGGCCGAGCATGATCTTCGCGAGCACGGACTTACCGCAGCCCGAGCCACCCACGATAGAGATGAACTCTTCGTCGTAGATGTTGAACGAGACATCCTTCACGGCGGTCTTCAGGGTCTTGCCGGCACCAAAGTCCTTGCTGATGCGCTGGGCAGAAAATACAACGGGCTTATCACTTAGCATAGTCGCACCTCACGTCACGATCACCGACAACGCGGAGATTCTGGGTATTCTTCTTGCAATCGGGGCATGCCTTGCTGCAACGCGGGGCGAAGCGGCAACCCACAATCTTGTTCTTGAGGCTCGGGGGAGCGCCTTCGATGGCCACCGGATGACGGCCACGCTGGCTCGCTTCCGTACTGAGCATGGCGCCCATGAGGGCCTGCGTGTACGGATGGCGCGGATCCTTGACGACCTGTTCCGCCGTGCCCTTTTCCACGAATTCACCGGCGTACATGATGGCGATGTTGTCGGCCACATGGTACAGGAGCGGAAGCTCGTGGGTAATGAAGATCATCGTCGAGAAGATGCCCTTGTCCAAAAGGTCGAAGATCATCTTGATCACTTCCTTCTGGGTAGACACGTCCAGGGCGGAAGTCGGTTCGTCGGCAATCACCATCTGCGGGTTGAGCAAGGTGGAAATACCGATAACGGAACGCTGGCGTTCACCGGCGGTGAGCTGGATAGGATAAGAATCGAGCACGCGCTTCGTGTCCATTCCGAACAGGTCGAAACGTTCGCAAAGGCGGTCGTAGATTTCCTTGTGGTCGAGCTTCTTGCCCGGCTGCTGGTGGGCTGCGATCACGTCGGCGGCGATATCCTTGATCTTGCGGACCGGGTTCAGGGCGTTGAACGCACCCTGCGGAATCATGGAGACCTTCTGGGCGAGCACGTTCTTGCGGACGTCCTCGACGCTGCGGTTCATGAGCGATTCCATCTTGTCGCCGTTCTTCACGCGCACTTCGCTCTTGCCTTCGGGGTAGAGGGGCGGGATGCACATGCCCATAAGGCCGGAAACGAGCGTGGACTTGCCACAGCCGGATTCACCTGCGATGCCGAGGATTTCGCCCTGCTTCATGGAGAAGGAGACATCCGTCACGGCATGAGTCTTGTCGCCGAAGCGGCCGAGGTAATAAAGGCTCAGGTTTTCTACTTCAAAAACATTGTCAGACATTTTTTACCTCTTACTTGCGCAGACGCGGGTTGAAGACGCCTTCCATGGAAGTATTGATCAGGAACAACGCAAACACCGTGAGGGTGATGATGATGGTCGCCGGGAGGAAGGCAATCCAGATGCCGTCCGAAAGGGCGCCGTTGTCCTTGGCCTGGTTCAGGATGATACCCAGGGAAGTGGAATCCAGAGGACCGAGGCCGATCATCGAGATGGAGGCTTCGGAAAGGATGCCCGAGGACACCTGCATGATGAACACCATGAACACGTACGAAAGCAGGTACGGAAGCACATGCTTGATCACGATCGTGAGCGTAGACGCACCGTTGATCTTCGCAAGCGAGATGTGGTCGCGGCTACGGAGCGAAGATGCCTGCGCACGCACGGCACGGGCAGACCAGCTCCATGCGGTAAGGCCGATGATAAGGCCAATGAGCGTAAGCGAACGGCCATCCTTCACGGCGGAGCTGATGAGCACGAGGATCACGAACTGCGGAATCACGATGAAGATGTTCGTGAGCATGTTCAGGACTTCGTCGATCCAGCCGCCACGGAAACCGCCGAACAGACCGATGAGCACACCGATCGTCGTCGCGATGACGCCCGCCACGAGACCCACGTAGAGCGAGCTGCGGAGCCCTTCGATCAGGAGGGACACGTAGTCGCGGCCGAGGTGGTCGGTACCGAGCAGGTGGTCGCCGCTGGAACCCGCGTAGGGGCCCGCAACGATGTCACGCGCGTTGATGTCCACATGGTAGAACAGGGGACCCAGCAGCGCAATCAGCAGGGTGAGGATGAAGATCGAGATACCGATGACGAACATCGGGGACTTGAGGAGATTTCTAAGAAGCTTTCCCATGATTACTTACCTCCCATCTGGAGACCGGCCTTGACACGCGGGTCGAAGACGGCAATCAAAACGTCAACAGCGAAGTTCGCAATGAGCACGCAGGTCGAAATCATGAGCGTGCAGCCCTGAATCGTAGCGTAGTCGTTCTGCTGGATAGCGGTGAGCATCGCCATACCGAGACCCGGGTAGGAGAAGATCATTTCGGTAATGAGAGCACCACCCACCATGGTACCGAGCGACTGGGCGAGACCCGTGAGCTGCGGGAGCATGGCGTTGCGGAACACGTAGCTGATAATCTTGCCTTCGCGAAGTCCAAGCCACTTGGCGTACTTCATGTAGTCAGTACCGAGTTCGTAGATGGACATGGAGCGCATACCCGTCGCCTGGCCCGAAAGAAGGATCGGGAACACAGAGAAGAACGGGAGGATGTAGTACCAGCCAACGCTCTTGATGCAGCCCCACGAGAACGAGAGTTCCGTGATATCCGGGCTGTAGGCGCCCATTGCGGGGAACCAGCCGAGCGTGATAGAGAAGAGGGCGACAAGCAGCATACCGAACACGAAGAACGGGATGCCGTTGAGGAACATGGCGCAGGGGAAGAACACCTTGTCGAAGATGCCGCGCTTGTAGGCAGCGAAGGCACCGAGAAGGTTACCGATAATCCAGCCGAGGATAATCGTCGGAGCCTGGATGAGGAGCGTCCAAGGAACGGATTCCTTGATGATCTCGACGACCGGCTTCGGGTACTGGCTGTAAGAAATACCGAGGTCACCCTTGAACACGTTCTTGATATAGACGAGGAACTGGGAGAAGCCGGAAGCGAGGCGCGGGTCGGCCTTCTTCACAACCTCTTCCACCATGACGGTGTCCTGGCGCGTAACGGCGACCTGTTCCATCACGGCGATCTTCTCGACCTGGGCGACCTTCTTCTTGGTCTTCTTGTCCTTGACCATGACCGGCTTGCCCTTGGCGTCGAGCACGGGCTTTTCCTCGAACACGGGATTGCCAGCTTCATCGAGCTTCTGGCGTTCTTCCATCTTCGGGGTGCCGTCCTCGTTAAGCACAGCGACCGTCTTCAGCACCGGAGCACCGTTCTCGTCGGTCTTCGGAACCTTGACTGTCTTCACGTTGCCATTCTCGTCGACATCGGGGTCGTAAATGACTTCGCCCTGGTCGTTGAGTTCGGCCATACCGAAAGCCTTGAGGAGGCCTTCCTTCTTGAGCTTGGCTTCTTCGGGCGAGAGGCCCTGGGCTGCCTTACCCATGATAATGTCCACGGGGTTGTTCTCACCCATACGCGGCAGAGTAAAGTTGATCGCGACAGCGACAACAAACGTCAGGAGATACCAGAACGCCTTCTGCAGGACATAGCGCAACATAGGATATTGTTTAAGCATTGGTCGTCCTTCTATTTAGCAAGCTTGAGGTTCCAAAGGATCTTGGTGCCGGAGGCAATCCACGGGAGCTGCGGCGGAGCGTAGGGATTCTCGGCGGTCGGCCAGTTCGTCCACACGCGGTCGCTGAATTCGTAGAACTGTTCGGGCAGGTAGACCAGCGGAATGGAGGGCTGGTCTTCCATGAAGATCTTGTTGAGTTCGCGGTAGGCCTTCGCGATTTCTTCGGCGTCGGTCATCAGCGGGATTGCAGACAAAAGCTGATCCACTTCCGGACGGAATTCCGGCGTACCCGGCTGGTTGTAACGGCCAATGTTCGTACCGGCCCAGGCGCCGAGCGGCTGCCAGTCGCGGCTGGACATGACTTCGTTGAAGCGGCTCCACGGGAGAGACGGGGAAACGTCGGCAGACGGCTTGTCCATCAGGAGGTCAAAGTTACCCGTACCCTTGGCAGGCCAGTACTGACCGCCATCCACGAAACCTTCACGCACGTCGATACCGGCCTTGCGCATGCCCTCGACGGCGATGGTCACCATGGCTTCCCAGTCGGTCCAGCCGGCAGGAGAAGTGATGAAGAGCGTCGGGAGCGTTTCGCCCTTGGCGTTTTCCATATGGTCAAGCGTGCCGTCCTTCTTCCACACGGACTTGAAACCGGCTTCGGAAAGCATCTGCTTCACCGTGTTCAGACGTTCGGCCTCGTCGGTAATGCCGAGGTTCACGCCGTACTTCTGCGTATCTTCGTCATTGATAAACTTGCCTTCGAGACCCGTCGGCATGATAAGACCGGCCTTCAAGGTCGAAGTGTAGTTCGAGACTGCGAACTGGCGGATAGCCGTGTAGTCGATGGCCGTCGCGAGTGCACGGCGGAAGCGCTTGTCGTTGAGCGGTTCCTTCATGGTGTTGATCATGAGCATCGGCATGGCGCCCGGAGCAAAGTAAGGAGGTTCGTTGAACCAGGTATGCACGCCGCGCTTGCGCCAGATGCGGGTCACGAAGCTCATGGAAGCGTCGAGGTTGCCGGTGGTGAGCGCAATCGTATTGGCGTCGTTGCTCTTGTAGATCGGGTGGACTACGTACTTAGGAGCGGGGAGCTTGCCATCGTGGAGGGCGGCATTGCCCCAGTAGTCGTCACGACGCTGGAGGATAATCTTGTTCGGGTCGGCCGACATGATATTGTAGGGGCCGGAAACCACGGGATCCTTGTCCATCGTGAGCTTCTTGACTTCGTCGAGACCCTTTTCCGCGATAAGCGGTTCGAACACGTGCGCAGGCGCGATACGGATGGCCTGGAGAAGGTCACGCACCGAGAGCGGGTTGTTCCTCTGGGCCTTGTTCACGATGAACGAAAGGCGTTCCTGAACTGCCGGTTCGGTCGCAATCGTGTCCACGTGGATTGCAGAAATCTGTTCGGAAGTATTGATGGAGCCCTTCGTGAAGATGAACTTCACGTCGTTGGAGTTCACCTGCTTTCCGTCGCTCCACTTGGCAGCCGGGTTCAGGTCGACCACGACACTGTCGTTGTTCGAGAGATCCTCGACGAGCGTACCGAGAAGCGGCTCGATCTGGCCATTCAGCGTGTTATAGACGATAAGCGGCTCGTAAACTAGGTTAAAGCGTCCACCCACAGGCCAGGCAGCCATCCAGCTTTCGGCAAGCGGGTTAAACGTCGCAGGGGCGCCCCATTGCTGGCCGGACAGGTAGAGTGTCTCCTGACGGGGCAGGGCCCCTTCGACCTGGTCGGTACCGCACCCTGAGAAAACTGCTCCAGTTGCCGAGAGCGCAAGAGCGGTCCTGGCAATCGATTTCAATCCAATCATTGTGTCCTCTTTTATAAGCTTTTAGAAGCTCGTGAATAAAAAATCCTTTCGTAATATAGATTTAAAAGCATTTTTTGTTTTTGCACTTTCGTGAAAAATACGTTTACATTAGGACACGGAAGCAGGCCCGACGCCCCAACGCTGCTCCTGCGGAGTCCGATTATTTATGAAAGTTTACAAAGGTGCCCGACACGCACGGGCGCCGTTCACCTGCATGGCAAATTACCGCTGAAATTACTTCACGTTCACCCTTTGCAGACGGCTCCCCTGCCGCACGATGTAGGCACCGGGACGGAGCTGTTCAGCCCGCAAGGTACCCAGGTAGCGGCCCTGCATGTCGAACACCATCGCCGAGCCCGATACATTTGCGAAACCATCCAGGCGGGTCGCGATGGACGTCGTGCCCGAACTCGACGAAGATTCCGCCGAACTAGAAGACGCCACGGAACTGCTCGAGGGCATGCCGTATTCATAAGC